>Ga0056128_1009577_pt1 | contig 12148 bp, 11 predicted proteins | sample WorMetLIZISLAND2_FD_71113 | JGI IMG/M metagenome (GOLD analysis project Ga0056128, IMG submission 71113) | Marine gutless worms symbiont microbial communities from Max Planck institute for Marine Microbiology, Germany - Olavius geniculatus... ...
CATATAGTCTCATTAATAAGTGTGCCAAAAATTATTATAATCGGACATTCATTGTTCCAGTTATTGCAAAAAATGTAGTCACATGCTTTTTTTTGAGACACAGTGTATATTGTAGTGGTAAGAAATATTGCTAGTGTCGGTTGTTATACATAAAAAAATCTCTTATAAAGCTGTATATAAAAGGCCAGTGTGTAATTTCATAAGCGAGGCATTTTGAGCTGATACAGCGCTAGAGCCCGCGTGCAAAGGACGTAACGCTACAAACACGAATGAAGTGAATGAATCGTCAGTATACCCAGAGTCCTATGGTGGTGGTGGCGACGGCCTACCTCAATGGCAGGCAGCGCAACGTTACGTAACTCAGCTGCCCTCCCCCCGCCCGTCCGTCTAACCCCAAGACGCGCAGAGCTTACGTCTGTCGGTCCGTCCACCCTTACTCGCGCAATTACTGTAGCCAGCCGGGCGGCGCGCTTTTACCCATAATACCCGGACCCACGGCGGCTTTCTACTTCCGTCCTGCTACGCTTTGGGGTAAGCTGGGTGCTTTTTCGAGTCGTAAATAGAGACGCTTTGGTTAAATAGATAAATATTAAACTGGCGTTGTTGATTGTAAGACTCTTCGGCGGAAGTATAGTCACTTGCATAAAATTATACAATCGCACGTGTCGCGTGTACTTCTGATGCTTCTTTTTTAAAAAAAAATCAATAGAATTTGCCAAACTTAAATATGTTTGAAGACAGACCTATTTCTCGATTTTAGCATTTTACAATTTCAGACAACATATAGGCTAATTGTAGGCGTCAACGTCGTCAAAACTTTTTATAATAACATTGTCAATGAATGATAATAGCTTAATAAGGTGTTGTTATTTTTAGTAATATAGGGTTTCTAACCCTAATATATTTTTTATTAATATACATCTGTTTTATTTATGCTTGTTTATTGTGCTTGAGATTGTCTTCAATTTGTGTTGGCTGCACTGTAGGTGAGAAAATATTAGTAGCTACATCTAAGTAGCCCAGGCTTACGCTATGGATAAGCTTTTGGCGGCTACCATTATGTCTCAGAATTAGTCACGCACATCATGTGTGTATTCAAGCGCGCCGGTTCTGGCAGGATCTTTCATAGCTTTGTTGCGTGTTGCTCGTTAGGCGCTTTCAACTTCTCTTTTATACGGAACTTACGCTCCACGCCTAAAGAGTCGACTTTGCAATACCATAGTCACGTGACAAGCTGCACGGTAAAACAATCACTAATCCACCTGTAACACGTGTCCCAGCGAAATTGTGCTATAACAGCTCGCTGTCAAAATTGTCAGGGATTATTCTACAAGAAAGCCCAGCTATCGCGTTACAGCCTATACAGTTCCTGTTGCAATACTGATCTTCAAGGTCATTCAAGGTCAATATAACCTCGGTTTTTCACCGTTTCCAAAATAAGCCACTTATAGCTTAAAACTTTCCGTTGAAAATTGTGGCCAAACCGCTGCAGATGCACCTTGGCTGCTATTGACAGCTTATCGGAAGTTGCTAGCGTTCTATCCGATGGTAAGTAAGTAAGAAAAGTGTGAATTTATATAGCGAATATCATTAAATTAACCTCTAATGCACTAATGGTACCATCGCCAACCCTTTGCGACTTATTGTTTAGCCACTATACCGCACGATTGGCATAGGGATTATAGTGCGTCATGGCTCTTGAAGGTCATCCAAGGTCAATAATTTCATGTCATTTTAAACCTAATGTGAAACTTCCCATGACTGACCAACAGCAGCCTAGGCCTTATCTCGCACCGTTTAGCCACAATACGTCTGCGACAGACGACGATGGACGACAACCGTGCCAAAAACGCCTCACAGCATAGCTGTAGCGCGTCAAAAAGTGCACGCCGCATATATGGACGCCAGCACTTAGACGACGACGCTACTGGCTGATGCATCAACGATGGACTGATGGGCAGACTGCACCCACTCGTCGATGATCTATCAGAAGTGTTTTGAGCGCATCAGCGTTAGCTGTTCTGTTCTCTGCTATTTTCATTGTGTGTGGATCAGGGCTGGAAAAAACATAGGTCTTTAAAATCAAATTTTCATGATTTAGGTTTCTGAAAAGTTTTTTTAGGTTATTTAGTTTTTTAAAGGTTTTTTGTCCGATGAACACCATGCAAAGAATTCAACCCAGAAAAAACGTGCTATAAACTCTACACCCTCTTACGAGTAAACGACATAATGACGTGATTAAAGACATAGCTCAGTAGTCACAATAATTAAAGTATGAATCAAAGTATAATATGTAATAAATTTCACAACAATCTTTTTGAAAACTAGAAATAGCCTACGTTCTCTGGAACGAGATAGGCCTATCTGTCCCATTGCCACGCTATATAGCCTAGCAGCTAATAAGGGGTAGGTGCAAACAGCGCACAATTATCTTTCACGGGGGCCAAGCTGTAGAAATTTTTCCCCAAAGATCATTGCCATGGCAACAAGGGTCGTCAGAGGAGAAATTTACACGGCGGCCGAGTTATAGTCAATTTTATTTTAAAATTTGTTGCCATGGCAACAGGGATCGGCAGGAGAAAAATTTAAATGACACCATCGGATAGCCTGGGCCCGAAAATAAGGGGATAGGTGCAAACAGCGCGCAATTATCTTTTACGGGGACCGAGTTATACCGCTTTGAAATCTCCATTGGATGTAATGCAAAATTTTGCAGTTTTTGAATGGTTGCTATGGCAACAGTGGTCGACAGGGGGTAAATTTAAATAACACCGTTAGATTGCTCGACCCCCATAATAAGGGGAGGGTAGGTAAACACAGCGCGCAATTATCTTAGTTATCAACGGGGACCGAGTTATACCGCTTTGAAGTCTCCACAGGCCGTAATGCAATCTTTTTTAAATTGGGGTAAAATAGAGGAAGGATTTATCAGATTTTTATCCCAAACAAACTTGATCTTACTTTTCGGGCCCCAAATCACTGTGCAAAATTTCATTAAAATCGAATCAAAATTGCGGCCGTAAGAGTGTTTTCAGACGACAGACAGAATGACATAAGTAATTTTATAATCTGTCCATGCTATGCTATAGCAATGGGACAGATAAAAAAAAACTTTTAAAAACTAACACTAAACTTCTGAGGTTTTTACGTTTTAAAAAAAATCTAAAAAAACAATCTATGTTATTCGGACCAATTTTCCAGCCCTGGTACGGATGTGGATTAATTTCCCAAGATTATTGCCTGATTGATGTTCCATTGATTCGTTTGTTTTTTCTATACAGGTTCAGGGCTGATGGCTCCGAACGTCAAGCATGATCTGTCCTCATTTCATCGTCCGTCGCCCGTTGTCGGTACCTCGTGCGGGGTGGTACCAGCATCTCCGCATTGCTCCTCGGTGCATTTCGGCTTTGACGACCGACCGTTGGTGGGCGCATTCTCCGCCGGTCCCGGAACTGCGGCATCTCGCGGACGGGATTTTCTCGCTCCGCTCGTCATCTGTCCACCTCCACCGCCGGTGTTTGACTTCAGCCAACGTACACATGCCGCCAGTATCAGAGGTTTGTGGTTTGTAGTGAAGGGGTTAGGACTGCATAGTTTGGAGGTTTGGTCCACAATGCGTCCTCAAACAAAGTCTGTCTTATACCCCGTTTACACGATCATGCTGGCTCGTCGAGCTGCTAGGCCCTATATGTTAGCTGGACGAGCCGGATGGATGTTTGTTCGATCGTTTGAACGGGGTATAACCTGAGTAAAGGCACATACAGAGCGACGTAACTGAACTGAACTGACATGGTTAAGTTTTTGACGAACTGATCAACGGGCAAACAGGGCGAGCCCACTGGTCATTGGATGAGGTGTACATGACTATAGCCACGTTATACGGTACCTTCTGTAATGCATTAGGCCTACTGCTTGTCCATTGGTCAATTCGTCAAAAACTAAACGACTTCAGTTCAGTTCAGTTACGTTGGTCTATACGCGCCTTAAGAAATCGTATAGTTGATGATGTTTCACAAAATGACGGTTTATTTTGCTTCTAGGTGGCTAGAGTCTATTTTTAATTCATCTGTAGTTCTGCTGCATTTTGTGGAGCAAAACGGGATGCAAATTTTTTTGTCGGAGCTGTAGTAAACTTAACTTTCGTAGGTCATCAAAATATCAAATTTTCGCTCAGGTGGCTGTGTAATTATTCCGGGACAACGCCTTTCATAGGCCGTGCGTTAAGAGTGGCATTTGGTAGGCGATTATAACGACCAGTAGTAAGTAAATCTTGCCTACCAATTTTCCAGAATCAGACTGTTTATGTAAAAAAAAACTTTTATTCGAAATTATTTTAGAAGTACTTTTACCAACCAGAAATTTCCTTCCCAACCGAAAATTGTTTCTGTCAGCTATCTGATAATTAATACATAAACGCATCGCGCACTGTTTCCTGCGACAGTGAAGCGCTTGTTTTAGTAATTATTATATCCAGAAGCGTCATTTGGAAAAGAAGCTGGAAGTTTGTTGACCCCCAAAAATATGTGACCAAAAATATATGTAAATTGTGCCATTGATTTTTAGGAAAATCGTTCAAATTGTTGCCACCAGATGTCACATATTAGGGCTGAAATGCACAAATTCGATTTTGGCTGGGGTTCTAACCCACCACGCTGGGGGAATTTACAGCGCTCCCCAGAATCTCTAGCTGGATTTAAGGGGCCCTACTTCCAGGAGAGAAAAGAGGGAAGCGAAAAAGGGGAAGGAGAAAAAGGGGGTAGGGGAAAAGTAAAGGATGGGAAGGGAAAGGGAACAGAGTGTGATCACCCAATGATTTACTAAAATGACGTCACTGATAATATGGCCTGTGCAGGTCCAAAGTCCGACTATACGGAGAACTGTGGAACAGGCAGCGGTCACGTGCCGATGACGTCACCAGTCATAAGGTGTTCTACTTCCGGTTTGAGTCAACGTAATGATGACGTCATGCAACCTCCGCCATCATCGCACCGACCTACTTCAGCTTTCTACGGTCAGTAGCTTTCGTCAACACTGGTTGCCAAAGTTTTGTCTGAATAACTTCATTTATTCGTACACTATTACTACTAGACTTCTACACTGTGTCCGAAAAAAGTAACCCCCTAGACATTGTCCAACAGAAATGTCAAACCTGAATGAGTCTAAATAAAGTTTTGTACGCTTAGTCTATAGTAAATTGTTGAAGGTTTCACCAAATTTCGTCAAAATATTACTTCTTAGCACAGTTATCAGTGTTTGAATATCGATAACAAAGTAGGCCTACCTCAGTTACTAATGCAGTCGCTCGATCAGAAGTGAGATTTGTTGACGCAATCAAAATAACGAAAACATTAACAAAATAATATTTTCTGCAAACAATTGTGTTTTAATTAAGCTGTTAAGACAAGAGAAAGGGTATGGTGCTAAAACGTTTCTCGCGGAATTTTCCAGCAAGCCGTGGACTGGACACTGTCCGGATTGTTTAATACTGGACATTTTACTCTGGGATGACCTCACAAAAGCTGCCGTAACTATTGTTTGCATTGGCAGATTTAACTGAAATTGAGCAGTTTGATCGCAAATAAACGGTACATTGCTGAAATAAAATTTTGTCAAAATCAGATGTTGTTTGTTAAAATTACGCAAATGTACAGAGGGGTTTTGCGGTTATTGTAACGCCATATTGGTAACTGAGATATTTTGTTATCGATGTTCAACAATTGATAACTCCGTTAAAAATAATACTTTTGCATAAAATTTGATATTTGTTTTAGCATTTTATTTGTGATAAAATTTACGAAATATTATTTAAATTCGTTTAGATTTAACATTTGTATTGTATTTTGTCTAGTGGGTTACTTTTTTCCGGACACAGTGTAGTATTACTTCGTTAAATGGCAACTTTCATAGGTAACCCATTTCAGAGCTACCGAGCATCACCTGCCATATGGGATCACACAGTGTTATCTGTCATTTGACACAAGTGAACACACCCGGTCTTAACCCAAGTCGGACAGATTTACCTACCCCGGAGGGATGAAAGGCTGAGTTGTCCTTGGGGTTGGTTATATACGGAGAGTTTACCTGTTCGCAGAATGTCACCCATTTAAATACGACAACTAGTTGATAGCGACTAACCGGGAAAGAGCCAAACCCAGGCTAAACGTGTTTTTGGCCGACCGGTCGCGCCTACGATACAAGGATGTGTCTGTCGTCTGTCTGTCTGTCTGTCTGTAACGCATGTATTGTGGCTTAGAGCGAAGAAGAAAGTCGGTGATGGTCACGTTGGATATGGCGATGACGAATTTCTATAGGCTGTCAATAGTAACCATGTCTTTATCTGCAGCAGTTTAGCCGCAGTTTTTAACGTAAAGTTTATGAATCCAGCCATCATCCGTGTGCGCCGAACTACGGTAGGCATATCCTAGCGTTGATTGTAGCTTTCGATAGCAGCGTTAACATAATACCCCGTTTACACGATCGAGCAAACACCGAGCTAGCTGGACGAGCTATGGTAATTAGCATGCTAATTAGGAAAGCGGGCGGGGTGTAATCGGAAAGCCTATAAACACGTGATCAGCTGTGGGCTAAGCCTAGGCCTACATTTGAGCCAGGGGGCGGGGTTTCATCAGGCCTGCTTGATGTTTGTTCGATGCTTGCTGGATGTCTGCTCGACGTTTGCTCGATGTCTGCTCGATATTTGTTCCATCGTGTAAACGGGGTATAACGGGTATGGAACTGTAGTCACCTCTGGGAAGTCGCTTTCTCTACGTGACCGGAAGTCGGACGGTGACCTTCGGACATAGGCGCATATACGGTCAGGCCCGTCGAGAGAAAAAAACAGGGAAAGTTTTCCCGGACTTTGCGCTGTTTAGGAGGCTCGCCATCGCTCCAAAATATATTTGCTGGTTTGACAGCAGAACTGATCATGTGAATTGAGTTTACGGCAGTCGTCAATTATTTTGCGACGATTTTTCCAACAATGTTGACTATTTCCTCAATGAGTGAGTAGGTTCAGTAAACCAGACTGCTCTCCAGACCCATAGGTCCCGCGCAAATGTTTCCTGGTCCCCTCAGTGGCTTTCATCGGGCCTGGGTACAGTCGGCCTACCCTAGAGACAGCTGGACTTTTTGTTACGTCATGTGTGTTGTGTGTCTTCTCATCTCTAGGCGCCGCCGCTGGATCAAGCGAGGGTGCATGGCACGTTTCAACCCCTTGTATACCACCAGTACAAAGACCGCCGGCAGCTAGTACAAGCCCGGCACGGTCAACCACGGCGGCACCTGGTGTTGAAACGTCATCAACAGCAGCAGCAGCAGAAGCAGCAGTGGCGTCAGCGGTTCCACGCAGACATCGTCGTACCGAGAAGAAACCCATTCCCGACTCGCTCAAGGACGACAGGTAAACAATTACGAAAGATTTTCCTGACCAAATTTGCAGCTTTTACAATAGAGGATTTAGGCCACATTATTCGATGAGTTTCGTTTGGATGCGTTGTTTGATTCAAAAATTATAACAGTTTGACATACGGAGGAAAAACCTATTTCCAGCTCGTTTAACGATAATAAATATAGAACTTGATATCTCGTAAATGACAGAAGATTTTCCCATTAGATTTGCTGTGCATACGGCGGAAAATTTGCGCCAAATATTCTGTGAGTTCCGTTGGAATCTACTGTTTGATTCAAAAATTATAACGGTTTTACCTACAGAGAAGAAACCAATTCCAGACTCGCTGAAAGACGACAGGTAAAAAATTTTTATATCTTGGGAAGTCCGAAAGTTTTTTCCACCAAATTTGCTGTGCTTACCGTAGAGAATTTGTGCCAAATATTCTGTGAGGTTCGTTGGTATGTATTGTTCGACTCAAAAATTATAACGCTTCGAATTATGGAGGAAAAGCCCATCCCCGACTCGCTCAAGAATGACAAGTTAACCATTTTTTCTCGGAAGCTACAAACGTTTCTTTCACCAAACTTGTTCTGCTTACAGCAGTGAAATCGAGCTACATATTTTATGGGTTTCATTGGAAGATTTTGTTTTATTCAAAAATTATGACTACGTTCACCTTGGCGAAGATAATTATTTAATCGATTATTATTGTGCATGGCAGGTATTACGAACGTCGTCAGAAGAACAACCTGGCTGCGAAGCGGTCGCGGGAAGCTCACAAACGAAACATCGAATCAATGGAGCAGAGCGCGCTGCAGTTGGAACAGGAGAACAGATACTACGCCGCACAGAACAGACTGCTGAGGGCTCAGGTCGAGCATTATCAAGAACTGCTGGCCCGGCCTCCCATGTCCGTCTCCAGACTCAAAGAAGAACTCGACAGCATCCGCTAAAACAACTTCAGCCATTACTTACAATCGTGTATAATCAGGCCCGTCGAGAGCCACAACGGGGCCCGGGAAAATATTCTCGCCGGGCCCATTTGAGGAAGAAATTTTTGAATTTTTATCTCCGCCAATGGAATAAAATGTAAGCCTACACTGGAGGAGATTATGAGACTGGTCGTTCTGTCCGTGTGTTTGTCGTTTTGTGTACACGATGACTGGGCAGGAACGGTGGCGCCCTCCTGTGAAAACTTCTACATTGGCGGAGATATGCACTCTCACGAGCGTCTTCTAGTTCTTTTTAAAATGGCGCACTCTGGTGTACTATTTTGAGCAACGGCGGGGCCCCAAACGTCGAGGGGCCCAGGGTAACTTACCCCCTACCCTACCCTCTCGATGGTCCTGTGTATAGTAAGCCTGATTATAGTTTGTGGCGTCGTAGCAAGTAGGTGGAGGGGCACTGGGTAAAGAGGGAAAAGGAATTGCGACTTTTCCCGAAAGTATTTTTTCCCATGCCGAAAACAGAGACGTTTTTCAGTTAAGAAAATGGGGACGTAACTTTGCATTTTTTCGACAGACAGCCGCAAATTTCCTAATTTAGCTCCAAATTTTGTATGCTTATTTTAGAAGAGATTTTCGGACAATAAGAAAATTTTCCCACAAGCTAAAGTTTAGAGGGGGTGGGGCAATTTCTTCTTTGCACGACGCCACTTACGTAATGGTATTTGAGCTTCAGTCGACATCATTCATTGCGTTTAATAGGGTAAGCCTCCCTTTTAGGGGACTGTAGTCTTGTATATAGCTTTTGGTGCCTTAAATCGCATTTTACTGCGTAAAATGTCTTAGAAACGTGAATAAATACGTGAATTGCGCAATTCATGTATTTATTCACGTTTCTCTGTTTTTGTATTTCGACGCCCTTTCACGTTACGTGACGTCTGCCTTAGGCATTATCTCCACAAACGAGCTTCACATTTTGAATTTTTCAGGCCTAGTCTGTCTTGGCGAAAATTTGTACGCTACTGTCCGAGTCTTTTCTAGCATTATACGTAATTATTTTGATCTCGATGAATTATTTTTTCGCGCTGTCTTTTATAGTTATGTACAGCAATATTATGCGAGTATAGCTTACTTTGTACGACAAACGTTTTTCGCTGCATAGTTTCGCCAATTTCTGGCGTTTACTGCGCGGTCGTCGTAATTGGCCCTATTACTGCCCTTGCCCGTCTGTCTGTCCGTCCGTCCGTCCCGTACGGGCTTCTGTCTCTTTGAAATTTATATAAAAGGCACAGAAACGCCCGAAATTGGTTTGAAAGTTCTCCAGAGCAGAAAGAACTGGTTTGCCAATTTTCGGTTCAAAAGCTCAAAGGTCAGAGTTAGTGTTAAGGTTCCGTAAGATTAGATGGACTACCACACAAAATGTTGGCACTGGGCCGACGTATTTTTTAAAATAGTTGCTTACTTGTCGAGGGCTTTAGATTCAAACTTTTATTATTGTATATAATTGTGTTATTATATCAGTCTAAAAGCCTTGATCTTAGCAGGTGTTCATCTTCTAACGTATTCAAATGCTTTTTAACACTTATGGCACTATGATGTATTTTGTGCTGATGTCCCGTTATGAAACTATTCACTCACTCACTCGTCTTAGTATTGTTTTGCGATTTTCTCAGATGCAATTATTCGGGTGTCCGTTTTCGTTATTCGCTGAGTAAAAAAACGCAGGCAGTCTTTTTCCTGTAGCTATGGCAAACGCGAATTGAGTTTTATAATAGTCTAATTCTTTCGCTATTGCGCTGTGAAATAAAACTTCGAAAAAATGACGTATACCTGCATGTACACGGTGTTTCATAAAAAGGGACCCTTTTTTGTTTTTCTCATAATTCACTCAAATGATGATCTATTTACACAAAATTTTCACCACTTGTAGCTGAAGAAATGATAATTCAAAATATTGCAACAAAATACGGCAGTTCAGTGCTGACACGATAAACATTTTTCATTAGCGAACCAGAAAAGTTCACCATTGAAGCTGGGTAGCAACTGACAGCACCAGTTAAGACAAGCAAGCTTGTACCCGTGACACATTATGACGTCAGCATTACGTCACGACTAACAAAAAATATTTAACTAGGTGGCATATTTTTTGCAATATTTTAAATTAGTATTTCTGTAGGTACAACTGGTAAAAGTTTTGTTTAAATTGATCATAATTTGAGCGAATTATGAGAAAAACGAAAAGGGGTCCCTTTTTATAAAAACACCGTGTATATTCGCCACCTCGCCTGATATCTAACCGCGCTACCTTGCAAAACTTGAAAGTTTAACTGTACAGTAACACGTTATATTTTTACGCATTTGTTGTTTAGCCTAAACGTATGAACTGCGTAAACATCGAAATATAGCGGGTGTATTTCGGGGTCGGTGACGTTTACAGGTCATTTATTAGTTAACTTGTGAAAAAATAAAAACTCATCATGTTTTTTGTAAAACTGGTTTGTTGCTGCTGTTGGAATTAGAAACATGAAAATATGACAAAAATAAGCAATATTTTTATTTTACTCTACTAGTCTGAAAGTAATGACAAGTCACGATATGAGGTGCGCTGCCAATCGAAACGCATCAAGTAGGATTCGACAACATAAAACGAAGGACCGGATTTAGCTAAATGCGGCAAGCTGTCACTTGTAGAGAACTGATGTTTGTATGACAGTGAACTTCGAAAAAAACTTCCATAAGTTTGCGCCCGCAATTTTTTTCAGTTTCAAGACTAATATAAGCCATTATTACTGATTATGTTTTGAAGATCCCAGCTTTCTTCCGGTGCTGTGGCCAAGTCACTATTAGGCATAATTACTATATCAAAAGACACTCATTACTAAAGCGCCATAAACGCATCAGTTCGATTTTTAGCCGACCGTACTTAAGTAAAGGTCAAGCTATTGGCATGGTTGTCGTCTTCTGTGTGTTCGTCTGTGACGGATGTATTGTAGCTAAACGGTGCGAAATTGGGCCTAGGTTGCTATTGATCAGTAACTAGAAGTCGCACTTTTAAATAACATGTAAATCATCGACTTTAGATGACCTTGAAGGGTCATAACGCACTGTAGTACGCCAATCGTACGGTATTGTGGCTAAACGGTAAGTAGTAGGAGGGTCGGTAATGGTACCATCGAATAGGGCGCTGGCAGTTTCCTATAGGCTGTCAATAGTAACCATGTCTCCATCTGCAGCGGTTTGGTCGCAATTTTCAATAGAAAGTTTCAAGCTATACGCGAAACGGTGAGAAATAGGGCCAAGGTTACTATTAATCACTATTAGGTAATAGCATACGCCCTTTCAGATGCGATGAAAAACACTGACCTTGGATGACCTTCAGGGTCACTGACAACCAGTAAAGTCGGCTATACTAGCAACAGCTGAGCGTCTTGTTGTTTAATCGAACGATTTTTAACATTTGTGCAGTCTTGACCAGATCCGCAAAAATTACACCTTAAAAATGCTGGAGTGAATTTTTTTACGCGCGAAAGCAGGATGATTCGCGCGTCTTTGCCATCGTCTGGGCGTCTGTCCGTCCGTCCGTCACATTTGTGATCTGTATCAAAACGGTGCTAGCTAGGATCACAAAATCTTCACTATGGGCTGCCCCAAGGTTTCTAGTTTATCGTGGCAAAATTTCGTGCCACTGGGGGCGGGGGTTCCCCTCGAACTAGGGCGTCAAAGAGGGGTACCCCCCTAAAAAGACGTCATTTTGCCGTTATTGGCTCGAATAATGTGAAAACGGTTGCAGATAGGTACATACATGCTGCTTATC
>Ga0056128_1009578_pt1 | contig 12148 bp, 2 predicted proteins | sample WorMetLIZISLAND2_FD_71113 | JGI IMG/M metagenome (GOLD analysis project Ga0056128, IMG submission 71113) | Marine gutless worms symbiont microbial communities from Max Planck institute for Marine Microbiology, Germany - Olavius geniculatus... ...
GAAGATTTCGTGATCCTAGCTTGCACCGTTTTGATACAGCTCACGAGTGTGACGGACGGACAGACGGACACCCAGACGATGGCAAAGACGCGCGAAGCATTCTGCTTTCGCGCGTAAAAACTATGAGTTAAAAGCAGTGTTAAAATACTAAAATGAGCTGGCGCTTAAAGCTGTTTGGAGTTGCTATAGCTCTCAGTTCGTGCGGAAGGCGCTCTGTTCTGTGATAATTGTTCACTGCATTGTGAGTTAAAAATTGGGCCGGAAGGTGCAAATTTCCGACAGAGAAGATAATAAAACATGAAAATGTATCTACTCTGATTCTGGACGTGCCGATGAAGACTTAATTTAAAACTTGTAAACCGTGCCACCTACTGTCTACTTGTCGGCACAAAACCTTAGGTGTACCTGTACCATGACTGATTCCTTTTAAACCACTAATTTATTTGTTGTTGTTACTTTGAAATAAGTTCTAAATTGTAGAAATAAAATATCGGCGTGTGGTACTGGACGAAACACAACTGACGTCGGACGTTAAGGCTGTACCTCCAAGTCAGTCAAATGACGGCAACGAAAACACCCGTGAGCAAGCACTGGACAAGTTACCGGACATCTTGCGCGACGTCGAAGGATATCCAACACGTGATGACGCTGTGCTGGGTAATTAATTAAGTAATTTAAATTTATTGTCAATTAACTTTTAAAAATGCCAATAGTAATTTTAAATAGCATATAGCGGATAGCCAGAGCTAATTCCAACCGTAGGTAATTCACATTTGTGATGAACTAAATCTAATTCTTATTAATTAGAATATCTACCAATGAAAAGCTGTCATTTACCATAAAATAGCAGCAAAGCCAGTAACACACAACAAAAAAAGCATGCAGTATATAGCCTTAACTAACAAGCATTTTACACAATAGATAGTCCAATACATGTATCCTATAGCAACAGCATCTCATTCTCTATATTTTACTTTCGTGTTTCTGGCAGAGGACAAATGAACAAATCGCAACAGCGGCATGCTACCGCTAAACGCTTTGCGTCATGATGATGACGATGTTGACCACTGCACACAAAGACTTTACGAAAAAAAAATATAGTTTCGATTTTTAGCCCGCTGTTTTTTTCTTACGTTTTTTTGGGTGTCGGAGAACTGCTGCCATTTGTAGAATAAAGATAATGATGACGATGATGCAGGCTTCATCGACCCAAGTTCAGCAAACGTCGGAAAGTACGACGCGGAGTCATCATGGAGCAAAGAGGTGTTCTCGTCAGTGGGAAGTCACAGCGACGACGAGCCATGTAGCGTCACCAGCACCACCCTGCCTGCGTCACGCGATGACTGGAACTCAAACGTCAGAGAGGAGCCGACCGTTACGATCAACCCGGGCTACGAGTCTGACGATGAAGGCAATGACGCGAGCTCACGCAGTTCGTTGGACGAGCAGGCGGAACCGGGCGAACTGGACACGTGCAGCAAGGCTCAGTCGTCGGTCGCCGAAGCGATTGATCTGTCCGACACCGAACAGTTGGCGGAGTCCGCCGGCAACGTCGACAGAAGCGCAGAGCAGCCGCAGCACCGTCATTACGTCACTGATGCCGGAGTGGAGATCGGTCCTGAGTACTTCCGTCCGGGCACGCCGCGATGGGAACAGGAAGAAACGGCTGCTGACGATCTTTCTGCAGAAGTGGAGACAGGTCCAGATGAGACGCAACTGGAGGAACACGAAACGGCGTATGATATTGATGCAGAAGTGAAGATTGGTTCTGAGACCCGCGAAGACAGGCCGCAGTTGCAGCAGCAAGAAACAGTTCATGATCTTGTTGCAGAAGTGGAGAGAGGTCTTAATAAAACTCACGAAGACACGCCGCAGTTCGAGAAACAAGAAACAGCTCATGATCTTGATACGGCCGCTCACATTGGTAGAGAAATGCTGGACTATGGCGTGACTGTAGACGCCATTGCAGATGGACAACTTGACTTTGACACCAGTGACAGTCTGCCGCCTCAGGACATCACCAGCGATATAGGGAACTTTTCTGACGCTGCAGACAGCACTGCTGAGAAACAGAGCACCTCATCACTACCAGAGCGTGCCGATATTCCACCAACAGAGCCGAGCTTGGAACGCTCTCACGCCGTGACCGAAAGAGAAGTTCTGCAAATGTTCGATGCGAACTTGGATGACTTGGAAGACAACTGGCCGAGCCCCGATGACGCCGACAGTCTGCGTACAGGCACTGATGTTGTCAATAATATTACTGAAGTGAAGAAGGAGGATCTCAGAAACAAAGACGACATTCCGCCAACTCAGCCGAGCTCTCACGCCATCACCGAAACAGAAGTTCTGCGAGAGTTTGATGCGTTCTTGGATGATTTGGAAGACAACTTCCCGAGCCCAGATGACGCCGACGGTCTGCATACAGGCACTGCGGTTGTCGATGACGGAACTGCGATGCTGAAGAAGAATCTCAGAAGCAAGGACGACAACGACGCTAGACACATTGTCGGCATCACGGCTGATGTCAACGATGCGGAAACAATTCAGGCTGAGACGATGGACCAGAGTCTGTACAGCTCTGTGATGGAGGTTCCAGTTAAGAACATCATTCACAAAGACGCTGATTCTGGATCACGTGATGTCGAGGCTGCAGGTCAGCTTGGTGACGCCGATCAGCCCAGCCAGGTAGACAACTTCGAGGACCAAATCTCGGCCATGATCAGCGAACGTCCTTACCAGGATTGCAACACCACCAGAGAAGGCGGGGAGCTTAAAGAGACTTCCGCTGCAGCCGGTCTTGAAGGTAATGTAGATCAGCAAGATCTTGTGGCAGACTCCATCTCAGAGATGCCACCATTCCCGTCAGCTGACGTGACTGTCGACAAAACGTACGACGACGTGGCACTGTCCAAAGAATCCGAAGTACTGACGACAGTGGCGGCGTTGAATTTAGACGACGACGACGACGTTGAAATAGCGGACGCCGAAGTGGACGCAATCTTCAGCGGCGGGTCGCTGGTCGGCCAGCATCTCTGCCGCATCCGACGCGTCAGCGCCGACGACGCAGACCTCGGCCAGACTTCCGACACCGAGGACTTCGCCACCAGTTGCAACGCCGACTCTCCGGACACAAGCGACGCTGCCGAAGTGAAGTTGGAAGCGAACAACGAGGACAATACGACGACCGACATCAACCAGAATGAGACTCGCGAGGCTGACAGAATGAATCTAGCAGCACCACTCGGATGTACGCATCCAGTGGCAGCTAGCACTGAGCTCCAGGCGGAAAGAAACAGAGAGGTGGAAGCCAAAAGTGGTGATGAAGACATGCAGCTAAACCCACCACCAGTCGACAGCGAGTACATCGTAGATGAGTGCGATTCAGAAAGTGGCCGGACGACCCCGTACAGCGAGCTGGAGACCTCGCTTCCCGCGAAAGCTCCTTCGCTCAAAATCCGCGAGGTGTTGTGGAACGACGACGATGAGTCGACCATGGAGACGGCAAACTCCGAGGTGGACGTGAAGTCGAGGTCAGGCGAGGAAGGTGGCGAGGACGAGGACCAGGGAGGGGCGGCAGCGACTACTATCAGCTCACCCGGCAGTGATCTGTCGTGGCGTTCGTGCACTTCAGCATTCTGTGAACTTGACAGGAACATGGCGGAAGACCAGACCACCATCGAGACGTCAAAATCGGTGCCGACCTTGCGTGGCGTTACTTCATCTCAGATCGCTGCCTACCGCAAGCTATGTGCCGATCGGCAAAACCTAGCAGCATCAGTGATCACTGATTGCTCACGTGACACATCGCAGAAAGGATCGACAGATGACGACGACGACGACGAAAATGCGCAGTTCCCATTCGTCGACACCGTTAACACGCTACCGACCGAAGACTTCGACAGTCGTGCCCACCGGATGATCCCGGAATGCCATGATTCAGACTCATCTGGCGAGGACTGTTTCGAACAGCCGGAGATCTGGGTCCAGGAGCAGAGCAAGTCCTCCGTGAAGGAAGACGAGAGGATGGTCAGAGGAGCTGACGGCGATATGGATGAGGTCTGCGAATGCTCACAGGATGTAGCGGATTCGTGTGTCAACGAAGAGACTGCTGACGTCAACTTGGCCTGAGAATGCGGTAAGGTTCTCTGTTTCACTGGCTATGTTGGCATTGGTCACGTTACTCGTTACAAAAAAAACAGATAATAGTTCAAAAGTAAACCATCCAGGTTTTGTGATAACAGCATCAAAACAAGCCTACTATTGACCATTTATATCTCCGCCAAGTGAACGTAGTCAACATTGGAGGAGATTAAGAGATTGGTCGTTCTGTCCGTCGTTCCCTGCGTGTGTGTGCATGATGAATTATAATAGCAATGACGTCATTGCACCAAGAGCACAAGCAGCAACGCCGGCTATTACTTTTCCCTCCCTCTGCCGCGAAGCGGATCTTCCTTCTCCCCCTTTCCTTGTCGTAGGGTGTAGTTGTAGTAGTAGTAATGTTCAAATCACTTCACTTGGCTGAGATATGCACTCTCACGAGCGCCTTCCAGTTGAAAATACTCCCACAAGTATGTAACCACAATCGTTACTTGGCTTACCCTTCATCATTCTTCCTTCCCTTTTGCCTCACATCTTTTATTTTCCGTAAGTTTCTGTTTGGCTACAGAAGCATAATAAAACAAATTTGAGAAATATTTTGATTTTTTAGCATTTTCAAATCTGTTCAGGCAAAGGGTGCATAATGTCTCTCGATCTTGAAATTCTTGATGCAGCACAAGCTCCTCGTTCGTTGTTGCGTACCAGTAATTTTTTGGCCATTGTCAAAACGGGCTTAACTGCATTTGGAGTGCTCACTTGACAGTGAGGGCGTAAGCTTTTAGACATCAAGTGCAGATTTGCAGTAGTTATGATTAAAGACCAAACTAGATAAAAAAACTTCTGAGAAAAAAACACTGCCGTCGGTGTTGGGTGGCACAAGCATATAGTAAATATTAGCAGCCAAATTTTGCTAACAGCTGTATCAAACTTTGATATCATATCTGTTGTTGTTGTTACGTTGCAGTAAACCATCACCACGTCGCAAAATAATTACACTACACCTCCTTCGAGAGTCACTATATTGTTTGTTTACGATGCTAAAAACATCCGTCTACTGACGTGTTGCAGAATTTGTTGGGAGCTACTCAAGTGTACTGTTTGAACACTAGAACAAACTTGTATGCGAGAACATACGTTGATTGTATGACATCTGTTTGCTGCTGTTAGTCACTGCTGCACACTTTTTTGCCACTGCCTTCAGAAATAATTGTAAAAATCTGATTAAAGTTAAACAATCAGCCAACTAAGGCTAACTTGTGCAATTCTGTAACATAAAACAAATTTTTCACCAATGTGCCTGTGCTAACGAATGCCAGCATAATTGTGTAATCATAAAATAGTCAACAAAGAAAATGTCAATATTGCACACTGTGAATATACATTGTGTGGCAGTTTAAGCATTAAAATACGCACTGTCTGCTTTCTGATGAATGACGATGAAATTTTGTGCACATTTGTTTTGCATTTTAATATATGCAACAGTGTATGTTCAAGAATATGAAAACTGTAAAATGGTTGTCTGAGGGAACAAAATTGTTGTTGAAGTTAGGCCTAATTGTAGGTTATTTTTGCTACTTGTTAAAACCCATTAGTGGCTAGCACTCTTTTAGCACTGTACCGGTATCAAAAATGAATACATTCTTTTCATTTTCCGTAACCACTGGAGTTAAATATGGTTTTTAGCCACTTCCTGTAACTGCTGATCCCTGACATTTTGGGAGTCTGGGTATGTTGGTTTTTTGTTACCTCCTATTAAATTTTACTTACTACTTCTTAGAAACTGCAGGGTGATTGCTTTCCAGACACTACTTGGTATGAAATTCCCTGACATTTTAATTGGAACTCAATTAGGGTAACCTAACCCTAGCAGTAACTAAAATATAACATACTGGTAGATAGAAACTAAAACATAAGTAAGCAGCATTCAGCAATAAACAGCATAAAATAACTGCCATAGAAGTGATATCCAAAAGGCTGTTGAGTGTTCAACAGTTGACACAATTTACATAAAAGATTTTGGGCAATTTTCCCTAACAAGATTTTTCCGCTGACAATTCCCTGATTTTACTAACAAGAATCACTGACACTTCCCTGACATTTGTAAAATCCTGACATTTTCAGGTTTTCCAGACAAGTGGTCACCCTCAATCTGGGGACATGGAGAACCACCAAGACAGAAAGAAACAAATGAAGATAGCCTTACTCTTCTGATCAGCAAAGACCAGCAACACAAAAAATGCCGTAGTAGTGCCGGCATATCAGACTATTCACAGATAGGGCACAACAGTGATAATCCAGCGTGAAGAAAATACGCAGGTTACAATATCCTGAGTATCCCGTATGGTCTAAACATGCATAGTACTCCAATAAGCACTGTTCAGTCCATGAAACAGATAACATACAAGACAGATTGGCTCTACTTGCATGGACACTGTACTGTAACCAGTATGTCACAAAATTATCCTGCATCAGATTATTTTAACTACGGACACACAAAGATCATGCCTAGTAGACAAACATTCATGTCTCAATGACTTACACTATAATATCAGTAATCAAAAAATTCAACAACATGGCCTAAGTAATGTAAAAGGTATACTGGCCATTAGAACAAATCCCAAGATGGCGAAGTGAGTGAGTGAGTAGGGTTTAACGTCCTGCCTGACACAGTATAAGTCATTTCGAGGACGACCTTTGCAGGAAAAATTGCACATACACATAATAACGGAACAAAAAGTTTAACCTTTACGAAAAGTTTAAACTTTACGTAACACAAAACACTAAGAAACGACCTAAACCTAAAATTGTAAGAACTGCTGATTATAACTGTGCATATATAACGGTAATAGCAGTTCTAATAATATTTCCCATTATCCTCTAGGCAGTCATCAATCCCATAATGCTGTCTATTGTCTATTTCACAGGTCCTTATGTCATGCAGCAAACTGGCTGTAGCCTACATACAGTGTTAATGGCTTTCACAAGTTTTTCTGAGATGAACGCTTCTGTTCGTGAATTTGGGAGAAAGTGAGTGAGTGAGTGAGTAGGGTTTAAAGTCCCACCTGACACAGTAAACGTCATTTCGGGGACGGCATTTCCAGGCGGAATGCACACAAACACAATTAAGTGCTTAAATGCCTGTCTTTACGGACACAGCATAATAATGCAAAAAGAAATAAAGCTCATCAGATACATATATATTATCAGTGGCCAACACCTGCCATCACAATGAAGTCATTTAAATTTTAACAACTACATTAACAATATACATAGCTAGATTTCACTATATTATGATGTGCAATACATGTACTGCAGTATCATTGCTCATTAGTCCTGAAAACATGACCATTCCTGCTGAACAAATATAACATCTGCAAGATCATGTCTGCTTTGTGACTATATTACAGGGCTATGGAAAACGTGACATAAGACCAGCACATATTTGGATCAAAGAAATGCAAAGAACCGATTGAGATAACCTGACAGTGCTAGAAGAAATTTTAATAATACTTCAGATTACACCAAACAAAAATAATCAGCAGACCAGCTGAGACAAGTTTCTATGAAACAGCACTATAATGCTTGTGAATTGTACACATAAGCAACACGAAAATACCACAAACTTGTAACTGACAAATGAAGCCTTAACGCCAACGGTACATTATGTGCTGCAGAAACTTCAAACACCATTACGTATTTCAAAGCTGTGACACACATATCAAAAAGCACGCAGAACAAATGCAAAGAATGTGTGAATACAGAGGTGTGTAACATCTGGCAAATTCAAACACAAATGAAGCCAGTGAACCTGTGCCAGGCAATCTAACAGACGAAAACAGAAAAAGGAAGTAAATTTACCCAAGTAATTCAGGGACTTAGGCGGCATGTTACAGGACGTAGGGGCATATTTCAAAAGATGAAAATGAGGATGGGTGTACCCGGAGTGGAAAAGTTGTTGACCACTACAAAAAAAATGTCATCAGAATCTGTTCTAATCTACTCCATTGCTCTTATGATTAATTTTTCTCTTTTCATTAAAAATATTTTTACCATTTTTAAAGACACCGACCACAAAAATATGCCCATGATGTCATGAAAGTATTAACTGCAAAGCAGAGATCAAAACTACACCAAGGTCCATTTTATTGTTTCTGCAAAAACTAGCAGTAAATAAAGAAACTCTAATCCAGAATAATGGATCACCAACAAAATCTCACTGTTCTCTGGACCACACCTGATCACTACGAAAAACGTCATCGAAATCGGTTCAGAACTTTTTCAGCAACCTTGTCGACAGACAGACACATCAAAATATAGCCCTAATCTCGCAGCAGAAGCAAGCTATTTTATGCAGTTTGAGATCACATACGACGATTACAGCAGCCATTGCACAGACTATTTTATAATAACACAGTAAATGCTGAACACAAATCCATGAATTTCTGTTATTCCATGAAAAATATGATAAATTGTTAACTACAGGTAATTTGCAGCTTCGATGCGGGGAAACAAAGACTCAGTTCAAGTTAAGGAGCTGAACAGATTTTGCTGCTGTAGCTTGTTACGTTGACCGTTCCATAACAAAATGGCAAAACATGACAACACGCACACCTGCTAAACGATACAAGACAAATACAAACCGTTCTTGAGTGAAGTCCGAAAGTTGATAGTCGGTTAATTGGTAACAAAACTGCTGCTGATCCATTTGGGGAAGGTCCGCAACAGCCAAGGCCCGCTATAGCCAACCCTGTCCCTACATCTGAAATATTACATTAGCTTAATCACAGTATCATACACTGTGGAGATGGTTGGTCTCGTTATTTCACTTTGTCTCAAGTGAATTATTTCAATCCCTACCACTACAAAGTAGATAGTATAACTTAGCTGTAGCCGGCTTAGCTATTATAATAACAAGACATCCCTATGCATTCAGCCTCATGATCAAATGTCGATACATCTCTCCACAGAGCACCATGCCACACATTGCCTACAGCTAGGAATTCTCACTCAGAACTGAATTAGACTGCCAGCCACCATGCAGGCATGAGCCGACAGTACCGGTAACCGATCATATCACATCGCACTAAATCATCACTGCACTTGCATCAAAACTGGACAGTGATGTGGGAACCCTCTTGCTACTGTAACACAAGGCCAACCTGCAAAAACATCATCACAAAATACATCGTTTCATTTTACACAAGAGTTACTTGAGCTATAAGAAGCCATATTGCTCCCCAAATTCCTATGCCAAAACTTGAGTTAGCAAGCAAGTAAAGTACAGGTTTTACGCGTGACAGCAGCTACTGCTTTAGTCTTAGCCATCGCAATTCTGTCTGGCCATCTGTCTGTCACGTGGGTGGATCAGTCAAAAACGGTGGAAGCTAGGATCACCAAATCTTCACCGTCGGCTGCCTGGAAGACTAGTTTCAGGATCTATAAAGCTTTTCCATAAATTCAAAGGGGGTCACCCCAAACAAGCTGCGTATGAAATTTTCAGTATTTAACATAGATTTCAATGGTCCAAGTCTCGATTTTCTAAGTTCAAGGAAACCTGCACACAAGGGCATCAAAGGGCAGTACCCCCTAAAAGTTGTTATCTTACCATTGTTGGCCAGTCTTTCGTAAAAACGGTTGCAGATAAGTATGAGCATGCTGCCTATCACAACAGGCAGTAGCGACAAGCTGTTTAGTTGTATCAACATCGATGACTCTGAAAGACCCTCAACTTCCAAAATAAGGGGTTTTACTGATTTTATTCATCTTGGGCTGCAGCGCACACTACAAGAATGAACTGCAATGAAATTGCTGGAGATAGACTGACAGTTTGCGAACAGGAACTGCTATAGGCTTTCACGTGTCTCGTGAGCATTAGCTCAAATTTATTGTATATCTTGCTTGAGACATAAATAGGTCATTTGAGGAATTAGTCTTTCCCAGTAATCACTTGCACTGGTACTGACAACAATGAATGACAGCAAAAATCACAAACAACACAAAGACCTAAATAACAATAATAACTACCTATAAAGCAGCAAGAACATAATACCAACCAACAAAGGATTGACAAACATGCAAGCCAACCCGGCTATCAATATAAAACTAAAAACCTCGCTTTGCTGCCTCTTATGCCATCAAGCCAGGAAATGGATCGGGCATATTCATAATTCTATGACTCCCGGGATCCACATGAGGTTGCCGGAAGGTATTAACATGTTAAAATCTGCATAACTAGTGCACAGTGTTAAATAACTGCTGAATAGCCTGCTGTGTTGCAAGTGCGATGTATACTTCTGAAATGCTGAACATGTGCTTTGACATAATTAGCTGAGAAATATACACAGAATGTAGACGGGCAAACCTTATTTCAAGTCTGTGTGCAGATACCGACATGTTCAAGTAAAAAAGCACAAATTCTCACTCTATCAGGGGTCATTGTTGGACACCGCCAGTTGTACAAGTAGTATTGGAGGTTGCCGTCTCCGATGCCAAACTTGAGAGGTTCAAGGAACTGTTTGTTCTCCATCAGATCAAGCGCATTGAATACATCAAAGCCCATCTATCAAACAACACAGATAACTTGAGAAAGCGAATACCAAATTTATCTAATAATAAAAAAGCTAAATCTCAGAATTAATGAAAAACCACAAAATGTCTGCAAGTTTTTCACTCAGAGCTTATAACGCATCTTTTCAAGAAATTCTTTCCCAAAAGAGAATGAAGATACATTACAGAGAATACTGTAATATACCACATTTTCAAGCTTGCTTTTCCAGATCCTATACTCAATTTCTTATTAGCTTTCTTATTAGTCACATGAACTGCTTATTGTCACTTATAAGCACTCCTAAAAGTTTTCTCACTGTATAATATCTCATAATAATTAAATGATTATTGTCGCTTTTGTTACTGGCCAAACTAATTCTACCCCAGATTCGAGCCTGCAAATGCCAAAAATGTAATTTACTGACATGAGTATTGAGTAAAAACAACTGAATTAATTTGAAATCACAAAAAAAAGTGAAACATTTAATAAACAAAAGTGACAACTGATTAAGCAGCAAAAATTCAGTTGGTAAGCAAAGTGCAACAAGTTGATAATAATACCTGCAAGATAAAGCACAATGTATTTATTCTATTGTCTAACCATTAAGTAAACTAATACTGACATTCTTGGCTACGATGAGTGCATCCTGCATCAGTTCAAACCAAGGCGTACGAGTGCTGACGTTGTAAAAAGCATAAGCAGCTTTCAGCGTCTTGTGAAGAGGGTGATGCATTACGGTTGACGGCAACGTGTAGAAACTCACAAAGTCGCTGATTACTCCTCCTACCTGCAATAAAATGTGCAAACTTTTCCCTGAAATATCATCACTATCATTACGCACGACAGCAGAATGCTTCATGCGTCTTAGCTACGGCCTGGGCGTCTGTCTGTCTGTCCACAAACACTAGTGATGGGCTTTTTAGGTTTATCAACATTGATGATCTTGCATGACCTTGAACCACAAAAAGAGGGGTTTTGGTGATTTTTTTTTGCAATTTTGGCTTGCAATGCACATTTTAAGAGTAAATCGCACCGAAATGGCTGCAGATAGACCAAGACAACCTGCATATGAAATGTTCAGCATTAAACGCCAATTTCAGCAGTCCAAGTCACGACCCCCTAGGTTCAAGGAGGCCTGCAGAGACGCGAGTCAAAGACCACTACTTCCCTAAATGTGGCTATTTTACAGCCATTCACTCGTTTAGCATGAAAACAGTTGCAGATAGACACAGATATACTTCTTATCATAACAAGCACTAGTGACACGCTTTTTAATTGTGACAACATCGATGACCTGGAATGATTTTGAACTCCCAATATAGGAGGTTTCAGTGTTTTAAAGCAATTTCTGACTGTAGTAAAAATAAAAAGGTAAAGGGAGCCATGCCCCAGCTGGGGCATAGGCGGGGTGCTCATCTCCCACTCACGGCCATTGAGCCTGTAGGTGGATAAACCACTTGAGTCCGTAACGCATGGCCAGTGCAGCGCCAGACCTACGGT
>Ga0056128_1009584_pt1 | contig 12145 bp, 5 predicted proteins | sample WorMetLIZISLAND2_FD_71113 | JGI IMG/M metagenome (GOLD analysis project Ga0056128, IMG submission 71113) | Marine gutless worms symbiont microbial communities from Max Planck institute for Marine Microbiology, Germany - Olavius geniculatus... ...
TTTCAAACAGTTCTTTAAAACAATCCTGTTCAGTCAGTACTAGTGTGACAAGCGCATTAGAGGTTAATTTTAACAATATGCGCTATATAAATTTACATTTTACTTTACTTTACTTTACTTTACTTTGACTCCATGAAAGGTCCTGTGCAAGTGCTTGCTTGATGCCTTTTCGGCGGCAGTTCGCCCGATCAGCCAGGCTCAGTCAGTCAATTGTCGTGACGTGAGTATGAAGTATAGTGTTGCGGCGACACCCAGCGGCCATCACAACTGCACCAGACGCGATTACTATAGGCTTACTCTGTGGTCCAAGCCGGCAAGCATCTTGCAACGCTTTGCGCCGACGTGAATGCGGCCGTCTGTGCCCACTGCACTGCGCCTAGTCTCAAACGAGCGCACGCGCGATCTGCCAGCGTAAGCAAGCGAGATACGCGTCATTTTATGGGATGCTATTAGGACGAGCGCCGAGTAATAATTGAAATACGATACGCAATATCGGATTAATTTCTCTTACCGGTGGATAGATGATTCATTAAGTGACATGAATGAACGGCTTATGTGCCAAGAATGTTGCATGCAGATCCACACATTTCATTCATATACAAAGCAGTGACAGTGATCGGCTAGTCGTTGTCGTCGGACAATGCAGTTGACTAAGTTAAGTGACGATGTAATTAACTAAAACAGAGCAAACACCTGACGACCGGTGTCCCATTATAGGATCGCCCCTACCCCAGAAAAGTCTTCCCCGGCCGAAAATTCGCCCCGCCCAGCGGCGGCCCGGGCGGGACGAATTTCTATCGATAAATTGTCGACCGGGGGAAACTTTTCTGCGGGCGATCCTATAATGGAGACTTTTATGGGGCCGGCGATATTTTAATAAGGGGAAACATATCAAATCCGTGATTATCTCTCCCCGGGCGGATTTTTCATGGGGGAGACATTTTAATGTGACATCGGCCTGGCGGATCGTCTGGTCACCGTGGGAGTTGTTTAATTTCAGCGAGTGCTAGGTCGTGTTAGTTCCTGAGCGCGGGGCGGAACTGCTAAACCGTCGGTTTATACGTATACAGCCGCAGAATATTCGTCCACAATGCAGTGCGCTATGGTGCAATAACTACTGACATCGTATTCTGCGGTCACTCGCTTTGATGAAACACCAGTTGATACTAACCCCATGCAACTTTTGTTCGTTATTCGACCGTTGAATGTTCTTGAAAGCGGACCGGAAAAGAGCGGAGCAGGGGTCTAAATCGTGTTTTGTGACGCATGGGTAATTAATAGAAACATGGACCAAACTAATTTGGCACAAGGCGGAATCGCTGTGGCAAGTCCACGTAACTCGTCGTTCGTATTTGCCAGGTGGCAACAGCAATTTGCAATTTTTGGCTGTTGGTTGGACCCCATAGGCTTATATTTTTTTCCTGGGCAACTGGACAACCGTGCCGACATTTTTTTTATTTTGTGGTTTTAACCTATACTGCTAATTCTTTTTACCATTCAGGACTATTCCTGTGATAGACAGTATGCAATAGCTTGAATGAGAAGCGACAATTGCTGTCGCCATGGTCTCTCCGTACTTATGCTGTAGCGCATAGTCCGGTCACGCGCGTGCTGAGCCTCTGGCTTAGACCTATAGCTATCGTCGCTCTTGACCGATCACCTACTTTGTCATTGTTCAAAGTACTATTCGCTAGAGCTCGCCTTTAACAGTATTCTCAGGCGGCGTCGCTGGCTATTGCGACGGATGATATTGTAAGTTGGTCCGTCTGTCAGTCTGCATCGCGCAGAAGCCGTCGCGGACGGAATAAGACGTGTTTTGGCAGGGATAACACTCGTGTGGTCGCAAGTAATTAGACAGAGGCTCCGGGCGTCACAGGAAATGGAGATTAAGGCTCGGAGTTTTTCGTCTGAATTCGCATGCTGCTGCTGCTGCTGCTGCTGAACGGTCTACACATCTCGAGCCCTGTATCGCGTGAGCAGCCTCCCTCCGGAACTCGTTCTGCGATATTTTAACTTGATTACGATTTTCTTGGCAAGGTCAGGCCTCATGTGAGGGTCTGCTAAAACGCGAGCCTTTCTCTGTTAGATCCTTTTCCGCTAACCCTCTTTCCAGTGCTCGATCCAGATGGATGCCATCCTCATCCAGTGTTCACTCGATCGAAGCTTTGCCCAGGTTCGGGCGGAGAGATAGATGTCAAGTGGGTTTGGTCCACATGCCCGCGGTGAAGTCCAGTCTCAGACCACGCCCCTGCCGATCGCTGATTAAATATCGATTTTTCAACCGTTTAATCGCCGACATGTGAAGTATAAGGAGCCCTAGAGACGAGTAAAGTGCTTGCGGTGGTTTGTAACTCGCGTGGCGTTTCCTAGCGAGTCAGCATAAACCATGAAGTTCTGGTTGCAGTGGCTGACAGATCGTTAACGCGATGGCACGAAGACGAAAGAGCGACGTCGAGTCGACGACGGACGGCGTTGATTGGCACTATTTGATTTAGTCCAATTCGCCAGAGGTCAGAACCAGTAGCCGCCAGCCATCTGGATGATGGCAACTGCTGTCGACGCTGACCACATTTAGTGCGGGATTATTATGCGTCGTTGGTGACGTCAGGCCTGCCGAGAAGGATGGATGGATTGCTGGACCGATTGGACCGACGCGCCGACGAATTCTGCCCAGCACCGACGCCAGGGCTGTATGTAGACTTCTAAAGAAGTGAGGGGACGTTTAACCGTAGTCTATCTAGTACATTCGAAGACGCTTGGAACTCTCAACTCTGTCAAACTCTTGCTTTAATTTTTTTTATTGTTTTGTAAGGTTTGTTTTCAATGATAAATTTTTACACATTTTTCACGCGTAAGATGACATCGTACTGTATCGACAGAAAACCATTGTTACCTGTTAGTCAGGTATTGTTTTCCGTTTGTAGACCCTGTATCTGAACATAAGAAGAAAATTATGTAAAAACGAAAATTGTATAAACAACAAAAATTACGGCAAGCAAAACGAACTCAAACGACAATAAAATTATTTACGGTGCAGAACGAATAAAAAAGAGATTTATGCGACGCGTAAAACAGTAGTTTTTAGCGTAAAACGTTGAAACATCCGTGACATATGGCACTTGCGACACGCCTGGCTACTAGCTAGACCATTTCACACGTCGCGCACCGCCAAAGTAGGTTGCTAACAACTGGAGTTTTAAACTGTAAATATGTAAACTTTGTCATTTTAAGGGCGTTTTCTCGAACTAAAACTGGGCTAAAAACTGAGAAGAACAGTATCTCTGGACGCGTCTCAGCGTGGAAAAAGTGGGGACTGCGTGCAGTGTATGCGCGCCCCATAAACACCTCAGCGTCCGCGGGTCAACCAAGCCAGCAGTCGCTGACGCCGATATGCTGCATCACGCCCGATCACAGGGTATAGTCGAGGCTGCAGTGGTCGCATGCAACATGGCAGCCAGTGGCGTATTTAGGATTTGGCAAAGGGGGGGCATGGCGAGTGCGCAGAGTGGAGTCCAGGGGCAGAGCCCCTGGTCGGGGGGTCAGGGGGTGAAGCCCCCCTGAAGCTGAAACGCTTTTTGCTTTTGAACGTTCAATGAAAGCCGCAAATTCCCCCATTTTTTTCTGAAATTCGGAAACGCAGAAAATCACAGCGTCATATCAGATGCAATCTCACATAGCGATTTTAATCGCATATTGTATCGGTATAAAAAAGACTATCAAATATTGTTGAATTTTGCAATTCTTGCTGGAAAACGGCAAAAAACGCACCTTTTCATATAAAGTCGCCTTAAAAAATTTTCATGGTCGGGCCAAAGGGGGGTCATCGCACCGTGGCCCTCCCCCTAAATACGCCACTGATGGCAGCGGCCGATCAGCCAGTCAGTCTGTCGGTCTTAGATGACTGACGCAAATGTCGCCGATCAAGACGTATCGACCGTAATGCGCACCTTAACAACTGCACTAATTCTGCACGTCTCGTCTCTCTATTTCGACATTTCTTTTTCTTTTTTCTTCAAAACGTGATTGTACTTTTGACGCGCAGCTAAAGTTATGCTGTAAGGCGGGTACTTGTTCGTTAATTCACCCGCACCCGAATTAACTGCTAGAGTTAGGCCTAATCCGAAAAGTAGGGTTAAGGTTAGAGTCAGGGTTAGGGTTAGTGTTAGCGTTAGCCTTAACAAGAATAATTCGGGTGCGGGTGAATTAACGGACAAGTACCGTAAGGCGTCTATGGCATAATGTGTCGTCTGTCTGTCTATCCGTCTGTCACGGATATATTGTAACTAAACGGTAAGTCATAGGGGAAAATTTTTGGATGACCTTAAAGGACGTTATGCGCTATTGTGGCTAAACGGTGCAAGATATGGCCTAGGTTGCTATTGATCATTAATAGGAAGTGGCATACGCCCTTTTAGATGAAATGAAAGTCATCGACCTTGAATGACCTTGAAGGTCAGTACTGCAACAGAAACTGTATAAACTGTAGCGCGTTTTCCCTAGCGACAGTTGGGCCTTCTTGTTTGTTTGTCGTTGCCGTCGAACGGTTGGTATCGTCTGTATTTGCAAAAAAACACGACGTGCGCTCGTCGTGCCAGCTTCGTCGTGTAAACGCCAGGTATAAGTTCGACGCACTAAGGCATTTTATCATTTTGATAAGAAAAATGCTCGTAGAAATAGGACTTGATTGTGTGATACGGTACAGGTACGGCGACATGGTTCCTAAGACAATAATCGGCAAGATTGTGGGCGGCGTTTGTTCTCTTAGCGGCGTTCTCGTCATCGCACTTCCGGTTCCTGTGATCGTCTCCAACTTCAGTCGCATCTACCACCAGAACCAGCGCTCAGACAAACGCAAAGCGCAGAAGGTATCTACATTCAACACAACTCCTGCTTCCGGCACATCCTTTTTTCTCATGCCATGTTCTTTTTTATCCTGTCATGTTAGTTGCTTGCTTAGCCTACTGATTACTTTCTTGCAATAAACGCGCAGGAATCACATTTCACATTCTTGTTGAGTTCCGGATATCTTGTTTCAACAAAAGTGCAAGAACATTGTTCGTTTTGTGTTAGAATTACGGCTTTGCTTAAGAATTGCATGGCGCTGCCAGTGATTGAGAAATTGTAACGGTTGACTCTGCTATAAAAATAAATGATCAATTAATAGGCCTACAATACATAAGTTGCGATGTCACTTTTGTTATTAAAAGTTCTATTAGCGACAGCCAATGAGACCCGCAATTTGTGCCAAGTACACCAGAGGTTCAGAAGCAAGCCAGCGATTGCCGAATGCTAAATTTTACGTGTTGCTGCAGAAAATAGCGACAAAGACTTGACGGTTTGTTTTTTGGACCACATTATCGCCTTAGATATAGTTGCACTGACAGTTCCGTCTGTTGAGAAGTACAAATTCCACGTATTAGATAATGGGATGAACAGGGACTGTAACATAAATGCGAAGTGTGATAAAAAAGTTAAGTTCAGTAGTGTTAATTTGTGTGGCGTGTGTTGTAGTTTTGTTTATTAATTATTACACTGTCAATGCTAAATGACAAATAAGGTTGTATATACGATATGCAGAAAGCTCGTTTGGCGCGGATTCACACGGTGAAGACCCAGTCGTGTAGTGCGTTCATTCACAGTAAGATGAAGGCACAACAGCGGTTGCTGGCGCTCGAAACCAATGCCGGTGGCGTGGGGAATCAACTTCAATCATTCACCGACGAAGACATTTTCCAGCTTCAGCATCATCATTTGCTCAGTTGTCTCGAACGAACTACGGTTCGTTTGTCTGTCTGTCCTTATTTTTTTCTGTCGGTCACGGTAAATGCCATCAGTTATTTTAGGTCAGTCAACGATGTCGAAGCATTGTTGTACATTGTAGTCCTATCGCCAAAAGATTTCGGCACATTTTGAGACTAAAACTGTTTACTTTTTGTGACTTGCGCATTATTACATTTTGAATTTTTACTCGGCTGGGAAAGTTTGCAGCAGTTCCCGTATCCCGCAACCGGATTTAGGCTAGTGGTAGGAAAAACGAAGGGGAGAAAAGCGAAGTGGGAATGGAGAACAAAGGGGGAAAGGCGTAAGAAGGGAAGAAAGGATATGAAGATAAGACGCCCCCAACTGTGATTTCTAAAAATTGGTCCCTGTAATGACTATGGTGATGGTGCTGATGCTGATGATGATCACAGACCGCGGAACCGCGGGGGCAAGGGGGCAATTGCCCCCTCACTTTTTCGAGTAGGAGGCAAGCAATGTTGCTTGCCCCCACTTTTCATACTCATGCATAAATAAATTGTTGGTGCTGATGCTTTGCATTACATTATATTAAAGTTTAAAGTAAAAACATGTTCTAGCATTTTAGTCACTTTACAGTCAGCTATAGGAAACACGGAAAACAGAGGTTTAGAGACTTCAGTTAAGTCTTAATGATCGTAGACACTTTGGTGACGTCACATCTGATGGCATTCTGTTCCAAGCTGCAGAGACGGGCAACGTTCGGTCGCCTTACCGATGTAGCTCGTAGAGTGCTGCAGCCAGTGACGAGTTCGATGATGAACGAACTAAACGAAGGCGTTGTCGACCAGGAAGTTTAATGATAGACCGTCAGCCAGGTAGGCCGACGCCATGCACACACTGGTTTATACGCTAATCACTCCGGCGCATGAAGCCAATGCAGAGAAACGGTAATATTGCAGCGGTGTGATGCTGCAAAGACGAAGCAAAAAGCAAAATGCGAGTAACTAAGCATTGCAATTTTTTGGTGACTTAAGCCTACCATTTAGGCTTCAAATCTGTGCAGACTGTGCAACGTACTATGATCGCCTCGGCGCCGAAATATTTGCACATTTTTGCTAACTGAAGTCAAAATCGTCAAAAAGTTTTATCACTTCACAAAGAAAAAGTTCAGCTGTCGCTAGGGAAAACGCGCACAGTCTATAGACTACAGTTGCTGTTGCAGTATTGACCTTCAAAGTCATTCAAGATCCATGATTTTCATTTTACCTGAAAGAGCCTATGCGATTTCTTATTAGTGATCAATATCAACCTTGGCCCTATCTCGCATTGTTTAGCCACATAACAACCGTAACTCACAGACGAACGGACGGACAACAGACGCATCGTGCATGCCAGAGACTACAGCACAGCGTCAAAAAAGGAGTTTGTTTCTGGGGACAAAGTTCTATTCCACAGATCGTATATGGCTAGATGGTGTATAAAAGTAGGAGGGGATGGCTTTCTGTGTTTTTAGATTTCAGAAAAGTAAACAAATTTGCCGCTTCCATTGAACGTCCAAAAGCTAAAAGTGTTTCAGCTTCAGGGGCTCTGCCCCTGGACCCCGCTGGGGGCTCCGCCCCCAGACCCCTGTTATAGGCTCGCGCTCCGCGCTCGCCATGGTTTGCCTCCGACTTTCAAATACCTTCCGCGGTCTCTGCTGATGATGATGCGGTTGGTTTGTGCTGTTAGGATCGTGAGATCGTGGACGTGGAGGTGGTATTGCAGAACGCGCTCAATCGCTGTGCGTCGCCACTGCCGAGCCCCGCTTACCGGCATTCCCTGGCCGCCGCACGCCGCCACTCACGACTACCCCTGCACGCCACCAGACACAGGAAGAGCAGCTGCTTCACTCGCAACGACCTCAGGTTAGTAGTGGAGACGTATACACGGGAACATTTGGATCACATAGTTTTTTTTAGATTTCCACGGGAATGGAAATACGATCAAAATAAGACGCATTGGAATGGAAACGAATTGGGAATTGCTCGATGGGGAAAAGAAGAATGTAAATTAAGTCTCAGATGCGAATGGAAATGGAATGGAAATAAAAATGAAATCATTGAAATGAGAAAGATTTGGTACAAAAAAATTGTTACCGCACATCTTTAGTTAGTAGCAGCTGCTTTCTAAAAAGAAGATTGTTAAAGAAGGCGTTACACGGTGCACATACAGGGTGGGCCAAAAATGGCACCATTTTTGTACACCTTATAATTATACCAAATAATAACTGATTTTTAAATTTTTTTTCACTGTCAAAATCAGGAGACAATTTGTAATAAAACTATCATTATCAATCGCACCACACCTCAAGTATGTCGCTACACTACCTTGTAAAATGTCAGTGTCTTAAGAATAACAATTAATAACAAGACAACTTCTGCAACAACACATTTTAAGAAATAAACAACAGAACTACAACGTGTTTGTTGTTTCAGTTATTGTCTAAAAAGTCACATCTCGCAGTTTTTCCATCAAATGTTTAATGTGTCGCTTTGCTGCTGGACGACGCATTCAAGACTGCGACGCCACTGACCAATAGCGCGATTAACCAAACGCTGCGGCAGTTTGCCCCGCTCAGGAACGATCGCCTGCTTCAACTGGTTGACTGTCGTGAATCGTCAACATTGATATGCTATCTGTTGAAGAACATTTCGAACAGCATAATTGACCGGATTTATGTCCGGACTGTTTGGGGGCCACATGCCAGGCTCGATCAACATTGATCACGCAACTGGTCAGTGGCGTTGCCGGCTTGAGTGTGTCATCTAACATTTCACAAGATAGTGTAGCGACACACTTGAGGTGTGGTAGGATATATAGGCTTAATGATAGTTTTATTACAAACTGTCTCCTGATTCCGACGGTGAAAAAGTTTAGAAAATCGGTTGATATTTCGTGAAATTATAAGGTGTACAAAATGGTGCCATTTTTTGGCCCACCCTGTATAGCTCTTCATGGGAACATACTTTGGAGCTACGGGTGATTATATGTCGGTGATTAATTGTCGCGTGATTAACTGTCGCGTGATGAAGTGTCCGCACACCGTTTCCAATACAGATGAACGCGTCTCGCGTTATCGTTAGCTAGACAGGCCGGTACTACTCCGGAGGGATGGAAGGCTGAGTTGAACTTGGTGTTGGTTATATAGCTAGTTGGTTTAGCTGTCCACCGACAGTCACTCATGTGAATTTAACCACCGGGAATCGAAAATCTGACACTCTACCGTTACAACACCAAACCATTAGTGTTTTCGTTAAATGGCATTTAAAACTGTCGAACGATTTAAGCGGGGTGCACTAAGGCGACAGACGATACATAACATGACAGAGAGACGCAAACAGACAACGCTACAGAGAATTGTGCATGAATAGGCGTAATCGATCGCTTGCGCTGCAACAGCGATTTCGCCTAATAATGTTTGCTATTTAGACCACGTTGATTCTCTCTATGATGATGATGTGATGTGCTAGGTGCAATGCGGATAACGTGAAAGCGGTTCTCGTGGAGCTGCCTCCTGGCTCCGACGCTGACGTGACAGGTCAGACTGCTGACGTCACTACAGAGCAGGTGGTTCTCAACTCATCATGGCGTGTCAGTCGCCATGGTAACAGCATGTCGCGCTCCACGGCTCTACTTAGCCCGCCGCCGCAGCAGCAGCAACAACAACAACAACAGGGTCAGAAACATGACTCGGAGACGTCCAAAGTATAGCGCCACGGACTAACTTAACACCGATCTTGAGGTATTGAGAATTGCCGGGCAAGCAAAGTACCAAACAGAGAGAGCGCGCGACAGTGGAAAGTGATGTCAGCTATAGCGGCGCTGTATTGCAGCAGATTGGCCTACCGGTGATTCTGACCTATACGGATGCGTTCAGCTTGTTCACTGGTTAACGGAGGTTCTCGTTCTTAAAGGCTTGTCTCTCTGAAGGTCCTCGCCAGTTGTGTGACTCCAAAAGGTTGTACTGTAAGCTGTGTATTAGGCGAAGACAAGCGTCTATCAACGAGGATCAAAATTATATAGCCTCTATTTTTGACTAGTCTATAGGCTAACATATGACTCAAACGTGTTTTAAAAGATATCAGTTTTCACGAAATCTATGCATAATTTGTCGATTGTGGCATATTGTTACAAAATAGCGAAGTTCACTTCGAACACTAAAAAACCAAAAAAAATTAAAAGAAAAAAAAATTGTTTTTGTAAGTTTATCAAAAATTTTCATAGTAAAGAAGTAATAGGCCTAAGATATTTGTGACATCTACTGATTAAAACAATGTAGTAATCATGACAGTCACAATATATTGTCGAGCTGCCAATACGTCTGGCTTTTTACTATACCAAATAATCGCATTGTCATACAATAACAAGAAGCCCAGTCGTTGCTATGATAGCCGACCGTACTGGTTGTCAGTGACCTTCGAGGTCATCCAAGGTCATTGATCCAAGGTCATTAATTTCCATCTCGTCTGACAGGGCGTATACCATTTCCTATTAATAGTAACCTTAACCCTATCTCTCACCGTTTCCGAGATATGGTCAGTTTTCCATTGAATTTTCCCTTTCTCTTTTCATTCAACCCCAATTCTGAAAACGTTCCTCTTGCACTAGATCGCTGAAATTTTGCATGCCTTGATTTAAAGTAGTGTAAAACATTTTCTTCTCAGACCTACCCGTTTGCCAGGGTACAGTTGTTACAGACAGACAGACAGACGATAGACGGACGACAACCATGTCAATAGCTCGCCGTTAGGCCTACTTCAGTACTGTCGGCTAAAAATGAAAGTGATTGTTTGTTGATTTTCTCGTATTGGACTTCAGTTGCGACATTAACGCACAAGAAGTCGTTTCTGCGCACACGCACATTAAAATTCAAGGCCGCGCATTATGCAAGTGGCATAATGTGACTGGACCGACAGATACAGGAAGTGTACAAAGTAGCTATGACGTTTAGTGCAAGTGATATTCATTCGCGAGATGGCACCACGCTCATGTGCCGTCACCACAGCGCCGTGAATTATATGATTTTTAGGCGGCATCGCTCGCTGTTGCGACAGATGTTAACGTATTGTGTTCTGTCAGTCAGTTTGTCTGTCTGTTTGTCCATTTTTCACGCTTCACTCATGCTTTTTGCCAGTGTTTGAATTGCCGGGGGGAGTTCAACCCCCAACTGTTTTCTAAACCCCCTAACACACTGTCAAATTATGTACAGGGGGGGTCAATCAGATAGGCTATATACAGCCAACATACGATTTAGGCCTATATCACAATTTTGTTCAGTCTCTGACCGTCGAAAAGTTTAACCCCCCAGCTAATTTTTCACAATTCAAACACTGTTTTTGCTAAAACTTTTGGACGAATTGAGACGCCGTTTGGCATAGACACTCATGTGGCATCAAGTAAACCTAACTTGAAAATTTGCCATACCTGTAGGCCTATACGGTAGGCCTGCAATTGGTGAATGCTTTAAAATGCATAAATATTTAAATGAAATTTTATAAACTTTTAAAGCTTACCAAAATACACCACTTTACATCAAGGTGATATGATTTTTGTATTTAGCAACAAAACATTTAGTTATTTTCCGTTTAAAGCAAATTTAATAGGCTTATTGAATCTGGCTAAATGTCGCTATGTGAAATCTCAATTGTTGTAAAATCTGTGGCTATGTTTACGCTCAACATTATGGTCATGCATTTACATTCGTATAGGCCCTACATTCTGTGTACTAGTTAGGTTAATTATGTTGTAGTTGTCTTAAAATGTTCTAAAAACGAAATAAGCCACGTTATATAAATATCTAAATACTGTAGATGAACACAACTTTTAGACTTTAGAGTAGGCTTTTACAGCAGTGTGTTTATTTTTATTAGCCTGAATAATGCACACGTGATATTTGAGCCGCGCAAAAAGCGACGTAGCCTAATGGGGTGTTTACACGATCCAGCAAACGTCTAGCAAACTTCAAGCACATGTATTCAAAATACACGTGCTAATGCTGGACATCTGCGATCGTGTAAACACCCTATTACTAAACTTAACTGACACGGTTAAGTTTTTGACGAACTGACCAATGGGCAAACAGGGCGACCGGTTCACGGGTAGGCTACGTGCGCGTATAGTCTCGCAGGCCCCCGATGCCGTTAGACGGTGACTACTGTAATGCATTAAAGGTAAAGGTAAAAATAAAGGTAGGTGTATAGCTCTTAAGGAGCGAATCCCTCACAGAGCTACCGAGCGTCACTTGTCATATGGGATCACACAGTGTTACCTGCCACCCGACAGAGGTGAACGCGCCCCGCCTTAACCCCAGCCAGATAGGCCGGTACTCGATTTACCTACCCCGGAAGGATGGAAGGCTGAGTTGACC
>Ga0056128_1009586_pt1 | contig 12143 bp, 6 predicted proteins | sample WorMetLIZISLAND2_FD_71113 | JGI IMG/M metagenome (GOLD analysis project Ga0056128, IMG submission 71113) | Marine gutless worms symbiont microbial communities from Max Planck institute for Marine Microbiology, Germany - Olavius geniculatus... ...
AACTTGATATTTGGCAGGTGGCGTAAGGATCCCTTGCCGCCTTGCCCCGGGTGCCCTCGTTGCCATGGCAACGGCCGTTCCCTCCGTCTGTCCGTACTCAGCTGCAAGGACGGCCCCATAACAGGCGGCCCCTCAACGGCCGCACCCTCTTGTTGTGTTACGTACATGTTTCGAACTAATAACGCAACCTGGTACCCCGCTAATAACCATTAGCTGACGTTATTAGATCGTTGCGGCTTACTTACTTGCTTTGCTTGCAGCGGTCACCTTGCTATTACGTCACTGAAGTCGTTAGTCGACCTGGCGGACAGACGGACGGACGGAAGGAACAAGGAGGATTCTATGTGCAGATCGAGACGCCGATGTTTTGTCTCTGTACGTGCATCGCTCAAACTCCACTTGTTTCGTGTTGCTGTTGACTTGTTGTGCGGCACGCCGTACAGCGAGCTGTACGAGAAAAATTGTATAGCCACTAGTCTATATCAAGTCAAAAGTCTACAACAAATGCACAGTGTCCTTGCATGACAAGATGTCGCACAGCTTGATGCATGACTTGTTGTCCAGTGGATCGACAACAAGTTGAAGCAGTGGAGCTTTTGCGAGGCACATTCGACGTCGTCACAGCACACAAATCCGTCGCCGGAGATTGCCGACGCAAGATTTGTAACGACAGCATCCCCGATATGCCGGGCACCCGTCCTACTCCCCGCCCAACCTGTCCACCCCATTCTCTTATCCATCTGTTGGTTGGTTGGCGGGCGCCAGCAGTTTGTCAAAATGTTGCATCCCATGCGGTGCTATCGCCACCGGTCGTCTGATCGTCCGCCGTATTAGGCTGATAGGACTGTAGGCCTGCGCGCTGACCGGATTAATAGCCAAGTACCGGTACCACCGCCGACCGTGCGCAGAAATAGCACAATCAGATAAACAAGCAGCATGCACTCAAATTATTAAATCTCAGCTTGAATTAAATATTTGATGATCCGGCTGCTGTAAGTTTACAAGTCGACAGTGAAAGTTGAAGGGCGGTAAGTTTATGAACGTACTGTAACGAGAAGCGTGCGTCGATAAACAGCGGCTAGAAACACATACAAAAGACAATAATAACAGAATGTAAAAAGTAAAACTTTAATTCTAATCAGAGATATTAAAATAGTTGTTAACAAACATCAGTTTTGACAAAATATTTTTGAACAGTTTGATACTTGCTGTGCAGTGTGATTATTTTTAGTCAGGGGTAGTCAGTTGTCATAAATTGAAAACAGGAGGCTGTGGCAACAATGTGTTTGACCGTTGAAGAGGCATTTTCAGTTCGTTTATAACTAGCGCCATAAACAAAATTCGGATCATCACAAACGTCTTCCTTCTCCTTTCTAAAAATTTTTTCGTCGAAATTCGTTTACAGCTTTTCGAGCTATCTTGCATGCAAACGAACAAACCGAAAGCGTACGCTAACATTTGTCGTTCTTCGGTTGATGTAATAATTTGAAGCAGCAAGGGCATTAGACGTCTGTTGAGGTCGATACTAAAGTATTCATTGATCCATCGGATGAGCTGCGGCAGACTATCAGTGTCTATTCACCGCGCCCTCGGTGCACGCAGGCTCCGCAACAACAATTCGTTACGGCGCCGTAGCCAGTCTGCAGACAAAATTAAGACACGAAAACCCAGTTTCACGCTGCAGTATCGCCAAATCAATAGCAAACGACGATTGCTATTGATCATTAAACAAAGTTGCATACGCGTTTCTGTAGCGACGTATAGGCAAAAGGCAAATCTGGCCGTGCCCCATTAGGAGTATAGGCGTGGTGCTCGTCTCCCATACGTTGGCCGTTGAGCCCGTAAGTGGATAGACCACTGAGTCTGTGATGCATGGCCACTGCGACACCAGACATACGGTTACCTTCCCAGCCGCAGAGCATCACCGCCCTTTGACCAGTACCAAATTATACTGCTTGGTGAACAGAGGCATGTGTGTGTGACCAACTTACCCAAGGTTGTTACCTGGCAGTGCCCCGACTCGGAGTGGAACCTGCAACCTCAGGGTTACACGTTCGGCACGTTACCGTTACACTATACCAAGCAACGTATAGCCTAAGCACAAATAACCGCACATTTACGAACTTGGCGTCTGTAGATCGCTTAATGTTTTAAGGACGTTCGCACGTGTATAATAAAGTAAAATAGAATAATAAAACAACTATAAACATTGCTTGCCACAGCTCTAGAAACTTGCTGAGAAGTTTTGTTCTACCGCGTACTGCAATAAAATAAATTACCTCGTTTTACAGTTATTTGGGTTATTTTATTTCATTTCATTTTATCACACACGTGTGAGAGTCGCAGGCTATGCAGCCAAGTAGTCGAGTGAATTAATCTGCTCGCGCGGACCCAGCAGTCTATAAACCAACTGACGGAAATTGATGCACGTAACGTATTCTTAACGCTACAGCGAACTTTCATTGTATCCGTGCTTCTGATTGCAACGTTAACCAGTGTGAGGTTGTCTTGGTGGGTTTGATCTTAGGCCTACTTAATTTAGAGTTAATTTAGGCTTAATGCTGAAGTAACTGGACACAAAATTAATAATAAAACGATAATGTGATTTAATAAGCAGAATATTTACAGCGTGCGAATTATGATGTAAGTGCAATGCCAATAAACGAAACTAGAACAGAAATACAAGTACACAGTCAAACAATCAAGCAGTCGCAGCTGCTAGTAAAAATATCTCAATCAAAACATCAAACTGTTCAGTTTGACCGTTTAAACACAGATATCACATCGACCGATCTAAGGTCAGATATAAACTGACGAATAGCTCAATAGAACGGATATTACATGACAAACAATCACATGCAATATACACGTAACTAAGCCACATATAAAGGGCTTAATATCATGATCCGTGCAAAGTTTAAAAGCTCGCACAGGGGTCTCCTCCCCTCGATTCGCCACTCTAGGGATTCACGCAGGCCTCCCAATCTAGCAAACTCCACATTTATGGTCTAAATTACAAAGTGCAAAACACACAAATTTGACGCCGGGAAAGCGCAAGTTTCTTGCATATGAAAAACTATGTGAAGACGCGAACGATACCGTTGCTTGTTGAGTCGCTGTTTAGTTTTTCAAATAGCACATTTTTCATTTAAGATCTCTAGAACTATCGTGCCGAATTTAGGCCTATCATGAAGTCAAAACTCGTAAAAAGCACAGTCTTCGATTAAAAGCAAATATCGATACCTACGTACATTATTGACATTTTCCACGATATCTTTTTAATTATGTGTCTGTCTAAGGCTTATGCTGTTGCTACTGCTGTTGTCAAGATCAGATAAGACAAAATGTTTTCTGAGCAAATGTCGAAACCCACATTTTATGCAGCTCGTCAATATAGGTAAATTTTAAATTGCTTCACTGCAGCGTAAAACGCGAAGGAAAATTTAACTCAACAACACCTCGAAGAATACGTCAAAGTCTAGTGAGCGTTAATCTTTTTTAAAGCTGCTAGTGTTCCGGTGGGTTAGCAAGTGCGTGTACGGCGTCCGTATTGCTGCAGTACGGTAACAAGCGAAGACGACTTCGGATGAGTAACGCATGCAATGCGTCGTGACGGGTCGTACATGACTTGGGTGTTAATTTTCGGTCGTCTCCGTCAGTTCTCTGTTTCCACGCGTTGATCGCCACACTCGCGATCGACTCGTGCTAATGATTACACCCCGCAAGTTTATAGTTACTACTATAGTTACTATAGTTACTACTGCTCTCGTGACTCTCGCCTCTGCACTCTGCTTATACAGAAAGGCGTCGTGCTGCAATTACTGGGGACCAGAGTCGGTTTAACACTTTTTCATCTATTCGCAACAAACGCGACGAAAGACGCAACGCAAGCGACGTAACAGCCATAACGCAAGCATGGAAGCGATGTCTATTTTCTTGCGTGCCCGGCGTTGGCTGAAAAACCAGGCTTAAGGCGGATGCAGTTCGGGACTTCGGGCATTGTGCAATTACTACGCGAAAAAGAGAAAACAAGAGAAAAACAGAGACAGGTCGTCATGAGCCGTAACACATCTGTGCTGACTGCTGCTGCTGCTGCTGCTGCTGCTGATGATGATGATGATGATGACGCAGAAGAGACCGTTCAGTGACATTAAGGTCGTCGACCGCGCCACTGACGACCGAACTAATCTACTCAATAAACCTAGACTTCATTAGCTCTACGGCTCCGGGTTGGATTCCGTCTGGTGATTGCAAAAAATACGAACATGCGGCATGTGCGAGTATGAATGTCACAATCGACAAATCTGTTCTCTACGAATTACTTGCAATTACTCGAAATACGTCAACGAGCGGTTTACTAAACTATGTGATCTCAAATTAACATGTTCTGGTAAAGCTAGAGAACTATCGTTTTCGACGGAGTCAAACAGTTGCATATCTGACAGTAAGTTAAGTTAAGACACACCACTTCGACTTGTTCTAGCTAGACTAGTTAGATGACAAGTCGTAATGAAAGATGTACAACGTTTTGTCACGATGTGGATCTGTTGTAAAACTTAGAACACAAAATCAAAGTAGGTAGAGATTGGGCTTTATGCGTCTAAATGCGGCTGTTTTACCTTAATTTCATACTGTTGCCGTCGTCGCGGTTACTGCTCAACTTGGCTATTTTTTTGCAACTTACTAGGCCTATACCGTAACCTTTAAAGGCCAACTTTTTGATTTCTGAAATTCTAGCTTAATTCGGCGTTTTCTTACTCTCAGCGTAAATCTCGGATTAGCTAATTCAAGATCGGAGGCGTAAATTTCGGTGTAACTTGCAGTCGTTATAAAACTCTTAACTTAACTTATAACACCCGATTATGGAATCTTTCTGTAGCTTATGGGGCCTATCGAATAAAGCTGCAGATTTCAACGACAGAGTTTTCAGTGGCATTCAATCAACGTATCACGACAACGTGATCTGTGTTCAAGGCTCTCGCATCACTCGTTTATCATCTGTAGATCCGCTCATCGCCTTAATCTTCCTCGTTAAAAATCATTAATCGCTCGTTTCGATGTTCAGCGAGCGTCGTTCATCTGGAATCATCTTTCCCACTCATTTCGTCGTCACTCGTCAGCCATTTTCCATCAGTCACCCAGCCTCCCACAATCGCATCCACCTCATTACCACCTCGCCAGATCATCTTCGTCCAATCTAATCTTCTAATCTCGCTGTACGTCATTTCTGCTCACTCCTGTAGCTCGAAACTCACCCGTTCTGCAAATTCTTACCATCACACTATTTTCGGTGCTTTTAAGCTGAATTGAACATACTGCAGCCTGTTGGTACTATTGGAGTTAGCATTAGAAACATCACTCACTCAACCAAATATGCATAAGCCTAATAAAATAGTTTTACCTGCACCAGTCGACGATGCTCGGAGAAAGTGATGCTGTTGGTAAGCCAGATTACTCAAAACCACGGATTTCGATTAAGTTTTGTAAAGAAGTTGGGTATAGCCTTGCGAAGAGAAATTAACTAGGTTCGGAATATTTTGTGTGGATTATATATCATTGTCTATGATTCTTCAGGAGACAACAGCTGTATTGAGTTCGTTGTAAAAACTTATATTCACTATCGTCGACGGACGTTGAAAAATCTTCGTGGTTTAAAATGCAGTCAGCCACAATAACAAAAACGAACAGATTTATATAGGCCCCAAAAACATTAGCGTAAAAATTCAAAATACTGTGTAATATTGAAAAGCATATCAATTCGTTACGTTAATGAACTATACTGCATTTATTATGCAGTTTTGCATATTAGGCGCTGAAGTTGTGCCGTTGGTGTAGTAGATATTGTTCATCATTAATGTTGCTGGACTACTCACGGCTGTAATTCCTGATCGACTGTGCGTTGTCGGCAGCAGAGACGACATAACATGATTGATGAAGCGTCGCGTGATAAGGCGACCGGAAGTGACGTAAGATCACGTGTTCGGTGAATCGGATGAGTGATAGGAGGTCACAGTCGAATAATTCGCATTGTTGTGCATGGTGCTCGCTCGTTTTGCGTCGTCAAGGGAATAATTTGAGTCAGTAATCGAAACAGACAAGAAAATAAGTAAGTAAGTAAGTGAGTTAGTACGCTTTTGATTTTCTACATTAGAATAAATATTTTTAAGCTTAATGTCATGTTACCGTTATGACAATAAGTTTATTTTAACTGCATGATTTACTATTTTCACTATTTTTGCAAAAATCTGTAATGTAACATTCATTTTTTTGTAGACGACCATAAAATGGTAACAAGATTAAAAGAACCGAAGTAATTCGGTAAAACGTGAAATGGCTGATCCTGCTGAATCATAAATAGATAATTGTACGTTTAGGCTGGTGCTCAATTTTTCTAATCTCCCCTTTCTCTGGGGACCAAGAACCATTCAGCCGTATGCAGAATCGCTTGCGCTGGAGCGATTTCGCATAAAAAGGAAACTTGTAATAATATGTGTGTTTGGCTGTTCTGTTAGACTGAAATTAATGTATACAATGCCTTTCCAAAATTATGCCAATGTCATAGAGAAAGTCGGTGCGGTAATTTCGGTCGCCTGACAATGGAGCATGCTGTCGAAATGTACTGGCGTTAATTGCGCAACTGAAATGCTGTATACAGCTGTCGCACGAAATGCATTATACGCGGCCGTCTTAGTACGCCGCATTAGGAGTCTTGTCTGTCTGTCTGTCGATCTGCCGCCCGTTGTCAACAACGCACGGACTCCTGATTTAAAACAAAAAGACGTATAAACCAATATCGGCGCGAACGTTCACACGGCAGAAGTAACCGGTGTGTCATTATTTTTAGCTCGAAAGATGGACAGTCAAGGTTAGAGTTAAGGTCAGGGTTGTGTAGGCGGCATTAAGCTAACATAACAATTAGGCCTATGTCGCAAAATTATGAGCAAAATTGCTCTAGCGCAAACGACTTCGTTTATAGCTGTTTGTCTGTCTGTTTGTCTGTCGTCTGTGACACGCTGTTTATACAGTTCAACAAATTTGCATGAGAGGCACACTGGCGTTCTCCAATGACGCATTGTGTTAGATGGGATTTCTGACCACAGGAAGAAAAAGATTTGAAAGCTCGAATAAGTAGTCAAAATGCAGTTGCCAGTTCAATGCTGCTAGCTGGCAGATACAAACGAGAAACGAATTCGCTTTTTGCCAAATTTTTTGGTCTTTGTTTTCTTTTAGTTGTAAACGAGGAAGCGTTAATGCCGGGGCAATGCAGTCATCCCACGTCGCACGTGTCGAGGTGTAGTAAAGATCGACCAGTGAACAATGACTGCTGCAGGCTCACTGACATCAGAATGATGATGCTCTTGTGCTCCTAGGCGCTTACAAATTGGTCGTAAGTCTACAACGTTACGATCTGCTGATCTGTATCAGCGCTGCGCCGGCACGATCGTTTTCTCTCTTTTACCGTTTTGATTGCTCCTAAAATCCAATCATCTCTGTGAATGTTCACCGTCTAGATGTACTTAGCCGTGACTGCGACTACGATAAAAGCATGACGCCAAGGTGGCGGCTTTGTCAAGGCTTATGCGATGTTTACACGATCCAGCAAATGTCCATCAAACTTCTAGCAAATGTATTCAAAATACACGTGCTAATGCTGGACGTTTGCTGGACGTTTTCTGGATCGTGTAAACACCCTATTATTTTACACTGGGCCTGGACTGCCAAATTTTTAAACACTCGTATTCTCTGTGCTTTGGTTAAAAAGCTAAAGGGGCTGAAGGCAAGAGAAGGACCCATTATTTTAGGATTATGGGGCTTTGTATGCCAAACAGCAGTTCGAGGTCCGCATTCGTGCACTGAAAATAAACGATATTTGCACCTGCTATAGGCCTAAATGCGTTTTTCGATCTATTCTATACCCAAAATTTGTTTAAAAGCAAACTTTCTTTAGAGCTGAGGCTTCACGGTCACGCCGTACTGCCATACCCGGCTGGAAGCGCTCTCCAGGACTTCTAGCAAGAACCTTATCTCACTCTCGGCCTTCGAACTCGTTTACGACATTGCTCGCACGAGGACCTGTACATTACTGGAAAGGAAAAAAGGGGTCAAAACCCGCAGTTTCCCTTTAAACCTTTTTCTGCCAATTGGCTCTGTTTAGCAAACATCTTGAACGAACGAGTTATCGGTTTAGTTTTTCTGTTGGTCACTTTTGTATCAGGTTTTATGCGGCTGGCTAAACTGACTAGTGATCAGTTTTGTGCGCACATAAGAGTTATCGCATCGAATAATCTCATCTCGTCGTCCGAACGGTGTCCACTTGAGTCGTCGATTTACTACAGTATAATACGCAACAGACTGGCCAACAGCGCTCATTGCGACTAGATTGTTAGTTTATCCGCAATTTCCTGCTAGTGTGTCATAGCCATAGTCATTAGCTGCTGCCCAGACGTAGTTTATAGACTCCAAAAGCGACGTTCGCTGATTAGCAAACGACGAGGTACATTGGCTATACGCTAATATAAGTCACGTTTATTGTCCGATGCCGTTTGTTACAATTAGTGTGTGCTATCCGTAGTCGTCATCGTACAACGGCGTAGTCTGTACCTCACAGAAGCGGAGCCGACCGTTACAGGCTTACAGCGCCCACTCAGCTAACAAGGTCAACGATAAAACACATAGGCGACAGCATAGCGCATGATTATTTGACATTATCGCACAGATAATTAGCTCGATTCGAACGTATCTTTATTCGATCACAGAACTGAAGCCATATAAAATCTATAATTATAATAAAATATTTATTACGTTTATCGTGAACAGTGTCAAATATTATGGATAAAGTTATATTGCCAATTTTGCCGTTATTGCTTTAGACGGCTCATTCTACCTCGAAAATGTGGTTTCGTATTGAGACCGAAGAATTTTGTTATTTGTGGTTGTTTTTGACCAGTATACCTCGAAAACACACTCTGCATTGCAAACAAACGACTAAAAGTGTTATGTGGCGCGTTTTAAGAGTCCAGCATGTGTAAAAATGCTTTTGCGGCCAGTTCGGACCTCGCTAAAAAGCTTATACCTTTTATTCGACCTCCTACTTAAATCTAGAGAAAAGAGTGAGAAAAAGGGGAAAAAAGAAAGAAAGGAGAGAGAAAGGAATCAAAAGAGAAAGAAAAGAGAGAAACTTTTGAAACTTTTGAAGTGCCTCAAGACAAGTTGCGCCTATGAACGAGCGATCCTTTGAGCCGTTAGTTTTTCTGCAGTTCGTTGTATGCGTGGTAGCGCTGGTCAGTTGTGGTCAAGCCAGCCGGCAGGCTGACTGGTCACTAATCGGTCATCATTTGTCGAAGAGGACGAGATAACGTTGATCCGTGGCTAGGCGACGGCCCCGGGCGGACACTGACGGACTGATCGTGAGAGTACAGACCAAGCAACACAGTGTGATTAGGAGACAGATCGCCCAGAGCACAACACAAATGTGCTGATGCTAGATGAAACTGTCTTCAGTTTTTGACGATTTTTTATAACAAATTTTGCAAAGGCGAAGGCAAGGTGTAAGCAACAACCATAAAAGATTTCGTTAACGATCCGAATCACGACCAGAACAATTCAGGGCAAAGATACCGTACACTAGCAAAAACAGCGTCAGAATGGCCATATAGTTGCAACAAATGCCAAAGTTATTTGATATTCGGCGGCATTGATGCGATTATATTACGTTGGCTGAAGAGGAAGTTGTGTGTTGGGTTGGCAGTGGGTGCCGTTGATTGAGTTCCCATACAGGTGTCTGTGGTAAACGTTGTTGCATTTTGTAACGATTTAGCTACAGTTTGCAGCGTACATTCTGAGAACACTTCCTATCCCGCGATCTACTTTACTCGTTGGGGACCAGGGCCTCAGTCTAAAGCCCGGTATGCACTTTCGGTACGTACCTACGACTCGAACTTCTGTTTTGACATATGGCGCGTTACAAATGCAGACTACTTACTTACTTACTTTACTTACGGTGCGTATGTATGGACCGGACGTACGGGTAGTGCGTTTCGGGCTTAATGCCACTGTTACTTGCGGCACACGAATGTTTTTAATAAATTGCATCCAACGACTTTAACATCGTGTACAAGTGTTATAGACATACAGACAGACAGAACGCATTACGATATTATCTGTTGCAATAGCCGCGTGGCTGATGCTTTGCGCAAAGTAAGCAAGCTAGAACAAACTCGAAAACAGTTTTATTGTCGATGAAGTCGGTTACGTATTTACCGACTGCGAACCATAAGATCGGTCAACGTGTTAGCTTGCAACTGCTATAAGCGACCCTTAGTGTGAAACACCGTGTTTGTATTCGACTCGATCCGCGCGTCAGTCTGTCCGCAGCTTGGCTATTGCATACAGCAGTCGCGAGCTATGTCGCCTACCGGCTTGTTTATTTATCTGCAGTTCACGATGTTACAATCTGCAAACAGTACATGCAACAGTGCAATATATACAGCGTATATGGCGTAAAACAATAGAAGCAAAAACTGGGGGTGACGTGAAATTAATCAACGAACTGCAACAGCCGTAAGTTGCGTTCGAAATCCGTCAATACGATAAATCTTCGTTGTCTCTTGCACCGGAGCCTAAACGCGGATCCGTGCGATATAATAACGATATTCACGTCGTAAATTCTACTTTGGCAGCTGCCGAGTTGCTGTCTTCTGCTCATCGACATTCAATAACGTTGACGACCTCGGCCTTGGTCTTCCAGGCAACAACGAGCTGTCAACGACGACGACGACTTAGTCTAGGCCTGCTGTTGGTAAGGTGGCTTCAGCGAACGTCCCGCTGAGCGATCTACTGGCTACTAATGCCATCTCCACGCCATATGTGCCAGCATAGCGGAAGTCGCGATATGCGGTTGTTCTGCTCCCTAGATCCCTGTCTCTGTCGTTCCGGCTGTTTCTGGGCCGAATAAACGTATTTATTATTGGTTTCTAAAATTCTGTTTAATTTAAACCATTTCAGTTTAATTCAGCACTAAACGTTAAACGCTGAAAGTTTTCAAGTCAAAGCGATGTTGGACTTTTTTCGCGCTTTACTCATTTGTACTGTAGTTCTTTTATCAACATTCAGTTTGTTACGCATTTGTCAGTTATCAAGATGATGTTAAAATGATTGTGTCCTGGGACGCGCAACGCACAAAATTTGCATAAAATGCCCAACGTTTGACCTTTTAGGGGTATGTTATTGGGAGATAGCAGCGAACCCCACTAATTACACGGTCAGAGGAGCGCTATTAGCTTCCTGTGGAGTTCCGGGAGGTAAATTTCGGCCTAAAACAAATTTGATTTATTTTGAAAGTCGGTAAAAAGATTATTCGACTTTTTAATAGAAAAAATAAGCATTATATTCATTGACGTAGATTTCGAAAGCTGTTTTGCGCAAAATTTTTGCCCCGATCTCTACAGGAAGTAACAGCTGGTAATGCCGAAGTAAATCGCGCTGTTTTATGACGTCCGGGAAAAGCACTTGCAACTGAACGTTGTCATATCTTATCGGATGCACTACTGTCACCATTCTGTCGGCTAGTAAAGCAGCGCTATCAGCGAGCATTCTCTGTTCCTCGGAACGCCGTTAGTTGCAGCTTCGTCGCGGAGACGCTTGCGCTACTGCCAGAGCGTTCAAGCTCCGCTGAAAGTCATTAGTTCCGCCAAAGAAGGAGGTTTTATGTTTTCGTCTTTATCCTTCTGTCTGCGTTTCTGCGAGTTTGTTTTTCTTTTAGCTATTGCTGAGTAATTTTGGGTAGATTTTTGTGAATATTTTGTATGGGTAAGATATCATATGGCACAAAAAATTAAGTAATTATTACATTTTGATGGCGATTCGGATCAAGATTTTGAATCCGATTCCTCACAGGCTGAACGGTAGTTCAAGCCCTGTGTTAACGGCGACTTCTCTTTCTTATGGGAAAGCCAAAAATTCGACCCCCCACAGAATCAAAACCCCTGACCCGATTAAAATAAAATTTGGCAGGGTTGATTATGTCGGCGAGGGGACCCGTCATGCAAAATTTTATGCAAATCCCTCCAAGGGGGCTTCCCGGCAAATGGGTGAAATATACGCAAAAATTTTTGTAGCTGTACATATACCTTTTTTCAGAAACT
>Ga0056128_1009587_pt1 | contig 12142 bp, 3 predicted proteins | sample WorMetLIZISLAND2_FD_71113 | JGI IMG/M metagenome (GOLD analysis project Ga0056128, IMG submission 71113) | Marine gutless worms symbiont microbial communities from Max Planck institute for Marine Microbiology, Germany - Olavius geniculatus... ...
ATGTAGAGTTCGCTGCAGTACGTTGTCCATCGTTGTATTATGTCAGTTGTATTCACGAGCAGCTTTCCATTACTGTCTCTGATTGCTCTCTGCTTTGGTTGCCATTTCCTGTTAATGTTAGCTTCTATCTCTAGTATATCATCATGTTCGTCTGTCCTACCATCCACTGCCGTTCCAACCACGCCAAATCCATCGCCAGGTTCCCCGTCACCACTCACTACCGTATCTGCCGCTACCTCTACCACTAACTTACACCCGAGCTTTGACTTACATGACCCAACTGCTTTCCTATACTTATATCACCTCCATGACTTGAAACAAAATTCCATAGCCACACCAGCACAGCGAGAAGAACTATATTACTTGGAAAATGCACTCAGAAACACTATTGCCGATGACACAGCGCACTTTCAGGATGTGGCCCTGCTTCCGCTGCCCCAGCTGCTTCGACGCTTCGGGCCGATGTTTGCGGCCTCGTCCGCAAAGGCCCGAAGCGCCTCTAACCCTTAACTTACTTACAGCCATGTTAGCCTTCCCCCTCCCCTTTTGTATCTCGTTTCTCCAAAATTGTGCACCCACTTTAAATTATTTTGCAGTTGTTTTACCCATTTTGCTCTACTTCCCCTTTTCCCGGTCGTACACCAGCATCGTCGCCGGCCCTGGTTTTGAACACTTTTCATTTCTGCTCGCGCTTTTGTTTGCTGCACGGGAACCTGCGGCGAGGACGTGTGTCCTCGCGCCGCGGAGTATTAGTTAACCATTTCAACAATGGTTACTCTATTACCCCAGTTCCCGCACGCGCTCTTGCCTCCACTTACCGCACTCGTCTGCGATGCAGCTTCGCGCTTTTGCTTTTGCTCGCTTCACGGGAACACGCGGTGGGGATGCGTCCTCACGATGCGGGGCGTTCGTTAAACATTTTAATAATGTTTACTCTATCGCCCCAGTACCCGTTACAGCATCCGCTTACCGCGCTTGCATGCTATGCAATTCGTTACTGATTATTCTCGTGTACTTCTGTCTATGCGCCGTGCTCTTTGCGTAATCATCTGTCCTTACTTTCATTATTTACTGTATATAGTTGTATTTTTTGGAACAACTGGACATCGTCACTCTTGCTACCTACTGTCTTATGTACTGATGATTATTGCACCTGTTACTTTCTTTGGTACTGTATATTGCTGTTCATCGAGTACAAACTGTTTCATTGACTATCGCGAAACTTTGTCAGTATATTATTTGCATTTAATTTTTTTTACTTCACCTACAGTCACTTACAGTCAATGACTGTCTATTAATACACGATGAATACTGCACGGTAACTGCAGTTAAGTACTTGCGTTGCTCAGTGTTGTTTTATTACTAACATTGCTCTAACACATATCCTCCTTCACACTCATATAATAATAATAATAATAATCTGACTTGTAAAGCGCCAGTATGTGCTAAAAAAGACTTCAGTGGCGCTGGCGGACAGAACTAGTCGCTGAGGTTAAATGTCTGATGGAAAATGTGTGTCTTCAACCTGGATATAATTAATTATCGATACCTTATTCTAATTTATAGAGCTCAACATTGTATGTCTACCTTTTATCACTAACAACGTTTTAAGATTCCTATACGTAGGCTTACTACCACACATATACTATCTACCACTAATATCATTATCTTATCTTTATACATAGACTAATGTCGCATTATAGATTTAACATAAAACTATGACTTATCCTAATCGCACTTGATGCGACAGCTTATAACGCAGAGAGACATATGATAAAACTAAATAAAAATAAACTAAAATGAAATAGAACCAGAGAAGTCGAAACGCAAACTTATAGTGTGCTACTAAACATTAGAAATCTAACATCCATCTGGACAACAATACTGCAGTTGTATTTTGATTTTTTTAACGATCCACCTATAGTGATGACCGCTGTATATTTTACTGCCTTACTTAATATTTGGCATTATTTTTTTCTCATTATTCATCTCCTTTTAGTTTATCATTAATTTGTTTTATTTTTCCCCACCCCACCGTAGAATGGGGAGGGATGCCGACGCACCAAAGCACACTCTGACGGCTTTCTGTTTGTGTGTTGCATGCCGCTGTCCGGAGCCAAGTGGTTGGCCAACGAATAGCCACACAGTTGACAAAAGAATATAACGACATGGATGGCTTCAACAAAAATAATAATCTCATCATCTGGTTATTGACTGATATTTTATATCTGGCTTGATGAGCGACACTCCGTATCCGGTTGTTCAAGATACTGCATATTCATTTCACTTCAGCTGACTTCGATGTCTGACATTCTATTTCGCTGTTTCCTGAAGATCCGGCATTAACTGTATTCGACGTCACAGACCACTACACAGTTCCGTTCCAGTTCCAGTGCATCGTTCCGTTCCAGAGCCGCTTCGCGCGCCGTGCCGTACCGTTAGCTCCTTGTCCTTTTGTTTACTGACATATGTTTGATGTACACCGGCTACGGCCGTCCAAATTGCGCTTGACGGGACTTTGTCCGTTGTCCCGTATTTTGACATTCAAGTATATTTGATCGCATTTACTCACACACTACTGCATTTATTCGTGTACCCAATGTACCTTCTTTTTGTACGCTCGACTCGACGTCACTACATTGATGCACAGCTGCTCGTTTTATCTGTCTATCTTGCATACTTAGTATTTCTTAGTTATGTTTCAACTGGCAAGTTGAGTAATTATTGCATAGATTACTTTACATTAATGTTGAGATAGCTTTGACATTGACTAGTCTTTGATTAGTATTATTTTTCTTTTTGACAGTTTGTGCAGATTCGATTTGATATTGGATAGACATTGATTACTTTGCATAGTATTTGCTACAGTTTTGTAGTCTCTGTCCGAACTAAATTTCTTTTGTTCTGAGCAGCATAATTCTTTTCCATTTTTCGATGTTGGTCGAGTGTACCTAGAGTTTGCGACTGTTTTCGACGGACACGTTCACCGAACTCGCGCGTTATTAACAGTTACTGTTTATTAGTTAAGTTGTACACATACACGTCCACGCTAAATTTTACTCACCCTGCACTCCCTGCCCCATTAGCTCTGAATTCAGGGCGAATTCTACTTTGGCGGGAGACGGTGAGGGATTCCAGGTTAATACCACTCGTCAAAATTATTTTACTTTCTTTTTGGCCATTTTTCTTTAAATTTATTTAAATGTTTTATTTTTGTCGGTCAGTTGGCCTTGTGAGATTTTCACTGTTTGGATTGATTTACTTTATCTTTCAGGTTTTTCCCAAAAATTTATTAAATTACTTCATTCTGACCTTCAAATTTTATTCCCGAGTTTCTTCCGTTTTGGCTTTGCGAGTTATTTGTTGTTAAGCGTGAAATTTTTCCCCTCAAAATTCGCCTTAAAATTTGGGGTCCGGAAATCGCCGCCCGGCGAAATGCAGTTGTCCGTGCATAGGTTTCTTACCATTTTCGGTGCTTGTCAAATTTCGCCTTTTGTTAAAGTTCCCATAGGCACTATTTATTTTTCAGTTAATTTTACCGTCTAATTAACGCGTCGTCAGCCTTGGTTCCACTTAGTTCTACTGGCTAGAGGATCCTCCCTCCCACCGGAGGCGAACCGGGACTTTGTAGGAGTCCAACATCGTCAGAAAAGTCCCCTTTTGGAACTTTCTAGTCAGATTAGGCCCATAACATGGAAGAAAATAGGTATGACCTAAGGCAGCGTCCATTTTCTGTTTCTACTGACTGTTTAGCCACAATAGCGCAGTCAGGTACCGTCACCGATAGGCAGACAGCAGCTCCTACAGTTGTGTGGTTTCCGTGTCCGCCATCCGTTCTACTTCATTGACGCTCCAACACCGGTGATTGGTGGATACGACTTGATGCGAGCAGCTAGACTGGTGGTAGATGTCAAGAACGTAGTTGTGTGGTCGCGTCGTCCAGAATCAACCACGAAGGGTTCGATAGAACCGAACCCAAAGTTTCTGGTCCACAATAACAGCGTGCACTCCTGTGTGGCTATGACAGAGCCAAAACACGCACATCGCGTCGTGGTGTCGAGAGCCATGGCGTCCAGCCTGGAGGCGCTGGATATCAAAACCTCCCCAACTTGCATGCATCCTTCTGGTAACTCATTGAGTTCATCACAGGCAATGACACAAGCACCTATCGCACACGGTGGCCGCCGCATACCAGCTTTGTGGGACCACACTACTCAACGGGCGTTGGCTAAACAGCCCATAAGTTCGGCTGCTGGTGACACGGACCAGGATAAACATACTTCTAAGACTTCAGGGATGCTAGCATCTTGGAAGCCTCGTCGACAGGTAAGCGGCGATCCGCTCAGGGTCTCAGCACAACAACGGCAAATTTTGACGATTGTCATTAAACCAATAATCACAAGCAAAAGTATCACTGCAGTGTCTAAAGTCCAGTCAACATGAAGTTGTTTGAAAACAAAAAATCACCGCCACCAATGGCTTTTTCACTGACGATGAAATCTCTGGTGCAAAAAAAGCTATTTACACTGCTCTGGAACGTTTAACGAGAAAAACTTCAAAGATATTAAAAGAAAATTCTAAGACAGGCTAGAAAAAAGTTAGAACATGAAGACATTTTGAATTTTTTTGCCTTCGTTGATGACTGTCAGATTCAACTACTAATTTATGTGGCTGCAAACCTGGATCGTGTGCCTAGGGTTTCCTCTAGTGACGTTGATGTGTATGCTTTGGGGGAGTCGGTTTCAAACCTCTCGGCTGAGACTGAATCGCTTGCTAACAAAGGCTGATGTTTCCCGGCGTGACTTTGATAAACTTGTGGCAAGAATTGATGTTCTGAAGTCGGCTCAGAACTTGCAGTTTCCTCCTCTGAACCTGGTGTATTATGTTTGTGCAAATGATGCTGGACGCTGACAAACATGGCTTGGCTGGGCACCAGATGTTCTCGATGACAAGTATGTTATAGACTTTTAACATTGACAAAATTTATCAAGACTTTCATCGAGACCAAGGCCAAGGCTTTTGCAACATCAAGTGGTGTATTGTAAAAGTGTGTAAATGACCATAATAATCAAAGTTTAAGCTACTGCATTTTTCAAAAACAATCAAACAGTTCATACACCAAACCAATGAACTAACGATTAGTTAGACTAGTGATATGATTTGTCATTTGCCCATCACTGTTACTTTCTTATGCTGAGACAGACTGCCAAATTTTTTCCTCTGTGATGATCAAACAACCCCTGAGCAATGCACAAATGATATGTCACAACTTTCGTCAGTGAAAAAAATGCATAAACTGGGGGCTCTCTGCTATAAGCTTACTGCAAATTCTTATGTGACAAACAGTGCATTATCACGGTCAAAATGCAGCGCAAGTGGCAACTTTTCCACAGCAGAAATGTTGTTCCCTTGTATATGGCCTTTGTGCATTATAAGAAAGCATTCGACACTGTTAAACTGGCATTTAATTTCAACTTTAACCAGCAGATTATTACTTATCCAGAATTACGATACCCCATCTTTGTCACTCTCACAATCCTTTAGGTTTGACACCGTGGTAGGGGGCGCTAAAAGTACACAGAAAATATACGAACGTTTTACTGGGTCTTTGTAGTCTAACCACGATGTTGTCTTTAGTTTCCAATCATCCATGACGTTCATTGACAAACAACAGTAATATTACAAATATGTGAACAGAGTACAAAGTGCTGGAATGGAATTAATTGTGTAAAGGTGTGAATATGAAAGCTACAGTAAGTGATTTTGAGGAGCTGCATGGCGCTGCTAGTTTTTCCTAGTGAGTTCAGTTGAGTTGATGGAACACACAGTGATACATGCATCACCATCACCTGATGCAAGCAGCTACTACAGCACGAAGGGGTTCCACTCTATTCTGCTGCAGGTGATATGCAATGCCAAGTATGAATGTCTTGACTGCTATGTTGGGTGGCAGAGTCGTCAAATGACGCACGAGCGTGGAGCCACAGTCCGATTGCGAAGGTCACTGAACAGAATGCAGACATGATGCCAGTTAACTGCCACCTGCTTGGTGACTGCACATACCCACTCAGCACCAGCCTACTAATGCCATACCGTGACAACGGCCACCTCTTCGCCAAGCAGGAAACCTATAACCAGAAGCTGAGATCCAAGAGAGTAGTGGTTGAACAAGCAATCAGTCTGCTCATGAATCAGTTCAGTCAGCCGCGCTAGCTGGATATCAGCAGTGTGAAGCTGGCATCAAAGCTGGTTATGTTTGCTACATGATGCACAACGTATACAGTAAGCAGACGGTTGAAGAGTGACTGAATATATTACACACGCCAGAAGTCCAGTTGAACACAGTCTGAGAAGAGTACGTAACAGCTTCAGAGACCTTGAAAACCAGCGCACTAGTGTTCAAAATCAGTTAATAGACCTTCAGCTAGAAACCAGCAGCACAGACGATGCAGAGATGCACAGTTTCTGTGAACAGTACGAACACCCAGTCAGCAAACAGTTACTTTGTTTGCTGTGTGTGTGTGTACATGTGCAGAAAGTACTTGAAGATCAGTGATAGCATTCCAACTGTTGCGAGATGCAATATTTTCAAAAACGTCTTTGAGAGTGTCCACTCCAAAATATCTCTGACGTGCTGCACTGTAATGGGTGCAGTCTACCAAAAAGTGCTTAACTGTGAGCGGAGAATGGCAAGCTTAACATACTGGCTGACACTCTCCCTTTAGGAGATAAGAGTTTGTAAGTTTTGTATGACCAATTCGAAGACTGTTGAACTAGTGAAGCTACACAATGACGTTTTCAATGACTACATAACACTGAATATTTATATGATTTAAATTTTACTTATTTATTACCCGACAATTCAGCTTGCCATTTGTCGTCTGCTTTCAAGGCAAGGAAGAGGGGAAGATAGGGGGAAAACTTGGTCCTGATTTCAATTTTAAATTGGGGTATAGAAGCCACTGATCCAAGTGATGAACAACTTAATATGATAGACAGTCGATCCTTTTTATCGGATTCTCTTGGTCATAAGTTCAATGTCCCGATGTGGATAGAAGGCTGAGTTTAGTTGACCCACTGTTATCTGTGTACAGTCAACCACTACAAGCTGGCAGTGTACACTGGTGCAATTAAATACGCTGGCACAGATGCTAAAGTTCATGTCACACTGTTTGGTGATCTCGGTGACTCAGGGGAAATATATCTGGACAACATGCAGAGGGACGACTTCGAAGCCGAATCGTAAGTATGAGTACATCCATTTTTGCACTGTGGGGCATAAAAAACACATCAATTTTTTTGGCTATAACTTGAAGAAGGGTTATCCAATTTTAATAATTTTTGTGCACATATTTATGACACAACCGGCCATCAAATGGCCGTTGGTTTTCCGCCTCACCCAACGTATGCTTCTGCACTACCAGGGAAGAACAGAAGAGACAAAATATGCATTAAAATCAACAAAAAAAATTGATAAAATTTCATATTTCCTGATATGTGGCCACCAACAGCCAATCAATTACAAGGTTTGTCTGTTGTGCAGCAGCACGTCTACTGAATAGGCATAACATTCAGGAATATTGATAAATTCAAGAAGTGACTGGTGAAGTCTGGATTGGTCTAGAGCAGAACGTTATCAATGCTGCTATCAACGAATGGAGAAAGTGTCTCTGAGCCAAGCCCATGTTCGTCGGCCAACATTTTAAACATTTTTGTAGGCAGTTAACAATGGACAATTAGATAAACTATTAGCTAAAATGATGAAATTATGGACAAAATGTGTGTTTTGTGTGTTGTTTTGATTAAACAATAATATAAAAGTGGTTAAAATGCAATATTTTGCTCGCTTTGTTTCCCCAGGTAGTGCAGAAGCAGACAATGGGTGAAGTAGGAAATTAAACAGTCATTTGGTGGCGAGTTGTAACGGGCATATTCGTACCAAAACTTATTAAAATTGGACCATTTTTCTCCAAGTTATGATGAAAAAAATTGGTGTGTTTTTATGCCTCACAGTGTATCAGTTACGTGTCTCGTGAGAACTTGTCCTCGTCCTCGAAGCACCTTAAGGACAAACAACAGTGACCTTGACCTTGTTTATGGCCTCACTTATTTTGTATAGGCCTAAGTTTCTGGCCTTTCCGTTGAACAGAAAGTCCTTGACGCCACTTGCATCAGCAACTCAACTTAATTTAATTCCTTTTTAATCGTTAGTGCTTGCGTTGCTGTTGCACGAGTATATAAAGACAAATAAAGCAGACGGTGTTCGCTGGTTAAAATTTACACATTTTCCGCTTTGTGGCAGTCAAATATCGCCGGTGTAAAAGACACCGATATTCATCATCATTAGTTGGCTATAGATTGCGCCTGCTAGCGGCAAACAACCAATCGAGTACGATCTTCGCTAGCTTTTTTGCGCATTCCGTGGGTTTTGTGAACGGGTATAATAGCTACCATAATTCTCTCTCTGTAATGTTTATCTGCTCTTCGTCACAGATAAACTTCGAACCCAGACTTCGGGTTTTCACCCATATGATAGCTTAGAGTCTCTAGTTTTTTGTGACAAACTCTTGTGCCGTTGGGTGAGGGAATTCTCATCTGAATGGGGATGTCAAACAGGGATACTCCCTGGAAAGTCATTTTATTTTACCGCTATATTGACTCGTCAAACGTGCAAACGGTTGGAGATAGGCACCACCGTAACTTGCTGTACAGAAGCTTAGCCCTGTAATGACTATATGACCTGGGTGTCCGTCCGTCCATTCGTCTGTCACACACTTGTATTGACATCATAGCGACGCAAGCCAGGGTTTTGCTAACGCTAGTGGATAACCGGGCTCTAATGAAATTTTGGCGGTGGTATGTCTGCTCGCTGCAGACTGCGGCTCCAATTGTTCGCTTATGTGGGCAATAGATGGCCGCATAGTGCGCTACGGTATCATCAGCTCATGCCAATTAGCTGCCATTTGCCCGAAGATTGTAAAGCACTTCTGGTCATGGGTCTGAATAAAGTGCTAGGCCCTATAGAAAATACTGGACCTTTCACTTTTCCTTTATATGTTGCTAACAACGGCTTCGTGGGTTGAAAAGTAAATGAGACAGGAAGCTGCTATTTGCCAACAAACACTGCAAATGTCTGACGAAATTACGACAGAGCTGCAAATTTCCTGCAGAAGAAGTCATGGTAAGTAAGTAAGTAAGTAAGTAATTTTAATTTATAAAGCACACAATGTCGGCGAGAAACTCGAAATTTCTATCTTGCCCCATAAATCATTCCAGTGGAAGTGTTTCAGCTCCCATTTTAGACAAAAAAATTACGTTCGGACAAGAAGAGGATTTTTGACATTGTTTCGACAGTCCAGAATTCACGGCCGGGTCTCTCCCCTACTCTGCCGCGACGCCAAAGTAGCTGACGTGACGCCCTGTTCTTCTGAGCTGTAGCTCAAGCCTTTTGCTGTTGCTGTTGTTGGTGTGCGCTGTAGAAAGGACGAGTTTGTGATCGAATGTCCGGCGCTGGGCACTCTGAAGCGACTGCGTATTGGACACGACAACTCAGGACCATCTCCCGGCTGGTTCCTAGATAAGGTTGTCAGTTCTACTCGGACTCTCTTGATCGAACAACTTTTAATCCAGAAATCTAAGCCATGTCGCTTGACTAACAGTAGGCCTATCTTAAACGATATTCTCTCTATGTGGTAGTAGTAGGCCTAGTAGTACATTAGTAGTATTTTTCACTTAGGCCTATTCAGTATGCATGCTGGTCTTGGAAGGGCCACTCTGGAATTTAAAACCGTGATAACTTAGCCCCATGAGCATCTGCTGACGGTCGCCAATTCGGGTAGGTTCTACTAATCGAAATCGGTCGGCCAGTGATGTCCGTCCGTCTGTCTGTGTGTAAGGTGGTGATAGATGATCTAGAGTCTAGTCGTGTCTATGAGTTCGCGTGCAATCGCTGGTTGGCTAAAGACGAAGACGACGGCCAGATATCACGCGAACTGCTTTGTGGCGGATCCGGCACAGAAGGTAGGCCCCTATAATATCGTTCAGTAGTTTATATCTGGTGGGTGCAGCTTGCGCCCAGTGAAAATGGGGAAACGGGTTAGTTTTGTCAAGGATGTAGGGCCTACATCTACACTCTTGACAAAACTCCCCTACCCCTTATTTTTTAATGGGCAGTCTACACCGGCAGACCCTTAACAAAACTTCCTTGCTAGAGTATAGAAGAAACCCGAAAGTGGAGAGGACTTGAGTTCACAACTAGGGGGACTTGAGCTCAGTTTTGATTCCAGATTTGGGGTGATGGAAGCCACTGATATCGACCGATATCAAATCCGTCGACCATATTGAAGATACTTGAGAGACTGATATACTATAAACGCAACTGCGGCTTTACTTGTTCAGCTCCGCCAACTTCGGTCAGTCTGCAGTCGGCATACAGAGCTGGTCATTCGACGGAAACCGCACTACTAGAGCTTTTTGATGGCGTCTACACTGCGGCTGATGACAAACAGATATCCGTCCTGATTGGTCTTCTGTCGGCTGCGTTTGACACTGTCGACCACTCGTGACTGATCCACCCGTGTGACAGACGGACAGACAGGCGGACAGGATTGCGGTGGCTAAGACGCGCTGAAAGCAGTAGCTGCTTTCGCGCAAAAAAAATCAGCTTGATACAAATTTTTACGCGTGAAAGCGGTGCTAGCTAGGATTATCAAATCTCCATCGTCGGCTGCCTGGAGGACTCTAGTTTCAGGAACCATAAAGCTTTTCCATAAATTCGAAGGGGGTGACCCCGAACGAGGGCGCTAAATGAGAGGGGGTGAGAAAAATTTGCCATTTTGAGCCAATAAGTCGCTGTATCTCAATAACAGTGCTAGATAGGGCCTAAGTTACTATTAATTGCTAATAGGAAGTCGTACACTGGCTCTCTTTTGCCACCAAATTCAATGACCTTGGATGACCTTGAACGCTAAAATAGGGGTTTTATAGATTTTTTGGCGATTTCGGGCTGCAAGACACATTTTTCAAGGGTGAATTGCGCCAAAACCAATTGAGATACACATGGACAAGCTGCATATGAAATTTTCAGCATTAAACGCGGATTTCAACGGTCCAAGTCTCGATTTTCTAGGTCAAAAGAAATCTGCGTGCGAGGGCATCAAAGAGCGGTACCCCTGTAAAAGTCGCGACGAAATGGCTGGAGATAGACTGACAGTTTGCGAACAAAAACTGCTATAGGCTTTCGCGCGTCTCGTGAGCATTAGTTCAAATTTCTTGTTGCCTTAGTAAACCTAGGCTAATTTTACTTGACTAATGGAACAAACAGTTCAGTGTACAATACACGCTTGTCTTTCACCGACTGCACGCGCTACCTATAATCAATTAACTACGCTAATATTGGTGTCTTTTACACCAAGGATAACATTTTCACCGGATAGAAAGTGTGCGAATTTCAATTATCAAAAATAATTGCTGACATTTTCCTGTATTAGTTTTCATACAACCGCATAGAATAGCAACGGGAACAGTAATTATTAAAAAAAATCGAATTAAGCTGCACCGCTGATGTAAAGGTGGCGCACTCTGGCGAAAGCTACGTTAACGTTTTTGCTTCGCATCGAACTGGAGAGCATTGATTAAAGCTCAAAATTTCGACGTCCGAGCGGCGTTGTGGGTTAAAAGCAGTAGGTCGGGGAAGGGGCACACACATGGGCGTCATTTAGAAATTCTAGGAGGTTTTACGGACCCCTCCACGGATTTGTGATTTCATTTTTTTGAGCAAGTCCTGCGTAAACGACTGACGACAAACACTTGGTCCCCGAAATGACCTTTACTGTGTAAACTGCACGAAATTTAGTCAGTTTATTCTCAGAAAAAGTCATTCAAATTGTTGCCCCCAGATGTCACATTCTAAGGCTGAAATGCACCAAATTCGATTTCGGCTAGGACTTCGCCCCATACCCCTCTGGGGGACCTACGGCTCCCCAGACACCTTAGCCTACTTCTAAGGAGAGGAGAGGGAAAGGAAGAGGAAAGGGAAGGTCAGAGAGAAAAGGGGTAAAGAGGGAGGGGAGAGTAGGGGAATGGAGAGTAGGGAGAGGAGGGGAAGACAGGAGGGAGAGGAGAGGAGGGCAGTGGAGAGGAG
>Ga0056128_1009588_pt1 | contig 12141 bp, 8 predicted proteins | sample WorMetLIZISLAND2_FD_71113 | JGI IMG/M metagenome (GOLD analysis project Ga0056128, IMG submission 71113) | Marine gutless worms symbiont microbial communities from Max Planck institute for Marine Microbiology, Germany - Olavius geniculatus... ...
TCTACCATGCAGTAGCAGGCACTGGCCGTGAAGCAAGTAAAAATACAAAAATAACAACATACAAATGCTTTTGTAAGTTATAACAGTGAAAATGAATGCCTGTTTGGTTGCAAGCTTTGTTGGACGACTTGCTTAGTGAGGGAGTACAAGCTTTGTCCTCCCTCACTGAGCAAGTCGTCCTTCGCCTGCAGCAACTCGTCCGTCGGGACACAAAAAAGGGGTTTTTAGGCTCTGATTGACTGGTGACTATGAAACCTGTATGGCAGGGTTGATAAAATATATGCCACTTGTTAAAAATGGCGCAGAAAAGCATCAAATTCTGTGCCATTTTTGATGACCTGATGTCAGCAAATTGATCTCTGAGAAAATTAAACACCAAGGTGTGCATTTTGCATATTTCACCCTCAAATTGCAAGCAGTTGCACGTGTATTCTCAGAAACAGTTTCTGAGGTTATACCCCCGGAGTCCATAATTGGGAGGGAACAATAGCCCCGTGCCCCAGATACTCCTCTTGCCATTAGCACGCATCCAACTTCCCACATTTTTTGGGCTTCTATGGGCACTGGTTTGATGATTGATTGATAGCACATTTAATCTCGCACTGATAATAAGCCGAGCACAGCATGAAGTGATATCACTTGACGTACTGTTCTGAATGTTATTCAACTTGACTCGCATGCACACATGCACACAGAGTGCCATGGAGCTTCACCGGTCTAAATGCTGCTTGCTGATGGAAAATGGTGCATTTTACCCAAAACAGAGAAGGAACTTACCAAGTTTTCTTTATTTGAAACGAGATAAGCCGTACTTTGTACCCACTAACTCTGGGATGGTGACTAGACTGATTGGCAATTGTCACTAAAGCAGAGTTTTCCAGGGAAAATTTTGCCAAATTCCGCAGCTGACCGCAGCCTTCTGTTTGTGAGTAAACTACAAGCTGTATTCGATTCAGAAACTTCTGTTACTGCAGGCTGTCAATGTGCTCAGTTATACTGGCAACGTACAAAAAATTATCAATCTTTTTTTACTTTAAAAAGTGTAGTCTGTCAAGTTACATTGTGTTTGCTTCATGTATACGATTCTGCTGTATTGCGATAGGGCTTGCAGTTTTAGGCAGTTCAGTTTGAATTTTTCCATCACATTCCATGACTAAATTGCGTCATCAAGCCGACAATCTTACTAATTGTCGGTCATTTCTCAAATTTTGCGAAATTCCTCAGAAAAGGGCAAATAAACTGGGCCGTAATTAGCACTAAACCAACCTGCCAGTGTACACTTTACACTTACACACTGAAAGTTGCATAAAATGTATGGCCTTGGAAATTAACGATTTAATAGTTGAATAAGTGTTGAAAAAACTTGATCAACAATTTTTAATGGATTAAAATCGCGGACGTCTTAACTGCCTAAAATATCTAATGATGAAATAATGTGTCATCTAATTTTATTTTGCATGGGAAAGATTTGTAGTCATAGTATTAGCTTAACAGTCCGAACTGTGTGAGCTTAGAACAACAATCAGTAGTTAAATTCTGCAACTTTCATTGTCTTTCTGGGCTATAAAAATTTATCAAAATTAACGGATTAATTTTTGAAGATTAAGCCATTAAAAAATTAAATTGCAGCATCTCTGGTAAAATGACTGTTATTAGACCTCACAACAAACAGGAATAGTCTGCAACTTTGAGATGTTTTCATCACCAGTAAGTACAGCAGAATATGCCCAAATTGCCCAATACTGATTTTAACCTCTGGCTAACATGCAATAGTTTGCATCAGGCTGAATAACAGGCTATGCATCAAGTGTAAACGTCACAAACAGTTCTGCACAATATCACTGACGGCAGTATTTAGAAATAATCAATTAATTATGCAATTTAGCGTTCTAATTTCTAGAAGTGCTGGGCTTTATAGCCAAGCACTGGTGACAATGTGCTACTTAGTCTGAACAGTTGTGAATAACTGCTAATGAAACAGCAGGGCTAGAAAAACCTAGGTCTCTTGAAAAAAGTATATCATTTAGCTTTTCAGGTTTTTGTGCACAGCAAAGACCTAATACAAAATTATAAGAAAGAACACTTTATACACTGTTCTCCCTCATTTTCTATAAGTAACTTAGAGCAAAACTCAAGCATAAAGATTAAAACATGAAATCAAATACGATCGGTAACTGAAAATACACGATGAATAGAAACCTATAAGTCTAAACTTGTGGCTTTTAAGTTTAAGAAAACCCTTTTCTAACAAACCCATTTTTCAGCACTATACAAACAAATATTTAATTCATGAGAATGGTGACCGTGAACACAACAACCAGTCCAGGTCCGACAATACCAAAGTGACCTGGGCCTAACTATAGAGTAAAACGAGTAACTCTAAAATATGTTCTGAACCAATGAAAATGCCATTCTGGACTATGTGAACAATGAACAATGATATATAGCTCTAAAAGCAGGTCCTGGTAGTATATTTGAGAATATATTCTACAAAACTCCAAACTACTATATCCAGAAACACTGCTAAAGCAACTAAATATGTAGCCAGTGGCATCATACCAGAGGGGTTATCCCTCCCCCCAGAATTTTTGGCTGTTGAAAAAATGTTTTTAAAAATCTTCTATTCTGAAACTTATTGAACAAAAATGCAAAATTTGGGCTGAAACTTACAGGAAAAATTGAAAATTCGAGCAGCCATAATCTTTTGTCAGAAATTTACAGCTTTCTGCCCTGCTTACTTTTTTTTTAAACCAACGACGCTGCTGCCTTTAGTAGTATATGTATAACGTAATCTCAGGCCGCAAGATATCTCTACATCAGACACTGCCAGTCAGATCGAAACAATCTACAGTAAACTGATTTCGACAACGATTCTTGCAAGTCTAAACAGCTGTCAGGGTTCCTACAGGTCTTCTGTAGCAAAATTCCCTGACTTTTTCAGTCATGGAATGACAATTTCCCTGACCTATCGAAACAATAATGCAATCGCAAAAATGTCAGAAATGGTAAAATATATCATAATTAATGAAACAGTATGAATGGAGCAATATGCTAATAACAGAGGCCCTGGTCGGGGAGTCAGGCCGGCAAAGCCCCCTGAATCTGAAACACTTCTAGCTTTTGTATGTTCAACGAAAGCCACAAGTTTGCCTGCTTTTTAATTATTGGAGACACAAAAAATCACAGATATCTGCAGTCTGCATGACACGAGATCATTTTCCCTGACTTTTAAAAAAGTAATACTTTCCCTGACCACACAAATTCCCTGACTTTCCAGTTTTCCCTGACCTGTAGGAACCCTGAGCTGTACAAAACAGCAGATATCCTGAACATCGGTGACAGCCTGCCAGACACCAGCACAAGCCGTCCAAGCTACAGGTGATCCGACAACATTACTTATAAATTGTGCAGATAATGCTAGTGTAGCGTACAACTAAAACAACTGTCAAGTCCGTTCACTGCATCTTTGATCGTTTCTTAGCAATGGCGTCTTCTACAGCCTTCAGCTGCATCAAAAGTTCCTCGCGCCGTGACGACGTGCTCTTGCGCTTCGAGGCTCCGGCAGCGACAGTGAGGGAAGGGTGCATGAGGGCTGGTTTGGACAGCGGATGAAGCGGTAGAGATGCCAGGGATGCTTTGGCCGGTGAGCGTATTGTTGTCATTGCGGTCACGGTTTGACCTGGCCGTGCACTGCCACGGGACGGTGAAATTGCCGTTGATGACTTCTGCGCTCTGTCGAACTTTGGTATCGGTATCTTCACCGGCTCTTTCAGCTCTGTAGAACACCAAATGAGATACAAAACTGAACCTATTCCAACACGCAATTTATGCTAAAAAGAAAACAGAAAAACAATCCCAAAATCAGACAGGGTCCCTGATTAGCTGATAAGTTCAAATCAAGTTGCCAAATACGGCGAATAAGCAAAACTTGCTATTATGCTGGTAACAGAAATATCCATTACCTTTTAGTTCTATATACCCAGTGAGCAGTTTCTTAACGGCATTTGTACAAGACATTTGATGCTATAAAGATAAAGCAAAAGTAGTCATCTAAAAGGTCTACGACATACGTGAACAGTAACATATAAGACAAACAGAAAAGTGAAAAATGAAAGTTATATGAGTACAACAAACAAAAGAATAGAATAGAACAACGAATGAACACTACAGTTGAATGTGAAAAAAGTTTGGACGACAAAAAGACAAATAGCAAGAATTTCTAAAATAATCTCCAAACGAATTAGCAAGTTTTATTAGGTTGCTGAATGGAAACTAAGCTTGAACAACTCTAGTGCCATGACAATGGCAGTTCGGCGAAAGATAGACAACCAGCCTATGAAAATATGTTCAGATCTTTCAAGATAGTATGTACTTTTGTCCATTCACTTAAGTCACATTTCACGAATGAACTCAAGGAGCAGTTTCCTCTAATTGCCAAAGCCATGCTGCCACTTTCAATTTATGCTTAAAAGACTCAGTTTATCACCTACCGTAACTGTTGAAGAGGAGCGTGTAACCAGCAGCACTGAAACAATGACAGAACGTAAAGGTAAAGGTAAAAGGTCGTCAATTTGTATAGCGCATCGTCACGAAACACGCCTCTAATGCGCTTTCGTCACTAACCAGAGCCGCCTGCCGCATAGCCACCATGTGCAGCCTGCAGACACAAGCTGGCGCAGCGGCCGGCTAGGCAACCCCAGTCAGCACCAAAGTCCCCACCTTCCGTAACCCATGTAAATGAGTTACTACTCATTTTACCGTCCCACGGAGGGTAGAAGGCTGAGTCGACCTAGCTGGCAGGCTTCGCACCGAGATGGTTTATCTGCCGGCAGGCAGTCACCCATCGCAGTACTAACCGGGCCCGGCGTAGAGTAACTTCGTTTCAGCCGAAATGCATTACCAACTACGCCATGTCACGCAACCAAGTTGTACACTAAAAGCTATTAAAGCACAAAATAAGTAGCAGTCACAACAGCACTGGAAGAAAAGAGTGGGCAGTAATGAATATAAAGTGTCTACCTGTGGCCGTGTGACGCATCATCTTAGCGACTGGCAGATCGTCCAATGTAGACTGACGTTTATGGGCCACTGAAGACTGTAATGCAGTCTTATCCACCTGTCAGCAACAAACAGAGGTAAGTACTCATTCATTCACTTTCCATAACACAAAGAACAAACAGCTCAGAGCGATCAGAAATTACAAACCCCCAATCCGCATCAAGACTAGTACGGCACTGGCAAATAACGGTGACTTAGACAATCTGACATCATATATTCATTAAAACAGGGTTTGAAGTGGAAAATGCTAGTTCTGGTATGGCAACTGTCGAAGTGTGGTTGCAGATCTAATACTATTTTGCAACTATTTCATGAAATAAGTGGCGGTATACCATACCGGCCCATACCATCGCACCTCAAGCCCAGCATTAAAAAATTCCTGGATCCAGACTGATCTGTATCTCCGAAAAAATTTATCTATAGCTTTCTGAGTAATCCAGCAGAGAATACAACATATGCATGGACACATAACCGAGTTTGCCCAAGATAGCAAGGAAATGATACAAACAATTACCAAATTATACTTTGAGAACATGTCGAAACAACAGCGATATAACAAACCATAATGTTACACCAGTGGTGTCTGCTAACAACTGTAGTTAGCCACAAGCTATAGTGGAGTGACTAGTGGCAAACAATTTCATTAAAATATTCCAGATCACGACCTAACATGCACTCAAATGCCATCAGCAAAATCTTACAAACTGTACACTCAAAAAAGTATGTATTATATGTACAGTGAAAAATGCACAACCACGAATACTACAAGAAATTTGAGCTAATGCTCAGGAGATGCGCGAAAGCCTATAGCAGTTCCTGTTCGCAAACTGTCAGTCTATTTCCAGCCACTTCGTTGCACTTTATTCATGGAGTGCGCATTGCAGCCTAAAATTGCGATAATCAATAAAAAAAACCCTTATTTTGTAAGTTCAGGGTCTTTCAAAGTCATCGATGTTGGTAATACTGAAAAGCTGGTCATTAGTGCTTGTTGTGATAAGCAGCATGCCCATGACTATTAGCAACCGTTTTCACGAAAGACTGGCCAACAACGGTAAAATAACGACTTTTAGGCCTACGGAAGTACCGCTCTTTGATGCCCTCATGCGCAGGTTTCCTTAAACATGGAAAATCGAGACTTGGACCATCGAAGTCTATGTTAAATGCTGAAAATTTCATGCACAGCTTCTCCATGTCTATCTCAATTGATTTCGACAAAATTTGCTCTTGAAATGTGTCTCGCAGCCCGAAATAGGCAAAAAATCCATAAAACCCATTTTGGCGTTCAAGGTCATCCAAGGTCATTGAATTTGGTGGCAATCAAAAGCCTGTGTATGACTTCCTATTGGTGATTAATAGTAACCTAGGCCCAATCTTGCACCGTTATTGAGATACAGCAACTTATTGGCTAAAAATTGCAAATTTTTCCTACCACTCTCTCATTTAGCGCCCTCGTTCAGCATGAACCCTTCGAATTTATGGAAAGGCTTTACGGTTCCAGGCAGCCGATGGTGAAGATTTGGTGACCTTAGCTTGCACCGTTTTTGACTAATCCACCGTGTGATGGATGGACGGACAGACGAAAAGAATTGCGATGGCTAAGACACGCTAAAGCCGTAGCTGCTTTTGCGCAAAAAATGGAAAAACAACTAACTCAAACAGGAAGTTCACCACATAAATACCTGCTACATTGCATACACACCAGCTTGGTTGAAAGCCTAGCTTCACTTGTCGACTTTGGATCAGCTTGACCAGGCAACGGCTGAGAATCCGATGACAGTCTATGTTGAGCTGTTGCCGGGGCTGGTAGAGGCTTTGACCGGGGTTCCTCTAAGTGTTTACTGCTGCCGGACCTGCGAGCGGCTGCAGACTGATGTGCTGCACCATCCCGATGAACAGCATTGGAGAACGCTTCACGACTACGTTCCTGCATTACCTCGAGAAATATCTCCTTCGGTCCATCTTTCGCGGATATTCCGACCTTGGTTCCATCTCGTGGTAGGTTTGCCCGGTGAACTGTCCTATGTTCCTGATAAGCATCGTGGGTCTTTGGTTGCTGAGTCTCACCAGCGCTGGATCGTGGTTTTTCTTTTGGCTTGTCTGTTTTATATGACTTGGGCTGTGCACTACTACCAGAAAGTTTTGATGATCCACGTGGACTCTTTGGTGTAGATGGACCTTTAGGTTTTGCTGGAATGGCGGCAGCAGCTGCAAGTCAATGCAAAAAAATAGCTAACAATAGCTTGTTTATAAGAAATGGCACTAACTTACACCTCAGTAACACTAAACTCTGAAACTGAATGCTAACTATGGCAGTACAGCCCCATCATAAATCTTTTCAGATAGCGGATATGGCCAAAACTGCTAACTTTTCCAAATAAATTTGCATTTAATGACGGCAATGAGAGTAGCACAGTTAGAATTGCAACTCAATCTTTTAAGGAATGCAGAATAAAATGCAACAATCAAGGCTAAAAAATATTCTACTCTGCCATTTTGACAGATTTAATAACTAACTTTTAAGCACACAGTGTCTGGGCCAGGTGAGTTTTCCCCGTGTTGGGTCAAATTAAGCCACGGGCTCCACTCCGTGCCTCTGTATCTATGCATACTGTCACTATATAAATGCGTTAATCATTATCATTATCACAGAGAAAGGCCAGCAGCAGAAAAAACAGCATGAGTGAATGACTGTCTATAAACATTTAGCCAGCTGATGTCTGACTACTCTATCATCGGTAATAGAGTGTACGAGTTATTCACATTCATTGCCTGATGCGATGAATTCAGTACACATAGTGACCACTCTCCAAACACTCTGAAATTCCCTGACATTTCATGGCACCTGTGAGCATTTCAACTGCTGCTCAACTAGAGTAATCTAACCATAGCACTAACTAAAATATAACATAGATAAGTTGTACAAATATTATAAACTAAAGCACAAGTAAGTAAAATTCAGCAATAAACAGCGTAAAATAACTGGCATAGAGTAAAAGTGAGTGATACTAAAACACCTGTTGGCACAATTTTTGGGAAAGTTTTAGAACAGTCAACTTTTCCTGACAAGATTTTCCCCCTGACATTTCCCTGATTTTGACTGAAATACCGACATCTGCATAATTCCTGGTATTTCCAGGTTTTCCAGAAAAAAGATTAAAGTGGTGTATAGCTCTTAATTGAAAACCTATCACAAAGCTACGGAGCATCACCTGCCATATGGGATCATGCACTGTTAGCAGTTAGTTGCCACCCAATACAGGTGAACCTGCCCCACCTTGCTTGACAACTTGCTGGTCACCACCAACTAGACAGGCCGGTACTCGATTAACCTATCCCTGAGGGCAGGGTTGTTAGCAATACTGGCAATAGGTATTGCAATACTTGGTGGAAAAAGTATTGCAATACTGATTGCAACGCTTTTTTCCAGGTCATCAGTGCAATACTATTGCAATACTTTTAGCAATACTCCACTATCTGTTCCCTGAAATAAATTTAGATTTTTGCTGCGGGTTGACTGCAGACGTGATAATGTGGTCAACCCAGAACTTAAGTGATAAGCAAGTCGTGTTGACACGTTATTTTTTGTTCAGTCCTTTTCACTCAAACGAACAAAAAAATGAAAAGATTCTTAGCATAATTAATCAGCATACTTAAGATTAAAAATGTACTTTACATCAAAAAAGTATTGTTTTCATGTATTGCAATATTTCAGTCCTAAAAGTATTGCAATACCACATGCAATAATAAGCATGCAACCAGTATTGCAATACCTGTTGCAATACTGAAAAGTATTGCAATATTCATTGCAATAATTGCAATACTGCAATATTAACAACTCCACCTGAAGGATGGAAGGCTGAGTTGACCTTGGTGTTGGTTATATACCTGGATAGTTACCTACACCAAGCAGGTTATGTTTCTGCCAGTTTTTGTTCGTTTGTTTGTTTGTCTGTGTGTTAGCAAGATAACTCAAAAAGTTATGGATGGATCTTCCTGAAATTTTGAGGGTATGTCGGGCATGACACAAACTACCAGTGATTCAATTATGGGGGTGATCCAGCAGGAATCCTGGATTCTAGATCACTTTGAAATTGTTGTTACCATTGCGTTAAAGGGGGCATAAGAGAACCGCTGGCAAAGTGAATATGGTGACGCCACCTGGCGAATAACATTGTCTTGGCGGAGGTACCTGCGGGCTATGACTGCTTTTTAGTTTACCTATCCACTGACAGTCAACCATCCAAGCAGTAACCATTTGATAGTGACCCGACCGGGAATCGTAAGTCTGAAACCTTACCATCACACTACTAGGCCGCAAGTGATTTTCCCAAAAGCGAGCTCACCAGGCTTCTGCTTCACAGGGACTGTGTGGATCGGTGAATCAGCTGGTGTGCTGGCAGAACTGATGTCACTGGCAATGTCTCGGTACAAATGCTCTGATTCTCCACTAGATGACAGCGAACTCAGCGACGCTTCACTACGAGATGATGCTGATGACGACGAAGAACGACTTCGGGAACTGGACAACGACCGGCCGCTAGGAACATCATGCAAACACACACGCCAAGTCGTGACCATTCCCCAATGCACCAGGAAAACAATGAAAGGATCAGGTCGCTGCTGACGTGACAACATATTTCCCCAGGCGACTTTACCGTGACCCCCTGATGGCAACTGCCAGCATGGCAACAAAGTACGACACATGGCGAGGTTGCGGTATGACATCACCAGCATCAACCAACATCGTGATCACTGTGCCACAACTGGTGGCCCAACATAGCCGGGAACGTGAGAACCAGAATCAGTTAAAACAGAACACTTTTGCCAAGGGTTAGAGTTTAGGGTTAAGGCTCTGGTGTTCCAGGTTATGACACGGAACCGCCACAATTACCAATTGATACCATGCACAATAAGAGTATAATAATGAAAGTTTACAACAACAGTTCGACAAAATGTAACGGACTGCCAACACTTTGCTATTAAACAAAAGCACTGCCCTACATGTGAAATGACAACTAACAGTTTTCCATTTTTCGGGGACATTACCCTGACAATGCCCTGATATATCCCCAACTGGACACTCCCAGGTTTACTGAGCAAGTGGCAAGCCTGTCCTAGTCACACAGTAGATTTCAACGGTCCAAGTCTCGACCTTCAAAGAGCGGTATCCCCTAAAAGTCATTTTTTACCGTCGCTGGCAAGTCTGCCGTGAAAACAGTTGCAGACAGGTTGGTGCAACCAGCCCTTAGTGCTGCATTACCTGTCTACCATACAACACAGCATAGCAACGCCTTGACAAATAACAAAGGCAAAACAGCAATGCAGTACTCACATCACGTTTCTTCCTATCTCCAGCTTCTTTCGTCCTCTGGAATCAGTTGGTGTCCTCGGTCGTTTGCGGTAGGACATCTTAGCCGCTGACAGCCGGCTACCATCAGACACTCGACCTTTTGCACGGTCCAGCCCAAGCCCCTTGCCATCGCCTCGGTCAAACGGCAGAGCGCTGATAGGCTTTTGTGTCTGCGCGGCCAGTACCATGTCTGAGAACGACATTCCAGACAGACCCATGACAAAGTCGCCCATGGTTGGCATTGATGACTTGGTGGTCATCGCAGTGGTTACTGGCGGAGGGACAGGTGCTGGAGCTTTGGTAACGGCAGTAGCACTAGTCGTAGTAGCCAGTCGACTTGCTTCGACTTTCTTTGCCGCAGTGTACGCCTGCAGTGCGGTGGAAGACGTCAGGGTCGTACCGATCGTGGAAACACCGAGCGACGTTTTAACACTGTTTGTTGTCGATGATGTTTCCGCTTCGTCGTCGTCCTGCTCAAGGAACGCTGCTGCAACGCCACGGGAGACATTCACCAGCGGCGGCCGGGTTGCCAACGGCATGGGCTGAGTAAGTTTCGGAAGCGGGGTTGACGATTTCTCCACAGGCTTGACTGCAGGTGGCGGAACTGGAGCAGGAACTGGAGCCGGTGCCACGATCTTCATCGGCGGAGGCTGGGAACTAGCTGCTGCCGAAGCTGATGTCACGGGAGCTTCTGGGAGAGATGATGTTGGTACTTTTGGCAGCTCCAAAGAGGGTTTTGTCACAGTTGTCTTCTTCTCGGGTGGGGCTCTTGCGGGAAGCGGACCAGAACCGATGAGCAGCGTTTCAGTCTGTGACACTGCGGGCTTAGTAACTTCACTGGCCACGCTGCCGACACTGCAGGCATAACCAAAAAACACAACAGTTGATGAAATAACAAAATAAATTTGAAAAAATAATCAGACATGAACACATTTCTGTTGGCGACATAATACTACGGTTATTATATTTCGACAAAACTAAAGTTATTTCGAGGCCACATGATAATCAATGAGTGTAACAAACTGACAATACAAGCATCCAAATAAATCACCATACTGGAAATATACATGGCAGGTCTATCCTACAATGACAGGCACCAAATACACTTTTAATTAAAAGAACAAAAAACTCAAACCAAACAAATGCACTGTAACGATACTGAAATACTAAATCTTCTAGACAAACTAAAACTGTTCAAAATGATGCAAAAACCATGGCCTATGATCCCAACCAGTAATGGCAAGAATTAACCGTGCAGAAAAATCTTTACGTCCTTTGGTATATAATTTTCGAATTTACCACAGCTAGAATGACCAGGATGGAGACAGACCAAGAACGTGACCACAATTTTGGAGAAAAAAGACCATGAAACCTTTAATCATACAAAAGAAAGTAACCTGAAAACAAGTACTTTTCATGCCCACACTTAAATGAATACAGTTACTCTGATTGTTCCCGGCTGATACTATACACCGTAGAAATATTCAATTCGGACTCGATGCCTTTCACGATTCCTACAGGTTTTCTGCAGCAAAATTCCCCGACTTTTCCAGTCAAGGAATGACAATTTGCCTGATATTATCGAAACAATAACCCTATCGCAAAAATGTCAAAATAGAGCAATATGCAAACGACAGAGGCCCTAGTCAGGGGGTCAGCTGAAACACGTCTAGCTTTTGGACGTTCAATGGAAGCCGCAAATTTGCCTGCTTTTTAATATTTGGAGATGCAAA
>Ga0056128_1009593_pt1 | contig 12136 bp, 8 predicted proteins | sample WorMetLIZISLAND2_FD_71113 | JGI IMG/M metagenome (GOLD analysis project Ga0056128, IMG submission 71113) | Marine gutless worms symbiont microbial communities from Max Planck institute for Marine Microbiology, Germany - Olavius geniculatus... ...
ACAAGCACTGATGAGGAGCTTCTTACGAATGTCAACATCGATAACCTTGAATGACCTTGAACCCTAAAAATATTGATTTAACGTGATTTTTGGCGATTTTTGGCTGCAAAAGAGTGAATTATGACGAAATGGATGGAGATAGACTAAGATTGCCTCCTAACAGGAACTGCTATAGGCTTTCGCGCGTCTCATGAGCTTTGCTCAAATTTCTTGTTTTAAACTCGGGTGTACGAGTTTGAGAAGTTGTCAGGTTATTCAGATGTCCGGGGCTGCACAAACCTGCGTTTGCATTACTTTTCATGATGATGACATGATGATCAGGGTGTGTCTGTGTTTGTGCGTGTGTTTAGATGGGTTGCCGTCGATGTCGTCATCAGGTCCAGGCAGTGCTCCTCCGCCCTCGTCAAATCTCACCGATAACTTTGCTCCAGCTGCCACATCATCCACCTCGACGACCTCACAGCAACCAGCATCCACCAAGCTGCCCTACTCCACTAAGTGTGGTGCCGCTCCGACGTCAGTACAGCCACCCACGCACAGCCAGCAGGCGTTGCCATCTGGGGGAATTCCTCGGGGTGGCCCCGGTGTCATGGACGTACCCCCTACTGCCGGGTTCATGCCTCAGCAGAGTCAGGTTTTTGTGTTCTCGACGTCAATGGCAAACCAAGCGGCCGAGGCGGTGGAACGTGGTCTATGCCGGACAATCATTGATTTCCACATGGAACAGCCTCACACTCGGCACTTCCTACAAGTTAGTTGATGACTTCAACCTGGTAAACATTTGAAGATTAAAGCTACTGTGTCTGCAGTGTATGGCAAGAAAAGTATTCCCAGTGTCTTGTGGCCATTTTTTGGCAATCACTTGAAATTTTGAAGTGGGGTTTCACACGTCTGTTACCTATTTATAATGTAAGTAAGTAAAGTGTAAATTTATATAGCACATACTCAAAAAAATTTCTAATGCACTTAATAGTGTCATGAAAATGTTAAAGGGTATTTCATTATCTGTAACTACGACTGTAAAGTTAATGTTTTTTTTACTGTGACCATGTCATCATTTCTCACATGCAGCGGAATGTGTGAAGAATGAATGGTGTACCGTCTTTTTTGCTGCAGGAAAAAAATTGTCATTCGAACACCATAATGAACAATTTGCCAATGGCTCGGAAAACTAGATGTGTCCACCGCCAGCATTTTCATGCATGCAGTGACTTTTCATGATGTTTTTAACTGCTTTATTAATGGCAAGTTGTTCCGGGTGGAAGGCAGACTATTCCGACAGACGACAGACGCTATTCTGAAAAATGCTATTCCGACGGAAATTCACGTCGACAGAAACGTCATTACGCTTTACATTCACATTCACCAGGGGGCGACAATTTCATGTGTAATGGAGTATGATTTTGCACTTAATATTAAAACTAGAAATTTAGTGAGTCTGCCCAGCACCCTAAGTCTGATTGGGGGGACAATTTAGGGGGTTCACATTTCTCTCGTAGCAAAGTCATGTGGCCCAAATTCCAACGCATTAGCATATATGCAGAACGCCCATTGTCAACTTAGGGTAGGTAGACATTGGTTAACTAACCGTTGTCGTTAGTAGACCAAAGTTCACCAAATTTTTGGTTCAGAGCGGGAGGGACAGTAGTTGATAATGCCGTTTACCACTTATCAATATCTCCATCCGTTCCAGAAATTTTTGCGTTCAAAGTTGAAAGTTGTCCTACATCGCGCTGAATTTTGGACATTTTTCGTTATCCCAAATTTTAAGGGGGTGGTGTCCCCCAAAAGTTGTGAACAAGTTATTAGCCTCACTCAGCACTACGTCATGTGGCAGTTTCATTAGGCTACTCCCTTTGGCTTTAAAGTTGTTGTGGCTAATTCACAAAAATTTAAGCCAATTAATTATGGCCCCTTTTGAAAACAATTGTAAGGGGACCCCCATCTCCAGTGGGGGATGCACTAGTAAGACTCGGTCATGTATTTTCTGTATTTCTTTTGTTTCCCTTAGTAATGTTTCCGGTTTTTTTCTTTTCATTTTTTTCCTATGTTTATCATGTATTTTCTGCATTCCTTTTGTCTACCTTAGTAATGTTTGTAGTTTTTTTTACTGTTTTCCTATGTTATTGTTCTTGCGCGTTTGTCGCAAGTGTTTATCACATATTAAAATAAATAAATAAATAAAATAATTCTCTAGCACGTGTACAAATTTGGGGGCGCAGCACCCCTTAGGGACCGAAATATGGTCTTGCGAAAAAGTCTATTTGGGTGGGTATGATTCAACATCGTGATCTCGGCAATTAGTGGACCAAACTTCACCGGACTTTTTTCGCCGAACGCGGGAGGAATTGCAGTAGATCAGGTACTTGATCGATTTTGAATATCTTCATCCGTTTCGTAAATATTCGCCGCCAAACTTTGAAGTTGACCAAAATCGGGCCAAATTTTGCATGTTTTTGGCCCCTAAAAATTTTTTGGAGACTCCCCGGAAATTTTGGACCAGGATTATAAAATTGAACACAGTTCCGAGCATCACGCAAAATTTTGAAGCGATCGGCTGACAGAGCTCGGAGATCCTGCGAGGAAAAATGAAAATAAACCACAGCAAAATATATGCCCGCTCTGAAAGCTATTGCTTCCTGGCGGACTAATTACGGTTTTCGCTTGCAGTTACGGTTAGGGTTCAGATTCTGGTTAGGGTTAGCGTTTTTCAAATATTTATGTGACAATAATGCATGCCACAAGTTAGCATACAGTATAGGTAATAAGTTCGACTATGTTGAATGTAACTACAAAACTTGTCGATGGGCTATCCAGTGAAGGCCTACTTGGTAGGTCTGAGGAGCTAGTTGGTCCATCGGCCGAGGTCATCAGTTGCTTGACTGTCGCGGTTCTGACAGCCGAGTATCCCTGCGGCTGTTGGAATAACGTCTGTCGGAATAGAATATTGGTTTTCTGGTTTTAGTTTATACCAGTTTTAGTTACGGTTTTTGTTTTTATTTCTTTTCCTTTTTAGTTGCCTGGATTTCAAGCAGTTGCTGAGAGAATGGCCAACAACTTTAGGGGGTACATTTTTGCCATTCCCTGTAACGTGGCTCCTCATGGCAAGATGCTTTTTACGCACGAAAGCAGCTACTGCTTTCAGCGCATATTAGCCATCGCAATTCTGTCCGTCCGTTCGTCCGTCTGTCACACAGGTAGATCAGTCAAAAACGGTGCAAGCTAGGATCGCCAAACCTTTACCCTCTGCTGCCCGGAAGACTGCAGTTTCAGGAACCGTAAAGCTTTTCCATAAATTTGAACAGGGTCACCCCGAATGAGGGCACTAAATGAGAGGGGGTAGGCAAAATTTGCGATTTTTGGGCAATAAGTCGCTGTATATCAGTAACGGTGTGAGATAGGGCCTAGGTTACTATTAATCACTAATAGGAAGTTGTACACTGGCTCTTGATTGGCGCCGAATTCAGTGACCTTGAATGACCTTGAATGCCAAAATAGGGGGGTTTTATGGATTTTTTGGCGATTTCGGGCTGCGACACAAGTCTATATCACTCACAAGGTGGCGCCACGGAACTATCATTATGCGATCCAGATAGAGAATTTGGTATTTGTATATTAACTTGGCGTGAACACTCCAATTTTCAGCTAAACTACTGAACCTGAACTGCTATAGGCTTTCGCGCGTCTCGTGAGCATTAGCTCAAATTTCTTGTTAACTTGCCTGCGAATAGTAACCAGGCCTAATGTAGAGCAGCTTCGTTGTTTGTGACCACTACGCCAAACAGGGTTGCAAAAGAACTGTTTTCTTTAATAAAAGCCCAGCCCGGTGGTTTTATTAGGTTTTTGGGTTCCAGTTTTGGGTTTTTTAAGGTTAAACCAGTCTTTGTAAACAGGCTTAACTTGAGGGGTTTTGGGATTTTTATGGGTTTTTTTAATTGATTTGTGTGAGGTTCAGTTTGCTCTTCGTGCAGCATAAAATATGCCAGTCCAATATTGCGGATTTATAGGTTTCAATGTTTCAAATACCTAGCCATAATAAATATTTCATTTTTAGTGGAACAAAAAACTAAAATTCAGTTAAATTTAGGGTGCATTTTTGGTAGGTTTTTAGTGGTTTTTAGGTTGGTATCTGCTCAAGTGTCTCAATCCTGACACCAACCACTTTGTTAGCTTTATCCTAGATAAATTGAGTACCATCTTACCTGGTTGAGGTTAAGTTAGCTCGACATCTTCACCTGTTTCAGATGGCAGCAAACAGTGTGCACTGTATTCTTTTCAAGAGCAATTACTGTATTCAGTTTTTTTCAAGTTTATAGTGTTTCTAGCAGTTACTTTGAGATGATTCGTTATTTGCTAGATGCTGCATAGTTTAGTCTGTCTTGTATTGTACCATTAGTGCATAATGATGCTAAGCTAAACACGAGTAAAAATATATATTAGATAGCTTTTTTTAAAGTGGTGATGTTGAACAAAGTATTTTGGTTTCGTTATTAATGGAATAGGGAGTGAGTGAGTAGTTTCTAAAACACCAGCTGTAACGTAAAATTTGTTACTAATATGAATAGGCATCAAACAGATTAATGAATCATCGTCATTGTTGTCAGTGTGTGCAGCCGTTGTGTGTCTTGAGTTTACTCCCAAGTTACCCTGCCGTTGATGCCGGGTTTACTTTCGGCAAGTTACCCCGAGTTTTCCTTGATTATATTTATGTTTCAGAAATGCTGCTTTGTCTTAACTCACAATTTGTTCCTTAACTTTGTAACTCAAGATTTGCGGGTTACCATTAGTTGCAAAAACTGGGCATAAGTGTCTGTGTGAAGTCTGTGAGTACATGTGAGTGTAACTGGTGTGTCTGTGTTGATGTGCAGAGTTTATCAGTCGGAGGTCCACCGCAACATTCATCACAACAGTATGTTGGACCACCGTTCGGTCCTCCCGATGGCCCACCTCACATGTCGGGGGACCCTGGGATGGGTCCGCCGGGGCCCCCAGGACCGGGTGAGGGTCCAGGTGACATGGGTGGAGGTAGTGCTCTAGCAAACGTTGAGCTATGGGTTCAACAACAAAATGCTACGCTGCAAGAAGGTCCGTTCTCTCCCAGCTTTGGACCGACGTCACAGCCGCCCGGTGTACCAGTGGGACATCGAGCGCGATCTAACGCTGGCGACGGTTTACCACCACGAGCCTGCTGTCCCGGGCCACATCATCCTGGTGCGGACTTTGGTCCCGGCGGTCCGGCTGGTGATGCCATGTTCGGGGGTCCTCAACCACCGCCTGGGTACGCACTTGAGGCTCACCAGGCTCACATGATGAGGAACATGGCCGGGGCACGAGTCCCAGACGAGAACTTGACCCCAGAACAGCTGCAGCGGCGTGAGGAACAGCTGGCCCAGCTGCAGAAGATCAAGCAGATGCTGTTTCCTGAGAAACAAGCTGTCGGCTTTGAGGGTGGTCCACCGCCACGCTACGCGAGTGGCCCACCACCGGGGATGTACCGAGGTCCTGGCCCCTCAGAAGACATGCCACCGCATCACCACATGATGGGTCAACCTCCGCAGCGGTTCATGCATCCCGGCGGTGGTCCCGGCATGATGGTAGCACCACCTGGAGGCATGATGGATCAGCCTGTACCACCAGATGGCATGATAATGATGGGAGGAATGGGTCCACCGCCGTTCCCAGAACATGGACTGCCACCTAACTGGGAGATGATGACCAACGAGGAGCGTGAGTGGTTCCGCCTGCAGCAGGAGTACTACATGGAGCAGAGACAGAAGCGTCAGATACAGATGCAACAGCAAATGGCTGCAGCTGGTGGTGGTCAGCAGCCTCCCCCGGGCTTCTTTGATGACATGCCACGGGGACAGCCACCAGGTCGGACATCTGGACCTCTATCACCCGTTTCTCCGTCGTTCAACGGTGCATCGCCGAACGATCCTCAAGGATACTTTTTCCAAGGACAGCCGGGCATGAACTTTCCGCTCGACCGGCCGCCAAATTTTCCACCAAACGGACCGGGTGGTCCGCCACCGCCGAATTTCAATCCGGAGTTTGCTCATCATCCGGACGCCGGTGGATTTCCACCATACGGCAATCCAATGATGATGCAGGAACCAGGGGCTCCGTTTCCCGGTGGTCGATTTCCACCGATGTGTGGCGGAGGCACAAGTAAACCAAAGCGGAAGCGAGGTAGTGCAGCGGCGTGCATGCCATGCCCGGGAGATCGACCCGGTGATGATATATTCCGACATTTGCAGCCAGCGCCATCACCCCAGCAGTTCTGCTCCTTGAATCTCTTTGATGGTCAGGAACTAACCATCACCAAACAGTTGAACCTGGCCTACCAGGAGCCGACCGCGTCCTCATCCCCCAGTACACAGCCGCCGTCTTCAACTCCGCCAACAACTGCGCCATCACGCAAGAAAAAGAAGACAAACAATGATGTACGGATCAAGTCAGAAATGACCGAGGCTGGAGCATCATTAAGTCCTTCTGTAGGTCCCACAGCATCCGAATCCGGGGACCTGTCATCAGACCGGCCAGTGGTTTCACCATCGGTTTCATCATCTGGGGGTCGGTCTGGCGGCGGCAGTGGACCAATAACATCGGCTACACTTGCTAGTCTGGCCCGTGGCGTTGAGTCACTGCAGGACCGCATCCAGGCGGACATGCTACGTGGCGGGCCATTTGGAGCTGTACAGATGCCAGAACCAGACGAGATCGGTGAGGGAGAGTCAGAACGAAGGCCTAACGCTGGCGCTGGCGGCTCAACAACTGATCCAAGTCGAACTCAACGCTGTGCCACCGACGGAGCTCCTCTACAGAGCATCGCCGAAAACGTACCACCGGCATCTGACCAGTCACCGACGTCAGTCAAACAAGACCCGTCGTCATTGTTAAGTCCTTCACAGCCCACACAGAATGACTCCATTCCATCATCCGGCGGTAGAATGGTGGCAGCCAGCACGTCGGGTGGTGCTTCAGTTCAGTCTCCGGGCGGGATGGTCGGTAACGCCAGCGTGCAGATAGAACCTCGGGCACCTAACACAATTCAGTACCTACCAACACGACCTCCAGCGTCATCAGACCTCGTAGATCAGCCTGGTGGCATTGATCGTCTCAGCATGCCACCAGAAAGTGGCGGTGAAGTGTTCCGCCAAGTTCCTCCCAGTCAGTTCTGCCCCAATGGTCCGGCTGGCATGCTACCACCTGGTTACGACGGCCCGGTGCCTCCTGGCTATACTGGACCAATGGGTCGGTTTGAGCCCGTGTATGGTGAGCCACTATCTCCGGGTACAATGGCTAGTCGAGGCTGTGGGCCAATGCCGGTGCAGTTTCCAGGTGGTGAGATGATGTTTCCAGCAGAAGGTGGTCCATCCGGGGGTCCTGCTGGATATCCGGATGGACCTATGATGCACTCCGGTCCGGCAGGTTCAGGGATCCCATACCATGGCGGTCGTCCTATGTTTTACCGCGGCGGTGGCCCAGTACCACCTCAAGCTGGGCCCATGTACCGACCGGGACATCCGTCTGGCATGATGGTTTTGCCACCTGAGTTTAGAGAAGGCGTCCCTGATCGTCACAGTGGTCCGCTGATGCCGATGGGTGGAATGCCACGTCCTGGTGGTGGTCAGATGGTTATGATGGGCCCGGGACGTCCAGTATTACCACCGGAACAACCACCAATGCCGCCAAATCCCGCCCCTGCTCGCAGCCGGACCGAGTCGAGGTCCAAGAAGTCGAAGGAGTCAAAGCGGCGAGCAGAAGCTGCAGCAGCACGTCAGAACACAGCAGCAATGTGTGAGGACCCTGCAGCAGCAGCAATGATGGCTGGACGACCGGACCAACGTGGCCCTTCTGCCGGTCCATTTGGTGGGCCACCAGGGTCCATGCCGGGGCCTCCTATGGGGTTCCCACCAACCGATGGTCCAGGTGGGATGGTGGTTGAAAGAATGCGGCCAGGTCCTCCAATGATGGTGGGTCCGGACGGCAGTCCAGGAATGATGCGACATCCTGGTGACCCCGGCGTTATGATGATGAGTCCGGAGGAGTTTGAGATGTTACGGTCGACTGGTGGGGGTCCTCCACCTGGAATGATGACCGGTGATGGACGGATGCTTGTACACCGAGGTGGTCCTGGAGGAATGAGGACGACGGACCAGGGCATGATGATGATGATGGCTGGCAAGGGTGGAATGCGTCCCATAGATGGTGAAATGATACCAGGCGGACCACAGATGATGGTGCCACTAGGACCTCATGAGATGGAAATGAGGGGTGGTGATCCGGGTATGATGCCAGCTGGAGAGATGCGGCCAGGCTCTGGAATGATGATTAGTGAGATGAGAGGTGGACCGGCTATGATTGGTCCTGGTGAAATGCGGCCAGGCCCTTCTGGTGGTATGATGGGACCAAGAGAGATACGTCCAGGCTCCGGACCCATGATGGTCCCTGGAGAGCTGAGACCAGGATCGACTGCCATGCCTCTGTCGGAAGGAAGACCTGGATCTGGAATGATGATGCCAGTTGAGATGAATCCTGGTCCGGGATCGGTCGGTGATCCACATCGGCCAGGCTCCGGCATGGTGGTTATGAGTCCACGTGATGACAATAGTGGCGGTGATGGTAGCAAGCCACGACAAGGCAACGGTAAGACTGGCAGCGTACACCAGTTGTCTGACGGCTCACGTCCTGAAAGCATTGGTAAAAGGTCGGAAGTTGAAATGATGCAGATATCTGCCGAGAATGCTATGCGGATGAGTCAGAACATGATACCATCACAAGGCAGTGTGAGACCTGGGTCTAAGTTACAAGCACCTGTTGATGGTGAGATGAGGCCAAATTCTGTCACCGGCATGGAACAGTTGATGGATGGTGGAATGCGCCCAGATTCTGCAGCCATGATGGGAGGCCCACTCGACGGACCTCGAGGACGAACCAGTACTGATATGATCTTGACCAGTGATGGGTCGATGCGCCCCGGCTCAGCTCTCATGATGGGCATCGGTCCGGGAGACAACCTGAGGCCACGGTCAGAAGCAATGCTGGACCCACTGGAGATGGGGATGCGACCCGGTGCAGAGATGATGATGGGAATGGGCCCTGGTGATGGATCAAGACTGAGTGGCGGACCAGTAATGATGAATGAAGGAGGAGGCATGAGACCTGGGCCTCAAGACATGATAGGCATGAGTCTTGGTGATGGCAGAATGCGCCCTGGCTCTGCAGCTATGATGGCCGGCATGGGTCCCGGGGCATCAGAAGGAGCTGCCATGATGAATCCAATGAATCCCAGTGATCCTGGTGGCATGATCATGATGGGCCCAGGGGGTGAAGGCATGCCAATGATGGGGCCGATGAATCCGGCAATGGACTTTGATCCGCGTGCGGAGATGATGAATGCTCAGCGTATGGGTGCGATGGGTCCGCGGATGATGAGTCCCAATGATCCAGGAATGCGGTACGACGGAGCTAGTCCCATGATGCAGATGCGCATGAACCGGCCACCACGTGGAGAACTGGATTTCCGAATGATGGGCGGAGGAATGGAACCTGGGGTCCGTGGCGTGCAGTATGCTCCAGGCATCCGGAACGGTGGAATGTATCCACAGGATCGACAGTCGATGATGATGATCATGGGTGGTGGTGGCGCAGGTCCTAATCCAGGTGGACCAATGTCGGCTAATGAGTTTGGACCTGGCATGGGTCCTCCGATGGGTCCAAGCGATGGTGCCCAATTCCAGCAATTCCAGCAGCAGTTATACGCAGCGAAGGGCGGAGGTCATCATCCACAGCAGGGTGGACCTCCTAGTCCAGGTATGATGATGATGATGGACTCCCGGGCTGGCGCAGGTGGAAACTTTCCCGGCTTCGACCCGATCCAGAACGGCCCTCCAGTACGATTTGGGCCTCCGTGATCCAATCGTGAATGTAAAGTTTAGTCCGAGTAAGTGCTCATGACAACGGAACGATACGAGCTGGTGTCAAGCAGGCCTCGGCTGGGGATCTAGACTCTCCGTCGTTTGAAGTATGTACTTACCTGTCATACCCAGTCCAGTCCCCCTGCAGTCAGTTCCTAACGATGGCAGTTGTCAAGTCTACGAAGTTGTGAAGTGTCCTGTTTGGCATGCAGTCGCAGTGATGTGATAGCCGTGTCATCGTCACAGACTCGAGTCAAATCCGGAGACTGACAATCTAATGAACTGTTTCAATCGCTGTCGTACACAGACAGACAGAATTTTGTCGCATGCTCTCCTCCGGCTCTGTACATATTATTCCCCACACATCCACCCAATGCCACTGGGCGGATCGACACTATAACGTCATAGAGTATTTAATGTTTGGTTTCTAGCCGTGCCGTTCTACGTAGAACTGCTGGCTGCGCGTAGGCTTAGCACTGGTACTGTTGTACATAGCATTGCATTGCAGTTGCTGTTCGTGAACACATGTAGTGCTATCAAGTTGTCTGTCAGTGAGATCCTGTGTTTTGTTGTCTGTTGACATGTACAGTGTATCTATATGCTAAGTATATCGGGTGCCCGGCATGAGTATATATAGCTATGTTTGAACTCTGATTAATGATACTCAGCGACAGATAAGACAGACAGACAAACAGACTGTCTTTGTGTCCGTTGTATGTGTGTAGAACTTGTAAAGCATGATCATATGGTCATCAAGTTGTCTCAGTCTCTCTGACTATCTCTCTCTCTCTCTCGCTGTCTTGTTTGTGGTATCATGATCATGTTTTTTGATTGATTTATTTCGTATTGAGAATGCATTGTGAACACGTATTATGTTATGTATTGTATTGGCAGCCTCCCATCGCTGTCCCGACATTCACTGACTGACTGACTGCCAAATTCTGGCCACAACCAGTATTTCACGTAGATGTGAGAACTGAACGGACTCAGTACCCACTCGCTTTGTGGAAAGTTCTGGATTTTTCCTTGATTTTGAAGGTCCTGGAAAGTCCTGGGAAACAGTTGTGTCCTGGTGCTTAAGTTAAGGATGCTGCAATTAAGTCTTGGTAAATGAAAATCCCGTATAGTTGACGAATTTGCTGAGGGTTCAAAATTTTGAAAATCAGTTGATAATTGGCGAAGATACGGACAAAAGTGTCAGGTTTTTCATTGGCCCACCCTGTATATTTTATATGCTGCTGCTACCATGACAGTCTCGAGATGGTCATCAGAGTCACTCACTGATGGGTGGACAGAAACCAGTGTTGTAGCCAAGAGGATGGAAGAGGGCAACCACCTCCAACTTCAGTTGTGAATGCATTTGTGCAGTAAAACTAACAGAATTTACATCCACTCCATGCATTTTCAGTACTTTCGTTCCCAAAAATGCATTAGCAACCGGGGCTTTACTCTAGAACCTGCTGGGCAATTTTTGGTACTGTGTCAGGCACCTTAGCTAGTGGGCCTCCTCCCTAAGAACCCCAACCCCGTTCTTGGCCTTCGGCGTCGCTTTTCGGCCATTTAGGCTTCAGTCTCCCCCCCAACTCCAATTTCTGGGTAGACAAACATTTTGAAATGAGTCCAATTCATATAATGTAGCACACCCATTGTCATGTGAAGTGATCTACGTATGCCAGTCAGCAGTGTATTATGTAGACAGTGCATCATCGACTTAAACCTGCTGTAATATATACATAACCTTATGTATTATCTATCGGTGGTTATGTAGACCTCGTGATTCGTTTGGAGATGATGCGAACTGCCACGATACTACTGTTAAGCACGCGCTGAATTACACACATATACATATTATATAATATCATGTTATTTATTATTCATACAGTTACGTACGTATAATTTTGACGACGACGTCGATCGTGACAGTGGAATCAGTGAATGAGTGATTATATATCATGAATGATAGCTGCATGCGTGCGTTATGTTACCAAGTTGTGTTTATCATCTGTCGCGCGAACTGTTCTGTACGTATGTAATAGCTCTTCAAATGCATGTTTTTAAAGAGCTGTCTACGTCTGATGGAAAAATGCATTTGTGAAATGTGAATTGGCGTTGTCAGTTTAGTAGTTTTGTGTTTCCAGAAAAACCAGTGGCGAAGCCATGGCCAGGGCTGGAAAATTGGTCCAAAAACGTAGATTTTTTTTTTTTGGGGGGGGGGT
>Ga0056128_1009594_pt1 | contig 12136 bp, 5 predicted proteins | sample WorMetLIZISLAND2_FD_71113 | JGI IMG/M metagenome (GOLD analysis project Ga0056128, IMG submission 71113) | Marine gutless worms symbiont microbial communities from Max Planck institute for Marine Microbiology, Germany - Olavius geniculatus... ...
TGGCCGTCAACATCTGCGTTCTGCCACTCAGCGGAAGTTGGTCGTACCGCGCTATCGATTGAACAGTTTCGGTCGTCGGCGCTTTTCTGTGGCGGGCCCGTCGACTTGGAATTCGCTGCCTGACAGTCTTCGTGACCCAGAACTGAGTTTCGATACTTTCAAGCGTCAGCTGAAGACATATATTTTTGCGAAATATTGATGACAAAATGTATTAAGCGCATTAGAGATCTTTTTGAGTATGCGCTATATAAATTTACACTTTCCTTACTTACTTACTTCCTTACATAGACTACACAGTGAAAATGGTATGTTTCATTTTATTTCACTTAGTTTTAAATGAATTATTTTATCCCATGTTTGCCTAGAATTTAGCTGCAGCTGACGTTAGCTATAGCAGACTGTCTCCGTGGTATTAATAAGCTGAAACGTTCGATTCTGCACGAAAAATCTTGGTTTTTGTCTTAAAAAGTTTTATTTATGTGGCTGTCGGTGCAGATACAAGACGGAGATGTGCCGGACGTTTCACACTACAGGTTTCTGTCCGTACGGATTGCGCTGCCACTTTATCCACAACGACGACGAACGACGTCACCCAAGCTCTTCCCTCATACTCGACTCTACCGCAGGACCTTACCAGACGACGTCCCCAGTGCGTCACCAGTCCTGCACGTCCCCACTGGGTCATAACGGCGGACTCACGTCTACCAGTGACGGCGTGGGCGGGCTGACGGGCGGGCTGCAGTTGGGAGTACCACCCCACTGTCAGCCCGTGTTCGCATCATCAACGTCGTCGTCGTCGTCATCGACTTTTGAAGTCCAGCATCGCGGCCGTCCGATCCTGGCGCGAGGTTCGACGCTAGTACCACCGGAAGCAGGGGGTCGTTTTTCGTCGACGCACTCTTACGAGAACCAGCACGTCTTACTCGACGGCGACTTAACCGCCACCACCGTTCACGCACCTTGTGCGTAGAGTGAGTGACTTCAGTATTTTAGTGATCGCAGTCCCGGGATCCCAGCTTTTTCAGCGTCCCAGTACCGCGATTTTGCGATTACAGAAAAATTGGTTGAAATAATACATTTCGACTGTTGGATGATAAGCCCTAAATAACAGTTCTAGCCGTTTGGTGAAATATTTCTTGTGCGCGAGAGTTACAAGTTGCATTTTGGCAATAAGAGTCACAAACGCTGCGGACGCAGCTGACGCAAGTGTCGGTGTTTATTCGTGCCTTGCGTACGTTGCGTGTGCAACGCACACAACGCATGCAGGCTATCGGCACGCCTTGGCGTCTAAACCGCTAAGTGTGACTTATATTCCGTTTACACGATGAAGCAAACATGAAGCAAACGTATTCAATATACACGTGCACGACGGGTGCTCCAAGTTTGCTTCATGTTTGCTTTATCGTGTAAACGGGGTATTAGTGATGCGCGTCGGCGTCGACCGTATGGACTAGTTGATAATAATTGCCTGGCACTGGCAGGCTGCTGGCGCGCGGGATATGTCACGTCGACATAGGCCTAATGACCAGGTGTAGCGGCCAGTCCAGCCTACACAGGTGGCAAGGTGATGGAGTGACTGAGTGACAGCAGATTGGCAGTTTGATATTAGGTGATATCCAGAGCTGCGGTAGACACAGACATAGCAGTGTCACCGTCACGGAATGCGTTTCATGCGTGACGCTTAAACTGCACGCGAACGCTGGAGGTGGCGGGGCTCCAGTTACTGAAAAGCGAGACAGTCACATGCGCTTTTCACGATGAAGCCGGCTGGTCAAGCAGTTATCAATCATACGTCGAGTTGGCTTGATGAATGTTTGTCGAAGCAGCTTGATGAACGCTTCACTTATCAAACATGTTTGATATTGCAAGCGTCTGCTTTAACAAGCATTCAGCAAGCAGACGCCATGCACGCGTCAAGCATTCAGCGAGTGCTTGATAAGTGCTTATCAACAGCCAGCTCGTCGAGCCAGCTTCATCATGTAAACGGTGCTTCATGTCTGCACGCGTGTTTTGTATTAACGCTAAAGCAGGCTAAGCAGCAGTCTTAATCTGCGCAGTGTATGACGACGACGCCCACTGTTTCCGCGCTACAAAACGCTTATGTCGTCGTCGCCAAGCGTGCAGTTTGCGGACTTCTATGTTTATTTTCTTCGCTTTGAGTGGTTCAAGTTGTTTGATGCGTCGTGTCGATTTCGTTTGATGCCCGCGCTGACTGGCCGCCGCTGTGCGGGTAATATTCAGTTCGTCCTTTAAGTCAGTTAATGTCCGCCAACCGATAGATAGAACAGAGTCCTGTGCAGTGGACTATGACCACATTGACCTGCAGTAATCCTTTGAATGGCTAGTCGACCGACGACGCTGTATCTTGTTACCCGTTAGCGTAATGCAATGAACGCACTACATATTATATTATAGTCGGTGGTGTAAGTAGGAAATCCCCCTGGACTGATCTGCCTGCGGCCAGGAATCAGAATGCACCCAGACGCACGACCATATCCCACAGGGGGAATTTTATTTCTGGGGGATTTCTGTAGCAGATGTATAGATGAACCAGTGCTTTTGATTTTTACACCTGACTGATGGCGCACCTTGATGGGTACTGCAGCTGCCCGGCCGTTTGTAGTTATAACTTTATTATCAATAATTTTACGCGTACCGGATTGTATTTCGGTTCTGAATTTGTAAGCAGTCTGCCTAAACCTCTCAAGTCATCGCGGGTCTGTGATGCCAGAAATTAATCAAAAGCCATTTCTTTGATTTGAGCTGACCTGTGGTGTTTAGGCTGACTTCTTGTAATTGCAACCATTGAATATGGACCTACACCTAATATTGTTCTTACATCACAGATAATAATTGCAGAAATATGTATTTATTATTGCATTATTATTTGCAATATTAGCTGCTATATTTATTGATATTTTGCGTTCTGTACTTACGTATTATGGCATTGCATTTTTCAGTCTGCATTTGTTTTCTTGTAAGAATATACCTTATTATAACTGCAGGAATATTATTAATGCAGACTTTGTGTATAATTATTAGAAATATATTCATATCGCTGTTTATTGACGTGTGCTTTTAAATGTTGCAATGTGAACTATATGTATGGCGTATACATGTACTAGCTTTTTATCGAAGATGTTTACTTGATACATTTTAAGTGTAAATACGTTGTAAAGTTTCTGCTTGGTTTGAAATAATACATGTGCCATTATCTTTTCATAAGGTTAATGAACAAGTCATTGTAATTATATATTGTGCTTATTTTGTCTATATATTTGACGTTATTAACCTATATGGTATTGTATGATTGTTATGCATAACTTGCCATTGGCGGTGCATATTACAATTTGTCAATGTCTATCGTGTGATGTCATACGTTATATGTGCCGTTATTTTTATCTGCTGTTAGTAGAACGTATTAATTTATTATATTTAATTATGTGCATACTATTACATGTTCATAAGGATCACTTGTGGTTAGTCTCCCAATCATCTTATGCCTATCTGCATTCTGCATTAAGACTAGCTGCAAAAAAACTAGTCAAGTGCTGTCCATATTGCGAAAGATATGACATAGTGAAAATTCGCTAGATATAAAACTCTGGTTGTCCTGGATCGATTTTTGCCAGTTTGTTCACTCTGTAGTCGACAGTAAAGCTGTATTATTTTAGCTCACGTTTTGCATTTTTTGTGTATTTTGGATGTTTTTATTAACGTTAAATAATAGCAGGTTTATTCTTCTATCGCGATTTGCGAATGTTATGTGGACATATTTCTGCTAGTATTTAAGCTATAATATTCGATAATATATACTATAATATATATTTTTGTCAATGCTGTTTAGTGCCTTGCAGTTACACTGATTGCAGTATTTTATGGTCTACATTGTAATATTTATCTTGTCATATTTAATTAAACGCATGTGCGTAGTCGTGTCAATAATATCTGTTCATTTTTGTTTTAAAGTCATCATTATGTACTTATGCAAATAAAAGTTTGGAATAAGCCTAACAATTCCTGTACATCCGGTTGCAGTCTGGGAAAAAGTAGGGGCAGGCGGCGGAAGTAATTTATTTTTATTTCATGCCATGTTATGGGTTCCCACACATCCCTGAAGTTCCCGACAAGACTTGTTAAAATAAGTAACGTCAGTATAATTTATGCTCCACTTGACAGTCTCAGACACGAAATTTGCTGCAGGACATTTGACAGTAGGCCCCACTGAATTTTGTTTTTCACTGTGCAACAAAATTCATGCCCAAGCACAAAAATTCCAGTCGGAAACCGCCTAAACGGAATGGGCAGGGAGGATACAATAGGAAAAAGATATTTTTTTTTCTGAGAACCCCTGAGCTTGCAGTGCTCCTGAGTTCCTTGTCAGGCCACTGATTGGAGGCTGAGCTTTCATTTGACATTCAGAGATCGCACTATGATGTAACAACTGAGATCCAGGGGCAGGCTCGAATTATTTGAGCTGTCAAAATTATGATTAGGCCGTTCTGATCTGCAACTGTCACTCACGGAATTTTTTGCCATTTATACCAATCAACGGAGAAACATTTTCCGGCCTCACGGGAGAGCGGCAGAATGCACATAATGAAAGCAGCGGTCTTTGATGCTGCAGATGACAGCAGCGGGATGTAAGCAAGGCTGCATTCTACGCACCAATACACACTGTACTGTGCACAGCGGGCGATGTCACCTGAGCGAATGCCGCTTGCAGACGCCGCTACCCGATCACTGCTTCGTTAACCCTTCAAAGCTGAAGACTCTATTCGAAAAACCCAGGTTTTTAGATTATTAAAAAACTCGAGTATAAATTTAAGGTTTTTACTAGTTGTGCAGTTTACATTTGTAGCGGAAATCAAATTAATGTCGCATCTCAATCGTGATTTTTGAGTTCTCAGTTCATGTCATTCGCTCAACAAAAACTATATGACGTGAATTAAGTGTAGGACGATGGTTCTCTTGACTCTCAAAATTCGTGCCCCATCTTTTCTGAGCACTCGAGGCGCAAAAACTCAACACACCTAAAACCTGGGAACGTTTCCCAAAACTTAGGTTTTCGGCCCTGGGTGGCATATAACGGGAACACGTCGACTTGTAGCTTGTTGGAAAGCAAATTGTCGGTGACGAAGCGCAGGAAGTAATAACGTCAGCCGTGTTTTGAAGATCTCATGGACTGTTAAGGTTTAAACTTATAGTCTGCTAACGTTCGTGATGAGTAAAGCTGGCACAAAAGGGGTTAAGTCAGTGCGTGTTGGTAGGAAGGAAGGCTGGCTGACGGTGACCCTAATGACCTGAGCATGCCACCATACATTCGTACGTCTCGTTTGATCAGACTCGGCGCCGACGGCGTTGAGCGGCCGCAGTGAGACTTTGGATGATAAGAATGTCTCCATGGGACTAGGCCTAGGTGCTAGTATATACGGCAGTCTTTGGTCTAGCGACATGACTTGTAGGCCTATGAGCCCAGTAATGCGCGACTTTGCAGGTACCGAATCCCGGGACATTATCTTCTACCCAGACATAATTCCCTTCGCACAAAATCCCTCCAGAAACTTTCTTTTTTTCAGAAAGTCATATCCGGACATCATTATCTGAACTTGTTTCTCGCTAACCTTGAAGTAGCTCTGCTACTAAGGAAACTCTGAATTATTGATTCCGCCCGTCATACATCATCACCAAAACAATTTCGTGTAGTCGGCTGTGAACCGTTCGAGGCTCTCTCCACCCTTTACGATTATAAGCCTTTGTCCACACCTCCTCAGCAGTTAATCATGTGCTTCAAAACGCCGATATGTGACGGCTGTAAGTCTGTAACGCAGTTTTTCTTCCATTTTTATCACCTATAATTTGCACTTAATTGCGCAAGATTTTAATTAGGCCCTATAGAAAAAAATATCTTGCTGCAGTTTGCTGTAACGGACAATCGCCCGCACAGACAAATGCCCGTATGAACTATGGCCTGCTACCGCCGGCGAGGATGCAGTATAGGACAATAGCCCGTAAGCACATCAACGCGTTGCTTGCGTTCTGTATTGTGAACTTAACCCACTCCTGTCACAGAACCTATTATAGGATGTATGTGAAATACGCAAAAGTGCATTAACTTGATAGTTTTTTTATAAGCGTAATGACGAGGTATGTTCACTGCGTTGTCGTACAGTAATTTTATTTATATTTTAACGCAGTATTTAAGATAAGGTTGTCTTAATCGATTAACTGACGCAAGCAAAGTACATAATTTTTTCTACAGAAAAGACAACTTTCGTGCAATAAATCTACAGCAAAAAAGTTGCAGGCTACTGCGTAAAAATGTAAAGAACGTTTATTACAACTAAAGTCAATATGACGATGTCGATGTTTGTTAGCTCGTCTAGCTCTTGGTATTGCTGTCACGACTATAATACATCCGGACAGTTTATAACATTTATAATAACATATCAATGTCAATGTAGTCGGATGCAATCTCTGACAGCTCCGAGGAACTCGCCAACGCATTTGGTGCTATCACGTCGTTCACCGAAAAGCTTCATACGAACGTTGGTTATTCCGTTGATTTCCGAGTATACGTGTAGCCATTCAAACACAATTTTTACAACTTCGCGCAATTGTCACTATCTCTATGTAGAATGACCAATTCTGAGAAGTAAACTCTCTCCAAAAGTTAAATTTTAAGGCGGCTAGATCGTGCGTAAGCCTAGACTGTGAAATCGGCAGTATTTGGGCGTCTGTCCGACACCCAATCACTTGGCAATTGCAATCTTCCGCAGCGGAGATGGAGGTGTATTTTTTATCCTGAATGAGTTGAGGGGGAATTCTGTCCGAGGGGATATTTTTCTCACGTTTTTCGCAGGAACCACCCACCGTGCATTGACCGGCTCACCGATCCGCCAGCTAGTTCGCTCTGCTCCTGGGAATCCAGACGAACGAGTCAAAGTCGGAATCTGAACTTAACACGGGACTAGGTCCTATTAAATGTCGCCGATCAGGTGTTTGTCTGTGCTTTCACTCAAGCCGAATTCGCGCCGATAACCTCAAAACGGCGCCCCATAATCTGTATATTTACACTACGTGCACTTTATTGGGCCTATTAGTTCGAATTTAATACCAACAGATTTAGTCTCCGGATTGACCCGAAACCACCGCCGTTCGCCGCTGCCGTTACGCTTGCAAATCGAAACCACACAGTCACCAAAGGCGCGCACGGAGCGACGTAGCTGGAATGAACTGAACTGACATGGTTTAGTTTTTGACGAACTGACTAATGGATAAGCAATCCCACATCGTAAGTTTAACGTAGTCAGTCAGTTAAGAAATCACGGATTTCGAACTAGGCCTATCAAAAGCAACTAAAGTTAACTCAATAAAACAGAGAAGAAACTGCTTGACCGTAAACTATAAACCTGTTGTGTAATTTTGTTACATAAGTTTTGGTAAATTAGCAATTACATATCCAAGTGGCCTTTTGTCCGTACACCGACCTATACAGACATACGGTCACCGATCGACGTCGACAGTCGACACAGCTGCCATATCATATGCAACGGACTACTCCATAATAGCAATGCATATACGGTATATAGGCCTATACGGACATAAGGCCACTGGAAAAAATGCCACGAAGCTACTATTTCACTGCAGTTCTTTTTCCAAATAAAGTGCACAATTGCACATCCTTTCGGAAATATAACTTCAATCACCAAATTATGTGTCACAAAATTAATTGACGATTTTTGTTGCTGTAACTTACTATGCTGTTTCTGCATTGTTTCTGTACTCGGTGGACCGAGTCTTAACTAAAGGATGCTGCTGTGTTGTTGTGGGCCTAACGTCGTACGCGAAAGGCAGACACAGCACGAGACAATGTTCCTGCAGAGAAGTCATTGGGACTGGGTTCATTAGCTTGGCGGCTAATTATGAGAAACCCTGCAGCTTACGCAAGACCGTGGCGCACTTTTTCACGTTATGACGCAACTGACGTATGGCGGGGAAGGTGGATTTTGTCCTCCCAACAGTGCAAGATGCACGCACAACACACCTGGCTACGGACGCATGCATGAAGCATGTCGATCAACCACATAGGTTTACTGCAGATGCCCAACACCGAAAACGATTGAAACGGCTACGCTTCAGTCCAGGGCATGCCCGCGATGACGATGATGATGAAACAAGTAGGCTACGCAACGAACGCAAGACGCAACGGCCGATGAATAAAGTTGATTATTTATAGAACCTGCATCTAGGCTACTACTGCGTTGCATTCGTATAGCGTTGTGTCCGTTGCGTGCACTGCGTTTGATAGAAACTATGCTTAAGTGAGTGTCATCAGCTGCTCAGTTATGTGGTCTGTACTTTACCGGTTTGCCTTGACAACTGCACTGACAATGGGCCGTTTATTCAAACAACCAGACGCCGAGAATCTACTGCTTGACCTTTGCACATCATCGGCCTCTGTACTCAGCGTGTGCAGCGCATCGTCTACAGACGTCTGTTGGCGGCTAACCGCAAGATGCGACGTTGGCAAGCAGACACGTCGTATAGGCCTCAAATAATGATCGTATTCAGGAGTGCAAAACTGCGACATAGGCCTACCAGCCAACAGTCTTTCCGTGTGTCAAAGATCACGTTCTTAGCACTCAGTGCTGCATGAATACAATCTGCATGACTTGTCGTTCTGTACGAGTTACAGGCAACTCCATGAGACTTTATTGTCGCCATAATGACTTAGGCCTGCACGGCCAGCTTTAGTCATCATCGACAGAACATGCAGCAGGGCCACCGATCTCAGGGAGGCAGCCGTTTTGGAACTATAAAAATTCCATGTTGACCAAAAACCCATGCAGAAACGCTGCAGCCACATGCGTTTTGCGAGCATAGAATGCGATAAAGTGTGACTGCGACCGCGGCTCAGTCCCGCTGCATGGGAAAGCTTCAGCAACCATTTTCACGTTAGACGAGCCAATTAATAGCGGTAGAATTTTAGGAGGAGTGCCCCTCTTTTGCCCCTTGTTCGCGGGGACCCCTTTTACCTAGTGGCATGAAATTTTGTCACGAAATACTAGAGACACTAAGCTATCATATAATGAAAACCGAAAGTCTCTAACTCTTACTCTACTGGTTTTGAAACGCCCGCCAGTTTCGTTTTGTCGTGTAAACAACGACCTATGACAAGAGGTTTTATTAGAACCTGCTGACTGAGGGTCCTCGAAACATCATATAGCTGCTGCTGCAGCGGCTGGCTGTTGTAGTCGACAGCACGGGTCAACCTGACTTGACCTCTTACGGTCATACTATACAGCCTATGCCGTTGCACTGGCAGATTGGATTCATGGACAAGGCGATGGCGGCGATTGTCTCTTCCCCAGGCAGTATAATAAATAACAAAAAAGTACAACGTTGTGACAAAATGTGCAGTAAGTTTAACCTTTTCTGCATATAATTTGTATTTTTTTTCTGTGGAGAGCCACACCGCCCTATGTTCCACCTCCAGTGGGGAAACGGATGTGCCCTATACAGCTCCCCAGATTTTTTCCTTTGCACCGCCTCACGCCTCACTATTCGTGTTTTTATGCGCGACAGCATGTAATGCTTCGCGCGTCTTAGCCATCGTCTATAGGTGTCTGTCTGTCTGCCCGTCCGTCACACACTGGCACCCTATCAAAACGGTGCAAGCTAGGATAACCAAATCTTCACTGTGGGTTGCCGCAAGGACTCTAGTTTATCGTGACACAATTATGTGCGCCTAGGTGAGAAGGTTCCCCTCGAACGGGGGCGTGAAAATGGGGTATCCCCCCTAAAATATTTTTATTTTACCGTTATTGGCTCGTATAGCGTGTAAACGGTTACAGATTGGCACAGACATGCTGCTTATAACAAGCGCTGGTGACGAGCTTCATAAGTGGTGTCAACATCGATAATCGTGAACGACTTTGAACCCCCAAAATAAGCTGTTTTAGTGAATTTTTCGCGACTTCGGGCTGCGACACACATTTTCAGAGTGAATTGCGCCGAAATGGCTGGAGATATGCCAAGACAATCTGCGTATGAAATTTTCAGTCATTAGCGTAGAATTTATTGCTGCAAGTTCCGACACCCTAGGTTCAAGGAGGGCGGCGCACGCGGGCGTCAAAAAGGGGTACCGCCCTAAAAGTGGTTATTTTACCGCTATTTGCTTGTGCAGCGTGAAAACGATTGCAGATAGACGCAGGTATGCTGCTTATCATAACGAGCACCAGTGAAACGTCTTTTAATGGTGTCACCGTCAATGACTTTGAACAACCTTGAATTCCCAAAATAAGAAGTTTTAGTGTTTTTTGCGATTTTCAACTGTGAGGCACACATAAATAGTGAATTGCGACGAAATGGCTAGAGATAGGCTAGACAAGGACAACCATGCAAACATGTCGCGCGTCTCATGAGCTTTGTTCAAATTACTTGTCTTTGCTTGACGTAGCCTATTGCTTTCTGTAGATTTAACACTCTGGATCTGCCGGTGTCCCTTTGCTGCTCCGGTTTTTTGTGCTTTTCTTTCACTTCTGCCGTCGCCCCTTGCTCCCTCGTTTCTAACAGCGATTGCGAGACGAAGTATACATTGAAGTTAATTTTGTCTCGAAAATGAGAAAAAAGGTGATCGCAAAGGAGCAGATTAACCCTTACAAGTGTGGTGCTGATTGCGGAGTAGTTTAGGCTTTAGCCTTGTAATCGACAGGGTCGTGCGTTGCGAAAGTTGGGGTCCTGATGGGGTCTTGCAATTTTTGCGACAGCAGCTATATAAATTGCCGACAGAAGAGAACGTGGGTGCTCAAAATTTCAATTTTGCGTCTAAATTTCTCCTAAATTAAAATTTTTAGCCCAAATTTTAAAATGTTTTTTTCTAAATTTTCGACAAATCAAAATTTAGCAGGTACAATTTTCCATTGCCTTCCCTGCCAGAACGCCATTGCATTTTCCTACAACGGACGGATCTTTGCTAATGAGAAAACTGCATCAGCGTGAAAAGCAATCCGGTGTGACCTCCTTAACGGTCTCAAAGCAATCCCACAGGGTAAAATTTGCAGACACGATCAACATTAATTACAATCGATGGCTGGACGCTCTATGCGGTACGAGACACTGGTGAGGATCGTGTCTCGTAATGCGGGTTTCTTTTTTAATCACAGGAGTGTGTCTGTAAATGTGAGTTATCGACGGTGAGTGGCATAGCTCCGCCTACAACGTCCGCACGCAGCGAGCGCCAGACATGAGTGATACGAAACACGCATTTCTTGACGCTCCAATAAAGAGCTGTGAAACACACGTTCCGAGACAGTACCGCAGGTGATTACGGACCTGCCACGTTGACAGCAACAATCAGTTCCTGCTCAGCTTTCTGTTACCGGCGCCATGCTCGATCGCACGCATTACAATGAACAGGTGCTCGATTATAATACGTCGCCCCCTGATGAGTGGCGAGTGCAACAGTGAACAAACAACAGTTGACTGACCGTAACACGCTCCAGTAAGTGTCCACATCCGGGCATCCCTCGCTCCCTTCCGTGCAAAAGCGGTTCTGTACAGCGTCTGGAAAATATCCTTCCAATAATGAAATAAACGTTATTCATTCCCACGCCACCGCTGTCGTCTGTCGGATGTGGACACAATAGGTGTAACGGTATTTGCTGATACCTACCACTCACACCGACTAGCGAGTAGCGACGTCACGCCAGACAGTTGAGTCGCGTCGGCGTCGTCGGTGAGATCTATAGCATTTTAAGTTCAGAGGCGTGCAATTCCAGTTTGCAGCAGCCGATCTGAATAAATTTTTTACAGAATGTTCAGATTTCGACCTCAAGTTGAAAAATTATGGATTTCCCAAATTTGGGAGTCAAGGGGCTCCCACCCCAAAGTTTTTTTTCGCAAAAATGTGTGTTTTTTCAAATGCCCGTTCGAAGACACATTCTCTGCTCAATTATCACACTCCCACACGTTCTCTGCGTTCTGCCAACATCAATCTTTTGTCGGTTCCACGTGTCCGCACAACCTTTGCCTCCCGCGGTTTTAGCATTGCAGCCCCCACAGTTTGGAACTCACCACCCTCTAGCATCCGTAGTTCTACCTCTGCAGACACTTTCCGTCGCCTCCTTAAAAC
>Ga0056128_1009595_pt1 | contig 12136 bp, 8 predicted proteins | sample WorMetLIZISLAND2_FD_71113 | JGI IMG/M metagenome (GOLD analysis project Ga0056128, IMG submission 71113) | Marine gutless worms symbiont microbial communities from Max Planck institute for Marine Microbiology, Germany - Olavius geniculatus... ...
GCTAATTTAACTGAATATTTAAGTGTTTTATCTTCATATAATATTGTTCTGTCTGTCGTTCTTACTCTTCATTTTCTCGTTTATGTTATTGAGTCAAATGAATAATCAGTGACATCAGCACGTCATTATTTAGTTAGCCTAAATTAATTTATGTGCACTATAGCAGCAACAGGTCTTAATCTATGGTGCTTTAATACTATTGTTTGGGCAACAAACGGTCTATCAATTTGTGAGATTATTTGTATTCTTTTTTATCAAACGGTAACAAAATTGCAAACGTTTTGGATTCGTAACAAGTTTAATGCTAGTAAAAAGTACAAAGTTCTTCAAAGCGTTCACTCTATCTTATACCTGTAGGCGTACATGAATGCAACATACGTCTTGAAGAACAAAAATCCCAGCTGTTGCTGCGATGGGCCGATCGTACCGCCTATATCTGAAGGCCAGTGTCCAACTACCGGTTGCGGAAAAATAGCGATTTCCCATAGTGAATGCACTGCCATACACGATGTGATGACGTTGCTATACTGGACGCTAAAATCAGTGCTAGGATAAGATACGGTAATTTAGCGTACATAAGTGACGGCTGCAGGCAGAAGCACTGCATTCCAAATTGCGGCCAAAAAGCTGCAGATAGAGATATGGTTACTTTCAACAGCTTATAGGTAGTCGTTATTGCCCTATCCGACAGTATCGCCAACTCCTTACGACGTACTGTTTAGCCACAATACATTTGTTACGGTTAAAGAGACGACTGAGAGATGACATATCGTACCCAAGGCTCAACCTAACGGTCGGCTATAGCAAGGGCAATAAAATAATTACGATAGATTTTCATGACAGCCGAGAAATACTTTTCTAAAATCATATTTCAATGCAAATGTGTTTTGTTTTTTACTGTTATTTTTTTTAACAGTTTCACAAAAGAAATGCCTGGAGAGGGGGAATGGACGCTCTGGCACTGCTGTATTTCGCGAAAATTTAGTGGCTATATGTACGCACGATATGCGTCTGTGGATATGGGTATATAGATGGATATCCATGGATATATCCATGGATAACCACGGAAAATCTGTGGATATGGATATGGATGGCAAATTTCATATCCACGGCAAGCCGGCCAATATGCCACTTCTTATTAGTGATCAACAGCAATTTAGGCCCCTATCTCGTACCCTTTGCCGCAATACAGCTGTGACAGACAGATAGACGACAGACAACATCCGTGCAATAGACGCGCTATAGCTAGCGCGCTCAAATATTACCATCTCAGAAATCTGACCGTTTTACTTGTTTCATTTTGACAGTAAAACAATCAGCAACAACAATGTGCTTTAGCCGCATATAGGCCTATTAATTGGTAGGGTTCATTGCTTTCTAATGCTTATTGATTTACTTACTTGATGTCATTCTGATTTTTACATTGGTTGTGTAGCCAAGGAGAGGCTGAGAGGGTCCAGCCCCCTTCCCAATTTCCCAGACAAAACGTAAGCCGGGTATTGCATTAAATGTGCCAATTTGGCAATTGATTGTCAGGAAAATAATTACAAGAAGCCCAGCTGTCGCTAGGATAGTCGACCATACTAGTTGTGAGTGATCTTTGAGGTCATGCAAGGTCAATAATTTCCATCTCATTTGACACAGCGTAGGCCTATGACACTTCCTATTAGTGACTAATAGTAAACGTGGCCGTATCTATTATTGTTTCCGAGATATGACCACTTTTTCCATTGAAAATGCACATTTTTTTACCCCCTTTCATTCAACCCCGAATTTGAAAATGTTCCCCTTGCACTAGATCGCTGAAATTGTGCGTGCCTAGATTTAAGACACATAGCTAATAATTCGTATAAATGTGTTTCCCTAAGACCTACCCGTTGGCCAGGGTACATCCGTGACAGACGACGACCGACAGACAGACAGACGACGACCATAATTATAAGCTCGACCGTTACTTGAGTACGGTCGGATAAAAATTATTGCCATCAGATCTCATAGTTTATGCATGTAGCTACAACGCACCAAATTCGATTTCCCCAGCGGTCTGGAGAGCGCTGTAAGCTTCCCCGCTTACAGCGCTTCCCATCCCTTCGATTTTATGGGTACTACTTCTAAGGAGACGGAATAGAGGGAAAAGGGAAAAGAAAGTGGGGGTTGAAGAGGGGAGAAAAAGGAAAGGAAGAGGGGGACGAAAGGAGAAAGAAGGGAATTAGAAAGAAAGCGAGAACCCCAGTTTGCTACAACGCCACTAGGTCAAGCGAACCCTTCGCAGCGCCGGGACTTCGGTTGACCTGACATGGCTTCAGGATTTTCTGACCTTGGAATGACCTGGCTCCTTTACTGCTCTGGCGACGCCACTGACAGAATAAAAATATACTTTAAAAATCTGCCCTCCGTCCCTAGTTCTTTGCCGGCTAAAATCGGAAGCGCAAATTTTTACAACGTTTAATTATATAAATCAATAGGGACTTAAATATTTGGTCGCTGCTAACATACCGCAGCCTGCCATTTTAGGCCTATATAGTGAGTAAGAGTTTTTAAAATGACGAATAATATATTGGAGTACGAGGAGGACATACGCGTTGAAAATAAACTTTTCTGCACCTGACTCAGTCTAGGCCTAGGCCTAAGGGCGAGTACAGAGCGACAGAAATGAAATGAACTGGACTGAGATTTTAGTTGAGCTCAGTTCCGTTTCGTCGCTGTTGACGCGCCTTAACACGATTTGTTCGTTACTGCCGGTTGTTTTGCCAGTTGTGTTGGTGCTATTTTCAGCGAATTGTCGGTCAAATCGTCGGTCATTAGTGTGGAGGTCAAAAGGTCGCAGTCATGACGTCAAGCCGTCGCGAGTCGTCGGTGATCGCCGTTGCGTTGCTGCTGCTGCTGAGCGTTGCCATGGCAACGACGCCGCCGCCGTCCAATTACGAACAGCATGGCTTCGATCTGACGTCCTTCTGCGCCCACGCGTGCCGGTACGGTCGCGGGGGAACATATGCAAGTGCGGTATGGACAAGTTCTCCGGCAAGAGAGGTGCCGAGTTTGACGACATTCGCCGTGGAAGTGAGACACTCCCCGATGGTGGCAGTAGTGATGGTGACAGATCATGGCAGTAGGCCTATGTGGCTTCACGGTGGATCGACAACGACGACCAGTGACAATCTGTCTGCTCTACAAAACAACTTTTTGCGAGCTGAATTGACCGGGTGCAGCTATACGCCACAGTTTTGTTACCATATGGACGAGTTGTCATGTTTAAAACATAGACATCAATGTCGGTGATAATTTGCAGCGGAAACGGGGTTTAGGCGGAGCAGGAAGTTGCAATCTTTCCGTTAGACAGCTGCAGATTTCTGACGGAGAAAATTATAAATGCAGAGTTCATAGGATCCTTGAGAAGTCTTTGAAAGTCCTTGAATTTTGAAAAAAATTTCAGGCCCTTGAAAGTCCTTGAATTTGAATGTTCCATACTTTGAAATTTTTGCATATTAAAATTTTGAAGAAAACATTCTTGTAAAATTTGGCATTTCACCATTTGTCTGTTATCTGCTTTTATTATTAGTGCAGCATTTGTGAGTACACTAAAGTATATATTTTACTCTAAATTTTGATGTAGCGCGAGTATGATATGTCTTTTATCAATACTTTTATACTTGAAAGCTGCAACTGTAGGTCCTTGAGAAAATTAAAATACAATTTGGGGGTAAAAACCGCCATTTTAAAAAAAATTAAAAGCGAGATTTTGAGCAGGGTTCATAGCAAAGTGAAAGGACAAAATTCAAGGACACAGCACAGCGCCAGGGTCCAATAGAAATTTTCGCGACTATAGTTTTCTGGGGACGGACCACAGCTTCAATCTAGCTCAAGAATATTTTTATGCCTTGTTGATTTTTGGCCGACCGTACTAATTCGGTCGCGTTTATGGTACGATGTGTGGTCCGTCTGTTTGTGTAACGTATGTGGTATCGTGGCTAAATGGTACGTCGTACAGAAGAACTGCCTGAAGAAGCAAACCAGGTAGCTTATCAATTCGGACCCCTAACTGGATACTGACTTCACTTGCATTGCGAATTGCGGCCAAAGGTTTCGATCATTTAGCGGAAATAGTGGCATGGTTACTATTGACAGCCCATATATAAACTTACCATGCAAACGTACGCCCTATTTAACGGTAGCCTACCATCTTCAACCCAAAAATGTGCGTTCTTGCCTGCCCACAAATTGCATGACGCATTACGGCCAAAATACGGTCGGCTATACTAGCGACAGCTGGGCTTTTTGTTAGATTTTTTCTAAGCCATTTGATAAGCTAGTCTTTAGTCAAAATTCGAGACCGCAAATTTACTCCTAAGTCTCCACTCCGAATTTATATATCAATATATACGGGGTGGACCAAAAAAACGGCACAAAGTTTATGGCACCATAATTTTGCAACCCTACATCACAGAGTCATGCAGTTTTCAGCAAAATGTTTCGAAATTTTTTACATGAATAAAGTCAGTGTTTAAATACCGCAATTAAATATTTTTTGTGTTTGCCGCTGGCAAGTGAACTATTCAAAAACAGTATTACTTCAATGTACCTTGGTCCATAAAAACATGCTACTATTATCTTTGAATAGCTCCGTCAAACACTGGCCGATTTTAATAATTTTTAACATGTGACATGAGGAAAAGCCTTGATGCAAACGACTGTAGTTTTGGTCACCTCACCTTAATGTTGTCGCTACACTAGGTACCTTGTGAAATGCAGAAGTCGTAATTTGGCCATTGACAACAATGAATTCATACTGGGTAGCGCACGCATCGGCTCAGAAATTTTTAACTGAATAGCGACAAATACGATTGACAACTATTGTATCTCAAAAGTCACACGTGTCACATCAAATCCTCTTCATTACAGCATATGCTCAAAATGTTCTCCTCCAGCATGAATGCAAGCGGTAGACGTTGACACCACTTGCCAACAGCACGTTCAACAACTGCGTGTCTCACAGTGGCCCACTCGCTGTTTATGCGTCATTTCAGTTTGTCGACTTACGATTCTAAAATGAAGACAAAGTAACAGATTTTCAATGATTTTGTCGTTTTAGTAATTTTCTGAGCCGATGCGTGCACTACCCAATATGAATTCATTGTTTTCAACGGCAAAACTACGACTTCTGTCTTTCACAGAATAGTGTAGCGACAACATTATTGTGAGGTGGCCAAAACTATAGACATTTGCGTAAAGTTTTTTTAAGTGTCGCATGCCAAAAAGTATTAAAATCGGCTAATGTTTCACGCAGCTATTCAAAAAATAAAAGTGGCACGTTTTATAGACCGCAGTGTCGAGGGTAATACTGTTTTTGAATAGTTCACTTGCCAGCGGCAAAAACAAAAAATATTTAACTGCTGTATTCAAACACTGATTTCAGTCATGAAAAGAATTTCTTTCGCAACATTTTGCTGAAAACCGCATGCCTCTGTGACGTACGGTTACAAAATTATGGTGCCATAAACTTTGTGCCGTTTTTATTGAACCACCCTGTATATATAGGCCTATATATATCAATATCATGCAATGAACTGAGATTACCAATGAATGAATAATGGAAGCTATTCATATGCGGTAGTACATGCATTTATAGTACGCAAATATTCATGACGTAAATATATCTGAGTCACTCATAGATAGGCAAATATGTCTAGTCTGGCCTTGAAGCAAATTCAAGCAACGTAGGCCTATTGCTTAGGGTGTTGTGTGTCTCATGACAGTTGACTTTTCAGCCAATCGTTATGCAGACATTGGTCGCGTTTTTCATCACCCAACAAGGCGTTTCCGTTAGGTGACGGTATAGGTCTACCGTTGTTACATGTGTAGGCCTAGTTGTACCAAGTTGGTAGATCAGACTCCAATTGCCACCAACTTGACGCAGATGTGACAAAAATTGCAGTTATTTTCCACACAAACAACTAACGTTCCGATAAGGAAGACTTGCCCCAAACAAGAAAATAGGGGCATACCGTGGACATCAACTATAGCTGGCCTAACACTTTCTGTTAGGCGACAAAACGCGACTTATGTCACTGGCCGAAAACACCCTCAAGTGATGTGTGCATGTCAGAATCTCAGTTTGATAGCCTACGACATCGATATCGAGGGTAACTTGATTCTGATCAACAGACAGTGTGTCAGTTTGTTTACAATGATAGTTCTCGAACATTATCAACTTTTTCACAAAGTAAAAACACTAACTTTGTCTAGTCTAACGTTAGTATAGGCTATAACATTACGCCAAGTACATTTCGATGATACTAAAGATATATAATGAACTAGAAATTTGTGACAGAACCCAACATGAGTCCGCCCGGCGCCGTAAGTCCGATTGGGGAAAAATTTATGGGGTTGAAGTTCCCCAGGTAGCAAAGTCAGATGGCCCGAACTCAAATGCATTAGCATATACGCCAAACGCGCATTGTCGACTTAGGGTAAGTTAACATGCTCGCCTGTAACTTTTTTGTTAGTTGACCAATTTTTTTGCCGAACCCCGAAGGGATCTCCGTCATTCAAGTTTGTTTCTGATTGTCGATATCTCGATCGGTTTTTAAGGTATTCGCGATCAAGGTCGAAATTTGTTCTAAATCGCACCGATTTTTGCACTACACTAACCAAATATACTAGATAAAAACTTTTTGTTTAATATACTTGGACCAACTAAGCAAACTACCATCACCATGACCTAATAATTCGTTTCTCTTGGTTCAAAAGTGTTTTTCGAAGTTCTTGGTGAGATTTTCAATGCATGTTTTTTTTAAAATAAAAATGCTGAGAAAGTGAAAAAAGTTTTAAAAACGTAAAAACCTGGCAAGAATAAAAAACGTAAAATGTGCAGTGTTATAACTATTTATAATCTAATACCTCGTTTACACGATCAATTATAACTTCAATCGAGCGCGACGGTTGAAACGTCTCGCATCTGTTTATAACACGCACGTCGCAGTCTAACACAGTTATGAAATAAATCTAAATTTGTTTTAACTGTCAACAGTGTTTTTAGTTTGTTATAGGCCTACCTAATTTATTCATTATTTCTATTTTAATATGTAACAAACACTCGCGACAAACGCGCGAGAACAATAATATAGAAAAACAGTGAAAGAAAAACTGCAAACATTACTAAGGTAAACAAAAGAAAAATACAAAATACATGATAAACAGACTACAAATAAACAAGCTAATAACAGTTGCTTAATAAAATTCTATTGATAAATGTCCGTTTGTGCAGTTCAGATGTTACATGATCTATTAATAAACCATGATACTTAAACCATGTTGAACGACGTAGGCCTATATTTTTAATACCGCTATCGTATCGACATCGCGACATTTGGTCACGTCGTATCGATATCGCATATCGAAATCGAATCGAAATCCCGACTCATCACCAGTTTTAAGCCACATTAACAGCGGTCTCGCTTGCTTGACGTTGCTACAGCCTAGCATTGGCCTACAATGAATGGCACATCGTGACATTAAGTAGGACCAGGCTGTGGGCAACGCTATGTGCTTACACCTGTATAGGCTAGTATATGTCGTGGAGTTTTATACGTAGTTTTTGTAAACAATTATGGCGCTAGTTACGGATAATATTCACATCGACGAACTCATATCTGCTAGTCTAGGTACGATCAGCTGATCTCTCAGATTACGAGATGATTCACACGCTGCGTTTGATAGCAACTGTATTATGACGATTTGTGTACTGGGCGGCGGTATGCCTGATAGATAGATGGGAGGGTGGTTAGATGCCCTCTTCTTACAATTTTTATCTCCGCCTAGCGAACGTAGCCATTGGCGGAGATAATGTATTCACTCTGTGCGTGTCGTTCTGACTGCGTGTCTGTGCGCAGCGTCGTGACGTCATTGCATTAACGACGTCATTACGTCACCGTCAGATTGTGATGTCTATGACGTCACCACCAGCAACGCCTGCAGTGAGAGCTACAAACGCAATAGCCAATGTTGTAGCAATAACATTAAGAAATAAGGAATAAATTACAAAAATGCGTTGAAATTATTATTTTGTAAAAAAAATTCACTTGACGGAGATTGCGCATTCTTACGAGCGTCTTTCAGTCTAAAAATGCAACGTAGCCTAAGCTGAACAACTAACAACGGCGTTTATAGTAGTAGTGCGTAGTCGTGACGCGATAGTACAGTGCTCACTGGAAAATGACAGCTTAAAAGATTGATATTGAAAACGGAAGCCACGAAATCTATAGGCACTATGTTTAAAAGGTTGAAAAGTGCGTAGACTGTACTTAATACTACTTATGACTTATGACGTGAATCCATTTTAGACTGCAGCTATGGGGCGTTACCTGCCATATGAGCTTCCCTGCCATCCGACACAGGTGAACGCGCTGGGCCTTAATCCCAGACTGGCGTTCGGTTTACCTATAGACTCGAGAGAGAGAGGCTGAGTTGACCAGGATGGTTGTTTACATAACGAGATAGTTTATCTGTTCAAAGACAGTCACTTATCCAGGTAGGTTAAATCGTGTCTGGCGTAGAGTAACTACTTTGACACAAAGCGTGTTCAAAATTTCTCCAAAGTATGCGCATGGGAGTTCGAGACTCCCGAGAGCGTAATATACACTGTGTCTCACAAAAACATTCCCGACATTTTCGACTGTAACTTGAAAACCAATTACCAGATTTTGATAATTTTTGGTATAAGTATTTCTGACACAACTTGCCATCAAAGGACCATTTATTTTTCCACCTCACCAAACGATTGTTTCTGCACTACCTGGGGAAAACACAACCAGCAAAATATCACTTTTTTATCCAATGTAATATGATTGCTTAATTAACATAACGCATAAAACACATTCTGTTCACATTTCTGTCATTCTGGCTGACATTTCATCCAGCTGTCTTTTTTAACTGCCTGCAATAAAATTTCTTAAAGTGTTGGCCCACTATTCGAACACAGGCAAGGAGACGCTTTCTCCACTCATTGACAGCAGTATCGATAATGTTCTGCTCCAGACTAATCCAGGCTGTACCAGTCACTTCTTGACTTCACAAACATTCTTAAACTTTATCTGGTAAACACACTGCTGCATGACAGTCAAACCTTGTAATAGACCAGCTGTTGGGGCCACAGGTTAAGATAGATGTAATTTGTCGACGTTTTTCATTCATTTTAACACGTATTATGCTTGGTCTGATTTCCCCAGGTAGTGCAAAAACAGACGTTGGGTGAGGTGAAAACTAAAACATTTTTAATAGCCAGTTGTGTCAGAAATATTTCTGCTAAAAATTATTAAAATCTGCTAATTTTTCTTTAAGTTACGATCGATAATGTCGGGAATGTTTTTTTCGTGTTTTCTGTTTATTTCAACACATATTTCGCTTGATCTGATTTCCCTAGGTAGTGCAGAAGCATACATTGGGTGAAGTGGGAAACTAAACGGTCATTTAATGGCAAGCTATATCACGAATATTCATACCAAAAATTTTTAAAATCGGGTAATTGGTTTTTAAGTTACAGTCGAAAATGTCGGGGATGTTTTTAGACACAGTGTAGTTTGTGTTGGCATTGTGATCTAAACGACTGTTGAAAATGTAGGTCAATGTGCTTTTCGCAGAACGAACAACGGGATTAACCGCGTGCAGAACGAAAATAACATTTAATTCACTTTCGCCCTTAGGCTTTACAGGTAATGTTTTCCTAGCGAAAACGAAACAAAATATTTGAAAACAAAACAACTTTACTTTAACACTGGCGCTGGATCAAAGCTGTAACGAGAAACAATATAATTATTGTGTGTATCTATGTTAAAGCGGGTCTACCCGAAGCGGATGATATTGACATTGAACAACTGGACAGATTCATTAATGATCCTTCGACGCAAATGTACGTATGTACACATGTAGTAGTAGTAGGCCTATATTGTACTTTAAACTTACTAATTTATACATATTGCTATGTTATATATCGTGAGTTGACGATTCATGTATTAGCTTAATGTAGAATTTTATCGAGATGCTTTAGGCCTATTTCTTGCAAAATGTAGTGTACTTTACTGAACGATTGTAAATATCTCTTAATTTGTTGTCGATTTTCATTTACTGATATTTCCAAATAGACGGTCTGCGCTACTGTCAGCTAATTAAGACTCCCGGGGTCCCACGTTGTCTCAATCCGGTCCCAGTTTCTGTTGCAATTGCTCGTTTTGCTGCACAAATATTGCCGGTTTTCGATCAAATTCCCCGTACATTGAAACGTAAAGAAATCATTTTGACGATAAATGTTGAAAGCTGACGAATTAATGCAGCTGAAATGTTGGCTGCCGTCTTTTCAGACCGAACTGCGAAGAAGACGAAGCAAGAGGTGACATTGTTCTGCCGCCGCCGACTTTGTTTGCTGACAGCAGTCAGGTACTGGTCTATACCAATGTCCTGATCACTAATACTATGATTGCAATTTTAAGTCATCTCACCTCTCAATCTTTCAAAAAAACTATCCTTTCTTCTTTTTATTTGCTTCCTTCTCCTTACTTCTATTCTGTTTTTTGGTTTTCTTTGTCATTTTTTTCGTTGTCAGCGGGGGTCCAAGTGCGAGGAAAAATGATAAGAGAAAAAGAAAAAAAGTGAGTAAATGAGATTAATAAGGAGGAAGTAAAGGTTCCTTCTTCAGTTTTTAGAACTCGGTTGCTACGGTATCTATAGGCCTACCAACAATAGGCTATATATGGCGTCAAAATGAATAACATCGTACGAGGCTGCACATTAGAATAAAGTGAAAAAGTAGGCAAAATTCTTTTAAAACAAAAAGTTAATTGATTTTAAAAAATGACACAAAAATCGTTTAAGAGCGTTTATTTTGTCTGTGATATTTGCAGGTATCGGTAGCGAGTTCGAATTGGACCGGTACCGGACTTAATTGGATGCAGCAATGGATCGATAGGACTTCATCTGAAAGTAACATCATCAATCATAATACATTCAACAGTCCGCCTAGCAACGTACAGCAGTCGCAAGAGACAGTGCACACTGAGGGCATTGACAGACTGGGCATTATTCATCATCAGCAGCAGCAACAGTTGCAGTTGCAGCAACATGTTGCGAACAATTCTGCGGGCAACTTACACCAAGCGAGATTAAGGTATCCAGTTTCTGTAACCAGTAACTTTGCGGCAGAGGTGCAGGAAAAGGACAGTTACCCGGTTAACCCTTTCCTAAATATTCCGCTGTCGGAAAAATCGGAAAATGTTTTGTTGTGCAAAAATTTTCGTCCAGAAATGCAATTTTTGAAACTGAAAACTTTCCACTTTTAAACAATTTGCGAAAAAAATAATATTTTGAGCTCGAAAGTTCAAGCATCCGTAATTTTCTGTGTCGGAAAATTGCAACTTCCTGTCTTTACCCACGCCTCCGCTGGCGTTAACAAAAGATTAAATTATTTGCTGATTTGTAAAATAGCGACGGTTGTTCCGTATGTTGTAAACAGCCAGAAACAACCGGAAGCCACAGTGACGAATGAAAACAGTGATAGACTGGGCGTGTTTCGCTCAAACGTTTCTGTCCAGTCTGCCATCAGCCTGGCGGACTTGCTAATGGCAACAAGTTCGGAGTCTGTTGCTATGCCGGCTATGGTCACCGATGTACGACCTCCTGTTGACCCGACCAAGATTCCAGCCAATCGACTACGAGATGGACCATTGAAGTAAGTCATCTTAATGTATCGTATTGGTGTGGTGTGTGTTTTTACGCGAGAAAACAGCTACTCCTTTCAGCGCGTGTTAGCCATCGCAATTCTGTCCGTCCGTCCGTCTGTCTGTCAGACGGGTGGATTAGTCAAAAACGGTGCAAGCTAGGATCACCAAATCTTCACCATCGGGTGCCTGGAAGACTCTAGTTTCAGAAACCGTGAAGCTTTTCCATAAATTCGAAGGGGTCACCCCGAACGAGGGCGTTAAATGAGAAAGGTGGGCATAATTTGCGATTTTTGGCCAATAAGTCGCTATATCTCAGTAACGGTGCGAGATAGGGCCTAGGTTACTATTAATCACTAATAGGAAGTCGTACACTGGCTCTCGATTGGCGCCGAATTCAATGACCTTGAATGACCTTGAACGCCAAAATA
>Ga0056128_1009597_pt1 | contig 12134 bp, 5 predicted proteins | sample WorMetLIZISLAND2_FD_71113 | JGI IMG/M metagenome (GOLD analysis project Ga0056128, IMG submission 71113) | Marine gutless worms symbiont microbial communities from Max Planck institute for Marine Microbiology, Germany - Olavius geniculatus... ...
GTTCATCCGCCTTCTTCGAAGAAGAAGCCGTTGACCGCTACCTTTATGCCTGGGTGAGGACTGGTGAAGGACTAGCGCCCCGCCGGTTTTCAAGCCAGAATTTCTATGTTCCCGGGGTTTATCATATGTCTTTACAAATCACGTAAAAGTTGTTGCTTTTAGGTCTCAAAAATTACTACCAGTGACAGACATCCTAGCGGTCTAGACCGCTAAGCCAAATGCTAAGGCTTAGCATTTCGGACCACCGCTAGCTTAATGGCTTATAACGGCTTAGTGGTTTAAACCGCTAAGCCAGCCGTTAAGGCTTCAGACCAGCTGTTAAGGCCTTAGCAAATGGTTCCGGGAACTAGTATGGTACACACTACACAATGTGCAAAAACAGGTGTCTGATTTGCCATTACTGTAATTAGATCTTTTGACAGTTTTTGGCCCAGAGATTTTTACAACATTGAGTCTGATTTTATAGAAGGGCCATAGTAACTTTTTAGCATTGTCACGAATGTGTTTTTTGGGAGGAAGCATAAGTAGTATAGTATCAGCAATTGTACTATATGGTAGGGCATTTGAGTTAATATATGCTGTCTGTAGTAGCCATTTCACTCTCTGTAATGGTATAGCTGCAGTTTGTAATGAAAATTTATACAGAGTGTCGTGTCAGGTTGTGACTTACAATTCTCCCCTTCTTCTAACAACAGTGCTACTTTGTTCTACACAAGTATTCCTGCAAACGGCATTGTATTCCATTTAACGGCTTTATCAGAGCGCGCAGATGTGACAGGCAGCCAAAAGTTTGATTTAAATGATATTTGAAGGTTATTACTGCTATAACAGGAAAATGTTTATTGTTTAGTCATTACCACCTACATTTTATATACCGGCAGTCTGGCATTTGTTGTTTTTTTGAAGGCGTATGTAGACACAGTTGGAGATGTTTCAGTGTACCAGAGAAAACTTGAAGAAAGTTTTCCTTCGGTGAAAATAACAGTTGCGAAGAAAGCTGATTCACTATATCCAATTGTTAGTGCTGCCAGCATTTGTGCAAAAGTCAGTATTCTAGCACTTATCTACTAGAATTCGTATGAGTTTGTAGCCTTCTTCTGCTGCAGCCTAGTTAGTGTTGATTGATTTGGTTATAATAAACTAACCCTTGGGGTGTAAATTGAGTAGGCTGTCCCGTGGAAATGAAACATCATCATCATCATCGACATCCGTGGGCTCAATGCCCGTTGGTGTCTGATGCCTTTGTTACTATCGCTGCCCACCGCTGCCTATCTACGGCAGCATGGCTTAACTCCTGCAGGGTTGCCCCACACCACTGCTCAATGTCATCTGACCATTCTGGGTGAGGCCGTCCTCTTTTGTTTGAACCATCCATTATTCCGACTGTCAAAAATCAAAACTTCCACTCCAGCAGTTATCGATACGTGAATTGTAAATTTTAGGATCAGCCTAGCTATAGTGTTTTCGTGGAGTATGCTGGCCTTCTGAAGTTCAAGTGTAATGTCTTTAATTTTTATTGTATGTTTGTTTGTATTTTGTAAGGTCTGTAATGAGTATGACATTTTTCAGGTCGCAAGAGACAAGGTTGTGTCCACGTGGAAGTTTGTTGAGAACATAGACTTTGCTGAGATGGAGTATGGATCTGGCTATCCTGCAGGTTTGTGCAGTGACATTTTGTTCACAGTTGGTTTAATTCTGTTTTTGTTTGTTGTCATCGGTTTTGATTTGGCTTTTGGAGAAAAGTGCAGTTTTAGTAGGGTATAGGTTTTCAGCTGTCCGATCAATTAGGTCACCTGTGATAGACCCATCCCATAGGGCGGTAGGTGTGGTGTAGTGGGAACGCATCTGATCCGATCAGCGAAGTTACTGTACGCCAGGCCCGGTCAATACTGCGATGGGTGACTGCCTGTGGGCAGGTAAACCATCTTGGGATGTAACCAACCGCCTAGGTCAACTCAGCCTTCCATCCCTCCGGGTAGGTAAATCGAGTACCGGCCTATCTGGCTGGGGTTAAGGCGGGGCGCGTTCACCTCTGTCAGGTGGCAGGTAACACTGTGTGATCCCATATGACAAGTGACGCTTCGTAGCTCTGAGATGGGTTCGCTCATTAAGAGCTATATTCGGGCCTTTAACCTTTAAGCTTTTAACCTTTGGTTGGCAGTCTAAACAGTTAAAAATAGCTATGTGGTTGTTATTTCGTTGCGACTAAACGTGTAATTCTGTTGGCATTATATCTGTCCAGCAGTACAACAAATTCTAACCTACAGATCACCGACCAAATACAAAGTCACATAATCTGCAGTCTGCAGTATATGTATATACCAGGGATGAAACATGTTCATGTATTATTATATCTATTTTATAAGATTATCATCAGTTTGTTTTGCAGTCTGTGACCTTTGCAGAACGCTGGCTACTTCTGCATGAGACCGTGAATTACAGGCTGAAAACCACATTAATATAATCCAGTCTGGCTTTCTTCGTGCATTCAATTTTTGTTGTGTTTTAATTTGTAGATCCCAAGACAAAACAGTTCTTGTCAGACACGTTAGATCCAGTCTTTGGATTCACGTCATTTGTTCGCTTTAGCTGGTCAACGGCTGACATCATTATGAGAGAGAAAGGAGTTCCAGTTCACTGGTATACTATGTTGTATTATATTTGACTCGGTCTTGCTCAGCTAAGTGTGAATATGCCAGGCCCAGTTAGTACTTGGACACTTCAGACCAGCACCTGATGTCCATAGACAAAAAATCTCTGTATTGTATATGCATGTAACTGACTCAGCCTTCTACCTTCTGTGGAATGGTAAAATTACGTTTTTTTCCGCAGTATCTGAGGTGCATCAACGGATTTTGTCAAAACACTCAACAGCAGTGCAACTTGACAAAGATGAACCAACTGGGTTTAGTCAAAAGTAGAGATCGCAGCATGAAATAATATTTTGGGAGTTTTAACCATGATAGCTGTGGAATGTGTATATATGAATGGATGTTTGTTGAAACATTTGATGGGTAAGAATGCTATAAGAAGCAGGGACATGTCAAATCAGTCAGTCTGTAACAACACCCATCATATAGTTCCCAGAGGCACCTGCATGATCCAGAAGCCATGTCTCAAGTGTTTTGGTGTTCAACCTCCTCTGCTTGTATTAGTTTGTACTAGTCCAGCAACTGCCAGACCAGTGTTCAAGCACGTGCATAAATTCTTCCTCAAACATTGGTGCCGATTTTAATACCAGTTTGTCTTCATAGTGCAGAATAGACTTCAGCTTTGGGGGGGCTTTGCTGCCCTGACCCCATACCAGGGGTCTGCACGTGGATCCCGCTGGGGCAGTCCCCAGACCCGCAACGTAGGCTCATACTCGCCAAAGTGCGGACCAATCCAAACTATACTGCCACAGGCCTTACCTAAACACTTGTGTATGCAGTGAGTGATGCACTGTGCTGGTTTGATAGGGAGGACGATGAAGCTGATGACGCACCGGCAGGAAAGCGAAAGCGAGACATCAGCAACGTGCCTCCACTTACTGCATTCTTCACCTCAACCAACGCATCCAATTCAGCAGATGGTGTTAAAAAGCCACCACTACCTCGTCATCGGTTCCTCAAGAAGTCTGGCCTGATGCGAGTGCAAAATCTGTGACATGGTCTAACTGTGCCACGTGACCAGCAGCATTGTCGGTTAAAATGTAGGCAATTGGAATTTTCTGACAGGCACTGCAAATTTCCAACAGAATTCCAACAGACAGTTGCAGATTTCCAACAGCGGAGATTACGGGTGCCCAAAATTTAACTTATGCGCCATAAATTTCTTATAAGTATGGGATTTTCAGCCCCGAATTTTGCATTTTTGGATGAAAATTTTTCAGTCAGACAAGAAGATTTTCCAACAATTTCCCCAACAGCCCAAAATTTAGGGGGAGACAGTTGCGGCAAATTACCCCTGCACCCGAGCCATGTGCCACTGCTTGTGACGCTAGACATGTCATTCATTGTCACATTTTATGATGATCTGTGTATTTACCGTGCACACGTTGTTTCTAGTGTTCATTGTACTAACATCATTTGTCTCCGATAAACAGCAAAGATGTGTCAGTAGAATGACATCTGTGAAGCTCTGCGTGATGTGTTTCCAACATGACACATTATATGCACTGATATTTTTTTTTGTATTTGGCACATATGGTTTATTGTATGGCCATCCTTCCTAATAAGCTCTGATACAAATCTTGCCCATCCATCGGTCTGAACCAAAATTAGACTGAACATTCCCAGGAGTAGCCGGTGTCCCAAGTTTCGGTTGAAGACGTCAACTGTCAGGGTTAGAGTAGCGCATTGTGCTGACATATTCTTCTAGTTCTATTTGCTCTTACATCACCTTGATGGCTATTTAATGCATATTTACAGGGTACTAACAGTCCTTGAAACTCCTTGAACATTTTTGTTTTATTTTTACTAGGACGTGAAAAGTTCTTGCAAACCAAATAGGGTTTTAAAAGTTTTGGAATTTGATGGAAGAGCGCCTTGAAAGTTCTTGAATTTCAGTTTTTTTCAGAATCATTTTGGCTGCCATGTGAAAATTCTTTTTATATCATGCAAGAACCGTCTTCACAGGATATGGTAAAATATAGGAATATCACTGGAATAGGTCTGGTAAAGGTACTTGAAAGTTCTGAAAGTCCTTGATTTTTTTTGCCTCAAAACTGGCCACCCTGGTATTAATGGAAATTTAGATATTATATTAAATTATTAGTAGTCAGTATTCACCGCTACTTATGCCGAAGCAGGAAAGGCTGATGTCTGCCAGTTGCTAGTACTTGCAAGCAGTGGCATCGTGTGTTAGTGTTGCACTTTTTCAAGACACTGCAAATATGGGTGCTCACAATTTTAAGTTTACCACTGAACTCTCCAAAATGGGGAGATTTTTAGCCTCAAATTTCACATTTTTTGATGAAATTTGTCAGACAAAGAAAATTTTCTGACAGGTTAGACTTTAAGGAGGCAATTTACCCTGCCCCCTCCCTGCCGCGACATTTCCTTGTCCTCCAATAGACATCATTATGAGATTGATGACTGTCTGGAGTATAACAGAGAACATTATTAGAACTACCATTATTCTTTACATATGCACAGTTATATTGGCCAGTTCTTACAATTTTACATTTAGGTAGTTTCTGTGTTTCATGTCAGGTTTTTCTGTTAAGGTTAAACTTACTGTTCTGTTATTACGTGTGAAAGCAGCTACTGCTTTCAGTGCATCTTAGCCATCACACTGGTGGATCAGTCAAAAGCGGTGCAAGCTAGAATCACCAAATCTTCACCGTCAGCTAGTTTCAGGAACCATAAAGCTTTTCCATAAATTCGAAAGGGGTCACCCCGAACGAGGGCGCTAAATGAGAGGGGGGGGTGGGCAAAATTTGCGATTTTTGGCCAATAAGTCGCTGTATCTCAATAATGGTGTGAGATAAAACCTAGGTTACTATTAATCACTAATAGGAAGTCGTACACTGGCTCTCAATTGGTGCCGAATTCAATGACCTTGGATGACTTTGAACGCCAAAATAGGGGGTTTTATGGATTTTTTGACGATTTCGAGCTGCGACACAAGTCTATATCATTCACAAAGTGGCGCCACAGAACTATCGTTATGCGATCCAGATAGAGAATTTGGTATTTGTATATTAACTTAGCGTGAACACCCCAATTTTCAGCTAAACTACTGAACCGGAACTGCTATAGGCTTTCACGCGTCTCGTGAGCATTAGCTCAAACTTCTTGTTATGTGTATGTATGTGCATTGCCTGTAAAGGAGAGGTGGGCGATTCGGCTGAAAACAAATTTGATTCAATTCGAAAGAATTTCAATTTAATTAGATTCACTGGCAGTGGCGTCGGGACAGGAGGTGAGGGGGTGTGGCAGTAGCCTGTCCTAAATTTTTGGCTGTCGAAAAAAATTGTCAGAACATCATGTCAGAAAATGTTCGTTAAAAGTGCAAAATTTCGGCTGAAAACCTCCTTTTTGGGGCAATTTAAGGCCAAAATTTTAATTTTGAGCACCGATAATTTTTCCCGTTGGAAATTTGCAACTTTTTGTCAGAATTCTGTCAGAAATTTGGAGTGTCTGTCGGAAAATTGCAACTTCTGGTTTCGTCTGCTTTGCTAACCTACGACGATGCTCTTCACTGGTAAATTTTGATAAATTTTTTTTATGAATTTTGAGTTGCAGTTCGGGGCTATACTATAGTAGCTGTAAGCTACTATTGTATTACTGTACTGTCACCGGTAGATCAGCTCTTAATAATCAACTGAAAGCTGTAGACTAAGTAAAAAAATCACGTCATGGAAGGGAGGTTTAACGTCAATGGTCACTCACTGGTTGTGCTTTTGGACGCTCGTGACACAGTAACAGTGATTATTAGTGAAGTGAAACTAAACAAAAGTTGTATGTGGCGTGCAGAGCCTACGATTACCGCCAACTAGCATGCTGAAAACGAGTTTGCCAACAGAACTTGGCTTCATTACTTTATGAAATTGGTGGATCGAATCGAAATAAGCTTGAGTTCGATTCACAGCAAATCGATTCTAATCGATTAATCCCAGCTCTACTGTAAAGGCTGTCCCCGAAAAACCAGCAAAATGACCTATACTGTGTGATACTTCAAACCGGCCCGTAATGGCCTGGCGTAATTGAAGCCCGGCTCGGCCCGGCCCATAGACAAAAATGAAAACCAAAACGTTTTGCACAAGTGCTGCCAATCGATTATTAAATGACAACAGTTCAAAACTGAAATAGTTAAAATCATCATTGTCCTATAGGCAAACAACAATAAAACCTTAGGTTTGCTTATTAGAATCTGTAAGATTAGGCCTCTCTTATGCAAGAACAGAATGTTGTCAACGTTGTCTGGTGAGAGAGCAGTGCGACGTTGAGATACAGACTCAATGCATCCAGCAACACTGAGCGATCGCTCAATTGCTGCGCTTCAGGCAGGTACTGCAAACACCTGATGAGTCACAAGAGGCCTATGTGATGGCCACCACTGGCTGGCAAGAGCAAGTAGCAACAGGCATCATTCCAGTGTAACCTGATAGACCAACTGCTGGGTGACTTAGGTCAGTGTCACATGCTTTAACTGCTACTCCCACTCTGAAGTGATCCCCCACCGTGCCGCTATCAAAAGAGAAAGGCATTAGGAGGCCATTGACAGACAGAGCCCACTGTGGACCAGAGAGTGTCATTTTGCCTCCTCTGCCAACCTAATGGGCTCAAGAGTCCACAACTCCAGATTTTCATGGTGCCATAATATGCAAATCTGACTAATTGTAATTTTTACAGGCCTACGCAAACCAGCCCGGCCAGGTAACTATTCAGCCCGGCCCGGCCCGGCCCAATTTCTAGAAGAAATTTTCAAGCCCCCCCGGTCCGTGCAGATGAATGTGATGACCCCAATGGGGTCCAGAGCAAAGCCCTGGCCACAAATGTATTTTTAGCTTGGTTAAATATATTAGAAAGTCCAAATTGCCATATTTTCAGTTGAAGGTAGCATAGGCCTTGACAGTGTGTTTAAACACATCACACAACACACTTTCAGCAACTTGGATTTCTGTATTTCATCTGCCATGATTACATTTCTTGAATTCAGTGTTACTTTTGTCTGTTATGAAGAGATACACTTCCATGATGGTTACAAAAGAAGAGAAGTTGTTAATTTCCAAATATGTTGATGTTTAAAATACGTGTGCTAAAAGCCGAAACTGTCCATTTCGTGTGGTCTCTGTCTCTATCTGGCAACCCGATTGTAATGCAAGTAATTATGCAAGCACTAATCTGTTTATTGTTTGTTTAGTCAAAATGCCAGTTTCACTGTAATGCCATATCACTTGTTGCAGTTGCATGTATTATTCTAATTAGCAGCATTCTGTTGGCTGTGAAGTTGTTCGAGTGTTGACTGAAAATCGGTCACTGCATCAACTGCGGGATCTTCTGTTTCTGTGGGAGCTTCAGAGGCTTCCGACTCTGAGTAGTAACTGACTGCTGATGCAAAGCTCTGAGATGCAGCTACATCGTTCGTATCTGTCTCTGACGAAGGATGTTCTTTGTCAGCGGTCTGCCATATGTCCCCTGCAGTTCCACGTGGACGATGAAAGCCACGAACAATGTCGTCAATTATCGCACGAATGTCACTAGACTGCAGGACGGGTCTTTCACACAACTCTACTGCTGCTTCAGCATCCCGCCTGCGTGGCTCGTTGTTAAACTGCAATTCAGCTGACTGGGAAAATGCAGAATTCCTATCAGGTGCAGCTTCAGCACTGGAAAATGTGTCTGCATCCAAATCAATGGTCTTGTTGTGCTCAGAATTCTGACCTTTGTACTCCATGTGTTCCGTCATGTCACTGATTCCTTGCAATCTGTTCTGACCGAATGTATTTTTATCCAGAAGATGCTCTTCCTCGTCAACCAAATTGGAAATGCTGCTTGCTGCAGTTTTCACATCTGAATGGTAAGAGGAAGATTGTTGAGCTGCATCGGCAGTGAACAGCATAAAGGCATCATCTCTGTTTGTGGCATTTTCTTTAGAGCGAGCTGGAGAAATCAAGTTATGATCTGACGAAGTGGCATACTCATTAGTATCGTCAAGCACATAGTGAACTTGTGTTACGTCTGATGAAGCTGCAAGAACAGAACCGTTGTCAAAGTGCTTATTTATCATTCCCACATCTTGTGCTGCTGATTTATGCTGGTTAAGCCTGAACCACAGAACTGGGCCGTGTTCTTCACGGACGTCCCCAATAGGATGTTCCACAATACTGTCACTATCTTCACTAATTAGTTGCTCTTCGTCATCAGCTGTAACTAAAAGGTCATGCATATTAGACACTGAACTGCCTAGTCCAGGTTCCGCTGTACCACTCATTGCCACAACATTGTCATCCAGACTTTTCTCGCATGGTTCACGACTAAGATGATGAGCACGTTCAGCTGTGAGTGATGCACCGATATTATAACTTGCCACCTTCCATTCATCATTGTTATTGTTACCTGGATCTGATTCCAGATCAACAAGACTATTAACTGGCTGTAATGGATGTGATTTAGCAGGAAATCTATCACTACCATCCGCACTGGAATCATCTGTGAACTCGGCAGTCTCATCTATTGGCATTAAGTACGACAACATCAACTCTGATGATCGACGTCTTGGAAGTATCATATCGGCACTGATGACGTTATCATCCATGAAACCATTTGATACTGCTGGGTCACTGGCAGACGATTGGCTGATTTCCTCCTCCAAGTAGTCATCTTCTCTCTCATCATCAAGTATGTGTATGTCGTCATCCAACACTACTTCTTCATTGTCTTCCTGGATAAAGCAGGTGACCGTTAATGTGAGATCGTCAAGTTCAAGGCGCTGGGTCTGAGCTGAAAGGTTGTCGGTTGTTAACAGTTCCAACTGTTCATCATTCTCTTCGTAAGCAGGAAATGGTGGAATATCTTCGTGAGCATAAAAGAACGTCGATGATGCTTCTTCACTGGGTTCCATTATACTGTTTTTACTGATTACAGCAGTAGTGTGTGGGAGATCTGGACCCATTAAGCATGTGGTATAATCACTACTTGCACTTCCAGTGGTGTTTTCATGTTCTCCATTCTTCCTGATTTCGGGCTGTTTGATACTACTAAGGTAACTGTCCACTATCTCCGCTGCACTGCTGGAAACGGCCGGGTCCATCACAGTATCTGTCAATCCCGTGGCTGCAGTGGTTTCGAAAGGCACCACCACGTCTACAGTCTGCATTTCTGCCGCAGACTTTACACTGGCAGCTGCAGATATGGATTCAGCTGATGCTCTGCCTTCTCGATCTTCTGTGTCTGTGGCTACTGAATTTTCGCCACTACTGTCGTTAACTTCCTCTGCATGTGTAAACGCAAGCTCATTCCGCAACTCCTGTTGATCAACATCACGTGTTGTACTTGTGTACTGTGGCGTCTCATCACTTACCGATGACTGTTCCTGCAGTCTAATTCCACTGTCTGACGGCTCCGCTAGTTCTCCGTAGTTAGCAACCGCATCCAAAGCATCACAGTCACCTATTATCTGCCGTGTGTCTTCCAGACCACTGTTATCTCGCGGCACAGTTTCTGCCGTTAATTCGAGTCGCTCGTTTTCAGTTTCGTCACCATATGCTTGAATGTCAAAGTCACTGCTAGGCCTATAACTTGCAACGTTTTTCATAGTATCTGAATAACTGTATATGACACAACTGGTTCTGGGCCCTTCTGCATTATGCACTGTACTTGATTTCACATCATCAACTGGTATAAGCTCCGTGTCATCACGTAATGCCATTCCACCAAGGAAAGCAAATGCACCAGTACTTTTTAGGACCTCAGAGTCAGCAAAATTCGTCATGCTGTCCACACTGTTGTTACTATCACAAATGGTCTTGGTGTCCTCCAGATAGCTCACTGTACCAGCTTTTTCATCCTGAACTGGTATAAGCTCCATATCATCGCTCAATTCCATTCCACCCAAGCAAGCATAAATGTCATTTTTTAGGAAGTCACTGTTGTGATGAAATTCCACCTCTGTTGGAAATTCCCTGCTCACATTTTCTATGGTGCCTGATACGCGGCTAAGTAATGACAATATCTCGTCTTCTTTATTGTGAACTGTTTCCATTTCACTGGAGTCTAATGTTAATTTGTCACTCTGAACTCTGCTCTTTAGAGGTATGTCCATAAACCGACTGTTTTCACAATCCATGGGGGACGATGTGTAATCATCTTCAGTGTCTTCAATCACATAATCACTGGTCCATTCTGCTTTACCATCAAGCGAAACAGTTGACGTATGCCACATGAGATCAATTTCTGCCACTTTGTTAGCAGCCTCTGTTTCAGCCTCTGCAGAGCTTATGTCACGCACAATGGAGTCATGTGTATCATTGGTCTCGTAGTCTTCTCCATGTATGTGGTGTATAATCACATTTTTTCGGTCGCCGCTGTCTCGGCCATTATCAATGCTAAGACTTTCTGACGAGCCAGTTTGTACATCATTGCAATCAGCATCTTGTTTAAGTAACTTCTGTGTCATGTCATCAGTGTCATCATCACCTTGTTTCAGAGCCACAGTCATTTCTTCTACATGTCTGCTGACATAACTGGCCTGATCCTGGCTTGTTTCAGAATAAGACCGACTGTCACCAAACTGTCCCAAGTGACTTACTTCTAACTGATGCTTGAAAAGACTGTTGCTGGAGCTTGCCGGTGAAGTATGACTTATGTCCGCATCATGTGGTTCAGGCGTTACACTGTCCACCTGACTGGTCACATCATTTGGGACTGCTGCATCTGGAGTGTCTGTGACTGCGGACTCATCTACCTGTGCATCATAAAAGACATCAACTTCATCACTGGTGGTAAACGTGAGCTGTTCATCTTTTGCCAGTTCCAGACAAACATCTGCTGACTGCAAGTTACTTAGCGCGGCATCTCCAAGCTCACGGTGATGAGCTGTTAGCTCACGTTGACTTGTTTCTAACAGCAAAACACAGGCATGCGCACACAAACTGTTTTAGTGTTTTTAAACATCGAATCATAGCATAGCAAGAGCATGAGTACTGAAAAGCAGCATAATTTTATAAAGTTTACTCAAGCTTCCATGCAAAACAAGACAATATAAATAAATGGCATATTGCAATAATTAAATTAATAAACTGAATTGATTACAAAACACTGGGCAGCATCGCTGTGCTTTGCACGTTAGTTCGGCCATGACTAAAAATGCAATTTTAACGGTCCGACCACCAACTATGCCATTCTAGTGGGAGGACCGGGTCCCTGTGTGATACAGTGTTGGAACCATGCACGAGTAACGCATTTTGGCTGAAACGAAGTTACTCTATGCCGGGCCCGGTTAGTACTGCGATGATTACCTGCTGGCAGGTAAACCATCTCGGTGCGAAGCCTGCCAGCTTGCCTGCCTGCCGACTCAGCCTTCTACCCTCCGTGGGATGGTAAAATGAGTAGTAACTCATTTACATGGGTTACGGAAGGTGGGGACCTTGGTACAGCTGACTGGGGTTGCCTAGCCAGCCGCTGCGCCAGCCTGTGTCTGCAGGCTGC
>Ga0056128_1009598_pt1 | contig 12134 bp, 6 predicted proteins | sample WorMetLIZISLAND2_FD_71113 | JGI IMG/M metagenome (GOLD analysis project Ga0056128, IMG submission 71113) | Marine gutless worms symbiont microbial communities from Max Planck institute for Marine Microbiology, Germany - Olavius geniculatus... ...
GTTGGAGCATTGATCACATGATGTGGCAGAGCGTTCCAGTGACTAACAACTCTTGTACTGAAAAACGTCTTCCGAACAGTTGTCGAGCACCTTGGCAAGAACAGTTTCAGACTGTGTCCATGCAAGTTATGCGAGCCTGTAGCCAACTGAAAGAATAACTGACTATCGACACGTTCTTTCCCAGTCAGAATTTTGAACGTTTCAATCAGATCGCCCCGAAGTCTTCTCTGTTGTAGTGAGTACAGACCCAAAGACTTCAGTCGTTCCTCATATGATTTCCTCTTCAATCCTTTGCCCTATTCAACGGTACATCGCCCACCCCATTAAACTTACCGTTTAGCCACAATACATGCGTTACAGACAGACAGACGACATAATTATCGTTCCAAAGATTCGACCCAATGGTCAACAAATATTCGCATTTTATCAAACTTTTTACCGAATTCTCTGGGCATCACTATTTTGTGACCTTATTTAAGAATTTGTGATTGGTTTTGTTGGCAAGTGACTATTTTTCTAGGTCATCGTCGGCCATTACTGTGATCTTAGTAGTGTGTTTGTATGTTTACTGCGCTTATTGTGTCGTATATTTTAACTATATCGTGTATGTGTGCTTTCTGGACATGAATAGTGAATCTGTCATTTTACTGACAATTAAATGATTTGATATAACTGCTTAGACGGTCTCAATCAAACTTCTAAGACGGTGCTTTTTGCTAGTCCACGCGTGTTGCGATTTGGCGCTAAGTCATTCCCGTTGCTGTTATTACTTTTTATCTTTGCGTTTACCTTTTTCTTTAGCTTTTTATGTTAGGCCTAGCAAGTTAATGATTTGTAGAGGTGTCAAACTCTGAGGTCGAAGGTGGTTTACATAATTGTGACAGTGTGACGTAGGGGCGGGGGGGGGAAGTTGTACTTTGCGGAATGCGGAAATTTGAAAAGCTGTATTTTGCTTAACTTCACCTGAGGAACGTTCCGCAAATAACACTAGTTTTTCCACATTCTGTATTCCGCAAAATTCAAATAAAACAAATAATCAACTCCGTGTAGGTTTAGGCTTATGATTTGAGTCTCGAATCAACTTAACTCTTGAAACGCCTTGAAGTCCGTTAACTCACGAGCGTAAGCCGACACATCACACAAGAATGCAAAGTCAACTCAAGTAGCCTAGGCCTAATCCACAAGGTCAGTGCTAGGGGTAGATCGGCAATCTCGCACTAGTGAGCAGAAAATTACTAGTGGTAGATCACCACTTTATCTAATTAATTTATCACATTATTAATGTAAGAATGCAGCCATATTTCTTCACTGCATTACCAGGACTGTGGTTGGGACTGAAATATCAGTCACTTTGTTATCAATTACCAAATTTCTTCTTCTTCTTGCATCTGATATGACCGAAATGCGTCGATTAACTTCTTGGTTGATCTCACAGTATAAACTCAATTCACACATCGAAGTAAAAAATCTTCTGTTGTAAATTCCACCATCAAAACAACTGAACTGTGACAACATCTATTGTAGAGTAAGGACAACCAGAAACCAGTGTTGATACTGCAAAAGCTTTTTACGAGTTTCTGTAATAAAGTGAAATATTGCTTCCTTTATATGTCTATCCTGCTTTCTGTTGATATTTTCTGACTGATTATAAGGTGCCAATACTCAAAAACAATATATTTTTCAGTCTGTGTTACAAAGAAACAGATATGGCTTGAGATGGACTCTGATATAATGCTGAATAAGCCTGATTTAAATACGTGACAGTGTCGTGGCATGGTTCTATGACTACCAGGAACATAAGTTCTTCCATGTACCTAATAATGTGCCTACCCGATCTACCTCTAGCAATTTTCCAGTGCTAACAGCAAGATCGCCAATCTACCACTAGAATTATTGAATCCACAAACGATTCCTGTCGTGGAGCAAAGACCGAGTCGTTGCTCAGGTAATTAGGTAGCCTACTGTTGTTTCATCCGACCGACCAACTGCCGTGAAGGCACGATCACAGACGGCTATAGTAATCAACTCAAGTAGGCCTACTGGAAAAAAGGTTCTAAAAAATTGGCGAAATGACTCTTATACCTCAACACATGCGACGTGCGTCTATCTAGCACCGTTATGGAGATATGGCACATCAGAGATAATCGGGTAACAACCTTGATCTTTTGGGGTCACATGACGTCATCGGTCATGTGACCATTCGACTCTCAGGGGTTGGCTTCCTATGGGTGGTCCATAGTGACCATGCGTCTATCTAGCACCATTATGAAGATATGGCCATTTGAAGTTCTTTCAGGAAGGCCCTTCCAGGAACAGAGGCCGGTTGTTGGTCTCGGTTGGTCGGTCGGTCCTCAATATTACACTGATTTCATATGTGCTCTTTGCTATGTTAGGAATGTAGCGCGCAAGGAGTAAAAAAATTAGCCTACTGTCCCCACCTGCAAGGCACGAGACTTCTGGGCATGGTAGTCAAGTGCTTTGTAGGATTGTACACCTATAACTCAACAACTAAGAACATTTTCCGCAATTTCAATTCCGCAAAATACACCTTATTCCGCAAAGAATTTCCACAGGTGAAATTGCACATTCTGCAATCCGCATTCCGCAAAGTACACCTTCCCAGGGGAGGGGATAAAAGGTAGTGTGACCTGAATGAACTTAGAAATATTGCTAGTGATGCTGCTAATTTCAACATTGTTATTGCAGATATTTAACACAAGAATGGCAGACACAGAATCGTAAGTGTTTAGGTTCTGTGATGTATGAAAAACTGTTGGCTAATTGTTGAAGGGCTAATTGTTGAATGTTTATGAATCTTGCGAACATTTAGACTAAGATTCGGTGCCGCTGCTTACAGTTTGTCATTATTTCTGATTTAAAATATTTTCTGTGTCTCTATAGCTAAACTGCTGTTAGAAGCATTCTGAAGCCTATGTTCTATAACTCAGTATGTCTATATTGAGCCCCAGTCCTACTAATCAACTGAAACAGTGAGTATCATTAGTGTGTACTGTGTAATCATTGATTTTTTGTGACTATGCCTGCATCCCTGCTAAGTCTGACAGTTTTGTCAATTAAATGACATGTTGTGTAAGTATGTAATTTATGCAAATTGTTACATTTATCATTCTTTTCAGCATCAAAGTATTTGCTCTGGTCCATTTGCTGTAATTTGTTGTAACCTGTCAGTCACCCATTATTTGTTAGGTGTAACCGGTAGCACAATAAATGTTATGACTCATGTCTGTTGTAGTTTGAACCAGTGGGTCACTCGTTAAGAAAATCAGTGTTTTTGTGGCAAATAGGCACCATTGCACCACACTAACTGCTGTTTATAAACTTTGGTACGTTATAATAGTTGACATGTTGCTGTTATGTGTTGTGCGTTGTAGTAGTAAAGTGGAGAATGAGTGCGAAGAGGAGGTCGAGGGTGCTGATGAATCAAGTGAGTTGATTGCTAGAATCACTGCTGATATAACTCTCTTGCGCACGTCACATACACTCAGCTCAACTACTGGCAGAGAACAGGGCAGCACATTACATCAGGGTTCAGACTTGGTCACATATCCAACAAAAACAGCAGTTTGTTGTATAAACCCATGTGAAAAAGCACCATATACCCACCAAAAAATCTGCCCCCAAATTTGATCCGGTATTAGAACTCGTTTCACTAACAGCCTTTTTTACAAAAAAACTCGTGTTTTGCACACTGCTTTATGTCTTATGCTGTTATCAGTGTTTTATTTCATTACGTATCATTTTATCTGAATAACATGGTTATTCTGTAATTGCCAATTTGCCATATGCATTAAAGTGCTATGAATTATTGCAGGAGGGTGGAAGTCAGTGGATTTCGCAGTATTGGTGAGTGTGAGTGATGAAATCATAACATTAATGAATGACTGACAGTGAACAGCGGTCTGTTCTGAGAGTGTATGCTGCTGGTGAATGTTTGTAGATGCAAACGCCGAGCTGAACAAAGCTCTGATGAAGAATCCTGAAGTGTTGGCGGCTGCTCAGCATCCTCTCATGACACAGTCTCCGGCCGATTATATCAAGTCGTAAGTTCACATCTCATCATCCGATGTCATCTTGGTGTTCACATTGCTTGCATGTTCATGTTTTCTGCACTCAGCAGTATGTTTGACAAAAATGTTGAACCTGTTGTTTTGCTGACAAAATTTCTCTTGGCGTTTGTTTATTTGATTTAAAATTTTACATCGCATTCCAGCACAAAGTTCCAAGGTAACTACAAATGGCACTGGTGTGTTGAGTTTAACTGTTTCACTGGATTTCAGTATGAAAAAGAACCATATTTTCACACATTTGAGTGCGAAAAAGAACCATGTAGTTAGACCAGTTTTTTTTCAGAGTGACTCAAGTTAAGGCTGGCTAACTTTCGATTGAAAGTAAACAGCATCAGAGGGTTAGTGTATTTTTAACTGTATTATAATTATTACACAGAATCACTGTTGCAGTAGATGCAATTCCGACTATTCCTACACATTTTTCTGTAGCGTGGTCTTGTCTGTTGACTGTCAGATTTGTGCACCTTACTATACCATATAACAGGTACATCTGTGGGGTCCCGTGAGGCTGCGTTCACATAAACACGAGTACGAGTCCGTCACTATATGTGTTCCTGTATACGAGTTCTGGCAAACACGAGTTTGCGTGTATTTCAATGGTGGCCGTTTACATACATACGAGTACGGGTTTCGGGTTACCTGTAAATTTCACTCGTTCGAGTAGTTTCTGTGCAGGTCGTGTTTTTATCCAACTCGTAGAAAGTAAACTACTCGTAAATAGCATTAATGTAATTTATAAAAACTGTGTCAGAATTGACGTCATCGTAAAATTGTTCATCGTTAAAGATGTGCGGTTTGTAAAAATAGTAACTTTGTAGTGGAATATTGTTGTTTTAATGACAAAGCATGTCTTTGATTCGATTTTATTTAATATGGCCGACACACGTAGAGTTATGTGCTTGTACAAGTGACCGTGAACGCTCCACTCGTACAAGTGAAGCTTTTACTGGCTGTAAACGGAAACCGGACTCGTACTCATACTCGTGTCTGTGTGAACGCAACCTGACATATTGTGTTAGATGGGGGCTCCTGAATCTGAAGGAAGGTAAGATTTGGGGGTTGAACCCTGGCCAAAAATGTGGTTACTTCCTGTTTACGAAAATGATGATTTGTGTTTCACCAGGTGGTGGCATTTAATATCAGTTCCAATTTTTTTTACCAAATTGCTCTGGTTTTTGTCACAGCATGTCAGGCAGTGAGTGCTGGAGAGGAGGAATTATATTTTTTCTTGTCCATAGGTTGTACATCCCTGTGTTGTGTCTATTTTTTTCATTTCATTAACTTCTTTTAACTAATTTAACCATGTATGGCACTGAATGGCCTATTTTGTGATGATGTGTCATTAAGAAACTACTCACTCACTCATTTCAAGACCTCGTTTGATTTGGTGTGCATCAGCGACTTTCTATAAAATGTCAGTAGTGAGTCTCAGAATGGACATAAACTGACAGATTATGTCGCTTCATACATTGTAAGGTGAAAGTTTTTTGTCTGTCAAGCAGACTATGAACTGGTGTAATTAGACAGGTCTGTGTTATCATGTAATGCTGCAGTTTATTGTATGTGCAATTGTGCACGTGTTTCAGATTACCAAGGTCAGTGAAACGTCGACTGAAAGCACTGAAACGGTTGCAGGCAGAAGCAAACAAGGTTGAGAGTCGGTTTTATGAAGAGGTGCACGAAATCGAACACAAATATATGGCACAGTATGAACCTTTCTTTCAACGGGTAAGCTCTTTTTTTGCTTGTTAATTAGCCTTTAATAGAAACAAGCAGTTTTTTGCTTAATGCATAATTATATAACTATTAGTTCTGTCATATTCTTTGGGCATGTACCACTTAGCAGGAAAACAGGTTGGATTGAAAAATCAAGGTGCCATACACATACTTAGGTCTACTCCACATCCAGTGGTTAACTTAGTCTCTGGTCTTAGGGCGCGTTGCACCAATGTCGTTCATGATCTCGGTTCTGCTGAACCTAGATCATAAGTTGAACTGAGTTCATGTTGAATTACGTTGCACCAAGTTGAACTCGGATCAGCTGATCCCGTTCAGTTGAACAGCCATAGTTATACCGTGGACGACGCTGATTGCCAGTGATTGGTGAACCACGCTCGGCCTACGGGCCAACTACAGTGACGTCATCGTCACACGCAATACTTACGAAGCAGTAAGGTATTGATTGGCCGTAATTTGTTTGAAGTTTAAGTTTCCCCGAAGTTATTACGCCATTTTTGCATTAACAATTGAATAATTCCGATAATATGCATTTTGTGCTCCAATAGTTGGTTATTTGTTATTCTACGTTCGTTGTTAAGATTTATGTTTACCGTAGCTATGGCATAGCAAGAGTGCATCAGCACTCTAGAATTCGATACGAATGAGTTTTTGTTACGTGGTTAGGGTTTGATCATATATTTACTGTAGCAACGAAACATTGCCACTGAAAAATGCAATTTGTTCATCTATTTGTTAATTTATCGAGCACAAGATAACAAAACAAATATAGTAGAAATCTAACGTATCCACATCATCAGTATAATTGCAATAGAAGTCTTATAATTGAACACAAAGAAGTTTTTTGGACAGGATAGGATTCGAATCAGACAATTTTCTGCAGCAGTAGTATCCCGGCATTCATCACCTGAACTGAGATCAAAATTTGATCGGTGGTCAGCCAGTGGTTCAGAATTGAACGGAGATCAATGCTTAAACAGTGTTGGTGTAGCGCAAATTATGGCTGAACTAGGTTCAAAGTCAAATTTGACTCGAGTTCAAAGTTGAACGACGTTGGTGCAATGAGATTTTGTGTTTCTTTTATGCTACCTTACTCAGAATTTGGACTTATGAAGTTCTTTGGCTTTTACAACACCTGGCTTGTTAAAATACCAGTGCGCACAGTTGTTGACATGATTCAGAGAGACTGTCTTTGTTTACGCAGCATAAACATTGCTTCATTGTGACAGGTTGATCATTTTTGCAGAATATCTTGGCATTCTTCGATGGTAACTGTTGTCTTCTGTTGTTACTCAGAGGAAAGAGTGAGAGAGTTAATCTGACTGCTGGCTGTTGTTTGATGTGAGCAGAGGAGAGAGATAATCTCAGCGCAGACTGAGCCGACAGATGCTGAGTGCGACTGGCCAAGTGATGAGGAAGCTGAACTCTCTGTAAGTCTGCTCATTGTTGTATTATACGCATATAGATAAATGTTGTGTGGTCATTCAGATGTTGTCTTTTTGTGGGTCGAGTTTTCACTCAGCTGGAGGACATGTTATTTGCTCTCCAGCTCTATGTTGTGTGAGCTATGAAATTGAGCTAGTTAAGTTCGTGGTGGCTCTGTTATCAAGCGATGTCTTGAGAACTGTAGTAGATTGGAGTGTGAAACTTTGCGTGTAGGTACCATATGGTGACAGGTCGATGCATATAGGCATTGTTAAGATTAGACTTAGATCTGCTTACTTGCATGCAGTGACAAAAAATTGATGAATGTAAGTGTTGTATTGTCGCAGCATTGGATTTAGTCAATACCTGGAAGATAACGGGGAAGATTAGAACTACCATTATAGTAATTACATATGCACTCGTATAATGGAGTTCTTACAATTTTAGGTTTAGCTTGTTTTTTTTGTATCTTGTGTGTTGAGTTTCTGTAAAGGTTGAACTTACTGTTACATTATTATGTGTTTGTGTGCATTCCGCCTGGAAAGGCCGTCCCTGAAATGGCCTATACTGTGTCAGGTGGGACGTTAAACCCTACTCACTCACTCACTTTAGTCAATACATTGAGTTAAACAGATGACATTTTTCATTCAACATTTACAAGTGTTCATTTTTTCCGTAAAAAGATTTTTTTCAAAAAATTTCAACATTTTAAATTATTTTCTAATGTTTTTTACGCTCGATAGCAGTTACTGCTTTCAGCGCGTCTTAGCCATCGCAATTCTGTCTGTCCGTCTGTCCATCAATTAAGACAGCATTATGACATTGATGACTGTCTGAAGGATAACAGGAAGATTATTAGAACTGCCATTAGTCTTAACATATGCACAATTATAATCGGCATTTTTTACAATTTTGGGTTTAGGTCGTTTTTTGTGTTTTGTGTTTCATGAAGGTTAACTTTCTGTAAAGGTTAAACTTTTTGTTTCATTATTATGTGTACGTGCAATTTTGCTTGCAAAGGCCATCCCCGAAATGACCTAAATTGTGTCTGGCAAGACATTAAACCCTACTCACTCACTGTCCATCACACGGGTGGATCAGTCAAAAATGGTGCAAGCTAGGATCACCAAATCTTCACCGTTGGCTGTTTGGAAGACTCTGGTTTCAGTAACCGTAAAGCTTTTTCCATAAATTCGAAGAGGGTCACCCTGAACAATGGTGCTAAATGAGAGAGGTGGGAAAATTTGTGATTTTTAGCCAATAAGTTGCTGTATCTCAATAACGGTGCAAGATAGGGCCTAGATTACCATTAATCACTAATAGGAAGTCGTACACTGGCTCTCGATTGCTACCAAATTTAATGACCTTGGATGACCTTGAATGCTAAAATAGTGGTTTTTATTAATTTTTTTTACGATTTTGGGCTGCGAGACGCATTTCAAGAGCGAATTGCGCCGGAACCAATTGAGATAGACATGGACAAGAAGCGTATGAAATTTCCAGCATTAAACGTAGATTTCAACGGTCTAAGTCTCGATTTCTAGGTTCAAGGAAACCTGCGAACGAGGGCATCGAAGAACGGTACCCTTGTAAAAGTCGCTATTTTTCCGATGCTGGCCAGTTTTTCGTGAAAACGGTTGCAGATAAGCATGGCCATGCTATAGGCTTTTGCGCGTCTCGTGAGCATTAGCTCAAATTTCTTGTTATGTCCATGTATTCTGTCAGCCAATGATCTAACCCAGTTTAACTGAACAGATGTTACCAGGTGAGCTGAGCGCCTGAGTCACGAAATGTTGCTTTTTGCTGCAGGATGATCTGAAGTCCAAAGCTAAGATTGAGGAGATAACTGAAGGCAAAGACAATGACACATCTGCCGCAAAACCAGGTGTCTTGATTGATTGCATATCACCGTCACTTTGGACACAGCATTCAAGCTGTATCTGTCAACTGTTGTACTTGTCAGTAATTGAGCCGAAAGGGCATCATAGCTTCAAAATTGTTTTCTGTAATTTTTGTGTTGTCACAGAGTGAATGGATTCATAAACCATAAAGCATTGTCAAATGTCAAATGTAAATTTATATAGCGCATTGTCGTCAAAACCTCTAATGCATTGAACACACTAGTACTGTGAAAACAAATCGCAGCACCAGTGTGCGTGTGTCACGCCGAAGCGCCACACCTTTAATGTTATTGTTTTTGTCATTGTAATTTTTCTAAATATTTTTAGAAAGATGAGAATGTAATAAACTAATTATAATGTATAAAAAGAAGATACTTTGATTGTCGGAGTTGTGGTTTTTGTTTTTTGTAATGTAAATGCCACAATTTTTATTGCAAATAACCCGGCCTGGTGAAAGATCAGAAACATTTCTGACACAAGCTTAAAAGTGTTATAATCGTTTTTAATTTATAATGATGCTGGTTTAATATGTCAGATGAGAATACAAAAGGTGTTCCTGATTTTTGGTTGACAATCTTCAAAAATGTCGAAATGCTGGCTGATATGATTCAGGTTAGTGTCTGAAATGTTTTTTGTCAACACCAAATTTGAAACCAAATCAGCTTCTGTTATTCGTCCACCTGGAAGAGATTGTTTTTGGAGCAGACTTACATTTTGCTGGCGTTTATTATTATTTTTGTTTCTCGTTGTGAGATCTCCAAGCTATGTTGGCCGATCACTGCAAAATTTTGCATTATGATCTGTAGTAGGCTGAATTTTTTATAATTGGGTTCATTTTGGGGGCTTTCTCCATAAAAAATTTTAGGGGACAAAAACGTGCAAAATTTGGCCCGATTTCGGAAGACTTCAAACTTCTACGGCAAACATCTCCGGAGTGGATAAAGATATTGAAAATCAAACAAGTATTTGATCTACCACAATTCCTTTTGCCTGTGAACTTTGTGCTGATGAAATGTGTTTGGTTTGCAATTGTCCATATTGCACTGTATTGTTCTTATTATTGGTGTATTTTTGTGATATTTTCCTTTTGTGTTGACTTGTTTATGTGCCATTGCACCTTTGATTCATTTGCACTGTATAAATGTAATTGATTGATAGGCTGACAGATTGTTTGTTTGTTTGTTTTCAGCCCCACGATGAACCTATTCTCAAGCATCTGCATGACGTAGAGTTGAAACTGAATGAGAAATCAGTGAGTAGATTTTAGCAAATGTGTGAAATGTGGCTATGAACCAAAATTCCTATTCATCAGTTAGAGACCGATGCATTGAAGTGTAGCTATGAAAAAGATACCTAACTGTAGCATCTCCGTGAAACATAATTTTCGGTAAGTTGCACAAATCTGTGATATAAACTTATAGTTTTATAGTGTAGGTTGTACTATAGTGACAAACTTTTTTATGACACCGTTGCTGACATTTTCAGTCATTAAGATGTTTTAAGGTATGCTCTAGGTAGTATTGATTTGTACCAGGAGCCAGGTACCCCGGTTCCAATATTCATTACCCAGTTTCAAATCCGGGTAGCTGATACACGCTTTTTGCACTGATTACTGATGAAACCGATGAAAATCTCGCTACTTGCTACTAAATTTAGTGCTGCGGGTGAGACTCAACTTCAGCTGTGTTTGTTGATGGAATGGCAGAATAGTAGAGCTATGGTATGTGTAGCATAGTATGTATAATGTATGTGTGTGTATGTCTATATGGATGGCAGGGCTTTACACTAAACTTCATGTTTGAACCGAATGAGTATTTCACCAATCCGGTGCTGACAAAAGAGTATATCATACGCTTCAGTGTTGAAGATGACAATCCACTCGGCTACGAAGGACCGGACATCGTTCGATGCACCGGGTGAGTGAGTGTATCATTAATTTAGTAATTTCTATGAAAGTAGTGTGAACAAGTGGATATGCTGTAATACAAAAAATATTAGTTTGTACTGGAAAACTGAAATTGTTTAACCTGTTGTGAGTGTCAAGTTCTGTGCGTGTTGTTATCTGCATTTTCGGTTGCTGTTGTTATGAACGCTGCATTTTGTTTGGTTGTGGCTGCGTGGCAGGTGCACAATTGACTGGAAGAAAGGGAAGAACGTGACAGTGAAAGTGGTGAAGAAAGTGCAGAAGCACAAAGGACGTGGAACCAAGCGCACTGTCATGAAGACCGTGCAGAACGATTCGTTCTTCAACTTCTTTGCACCACCGCAAGGTGAGCATGCTGACAGCTCGGGAAAATTTGACAGCTGTTACGGAAATGTCTAGATATTATTGGTGGAATTGTGTATTTAGTCCGCCCGTAAGCGATAGCTTGCGGAAGCGGACTTAAGTTTTGCTCTGGTTTCTCTCTTTTATTTTTCCCCCTCGCGTAATCTCCGAGCTCCGTGGGCCGATTGCTGCGAAATTTTGCACGATGCTCCTAAGTATGTTCAATTTTATAATCCCGGGCCGAAATTTTGGGGGAGCCTCCCTAAAAAATTTTTTGGGGCCAAAACATGCAAAATTTGGCCCGATTTCGATCGACTTCAAAGTTTGGCAGCCAATTTCTTTGGAACGGATGAAGATATTAAAAATCGGTGAGTTACTCGTTCGACACCGATTCCTCCCGCGTTAGGCGAAACAAGTCCGGTGAAGATCGGTCCAGTAACCTTGGAGATCTAGATGTGGAATTAAACCAACCGAAAGCGCATTTTTCGAAAGAACATATTTCGGCCCCTAGGGGGTGCTGCGCCCCCAAATTTTTACACGCGCTAGTGAATGACCAAGTCTTACTAGCGCACCCCCCACCTGGGACGGTGGCCCCCCTTACAACTTTTTTCAGAGGGGGTCAAAAATTGGCTTAAATTGCAATAAATGAGCTCTTATAACTTGGGAGTTAGGGGGTGTAGCCCAACGAAACTTTGGCACTTGACGCGGCTCTAGGTT
>Ga0056128_1009604_pt1 | contig 12124 bp, 8 predicted proteins | sample WorMetLIZISLAND2_FD_71113 | JGI IMG/M metagenome (GOLD analysis project Ga0056128, IMG submission 71113) | Marine gutless worms symbiont microbial communities from Max Planck institute for Marine Microbiology, Germany - Olavius geniculatus... ...
TCCATCAGGGGCCCATGTAACTAGTCACAAATTTTGGTTGGCCTTTCACTAACACAACTGATATAATTAACAGCTAAATTTTTAATAAAATTTTTTGATACCATCAGATATTGGCATTGCATCGTATTTTGCCTAAAGTGCTTTGATTTACAGCTAACACAGATTAGGCTATAGTATATTCACAGACCCAAATGAGAAATTCAAAAACGTATTTGTTAGGGCTTTCACAAAATCAGATGGCACGGGGCTCCACTATGGTAAACCTAGCTCCAGACTGGAAAATTGTCATGCAACAGTGAGCCTGATTCTATGCTGTTTGCGTTAGCACTCCAAATCGTTTTGGTTTAGAGCTATATGACATCATAAATTACAACAACGTCATATCCGCAACCGACTCATTATAGTTTGTAAAGGATGTACGTTTCGCTGATGTATAGATTGTAGAAAATATTATTGTCTAATATGTCGAGGCCGGAAGTTTTTGGGATGGCCCTCGTAGACTCACATATGTACGTAGCCATCGATGTTGCTGCGTCTGTTTTGCCATGTTTCTTGTGCATAGAGGCATTCCAGTGAACGGTAACATGGAGGTAGCATTAGACTATGACGGCTGTCGTGACACTGACAGTGAAGTCCAGTATGCTGAGCACGTCCAGGCCATAGTGACGCTGTCGGCACCAGTGCGAGGTGAAGTGGAGATCTTTCTGACTTCACCGGCCGGTACAAGATCCACACTACTGGCACGCCGTGTCCGAGACATGTCCAGTGAGGGGTTCACAAACTGGGCGTTCCTGACGACACATTGCTGGGGCGAGTCGGTCGCCGGTACTTGGCGGCTAGAAGTGCGCAATGGAGCCACCATTTGTGAGTAAAAAGCACATTAGTAATTTTCTTCATGCAGTTCATGCTAGTAGACTCTGTATGACATGATTGATTTATTTCATTGATTGATTGATTGAGAAAGAAAAAAAAGAAAAAATATTGACGAAAACACATAGCCAAAAAGTAGATGTGATTTTTTGCTTTGTTATGAAAAGAACTAAATGTTGTGTTGTTTGTTAGTGAACTTGATCATTTTTTATGGATTGTGTGAATTAGTCGTTATGATGTGCTCCTCCTTTCAGTCTTTTGCCTGAATGACAGTTTATGACAGTCTGTATGTTAGTAAGTAAATTTGTATAGCACATGGTGTTGATGAGAGACCTGCCAAATCTGAGGTGCATAGGGTGGGATGGGGACAAAGGTGGCCTAAAAAACTAGGTTGTTGAAGAATATTCAAGTTCGCGACAAAAACAGCATATAGAAGGGGATTGTGTGTGTCAAATGGAAGGGTATTCCAAATGGTGGGAACTGCTACTGCAAAACTGTGGGAATGAAAACATGTGCAGACATTAGGGACAGAAAGCAAACTACACTATGAGGCATAAAAAACACCAAATTTTTTTACCATAACTTGAAGAAGGGTTACCCAATTTTAATAATTTTTGGTACACATATTCATGACACAACTGGCCATCAAATGGCCATTCAGTTTCCCACCTCATTCAATGTCTGCTTCTGCACTGCCTAGGAAAAACAGAACAGACAAAATGTGCATTAAAATCAACAAAAAACTTTATAATATTTCATTTTTTATGCGTGAAAGCAGCTACTGCTTTCAGCGTGTCTTAGCCATCGCAATTCTGTCTGTCCGTCTGTCTGTCACATGGGTGGATCAGTCAAAAACGGTGCAAGATAGGATCACCAAATCTTTACCGTTGGCTGTCTGGAAGATTCTAGTTTCAGGAACCGTAAAGCTTTTCCATAAATTCGAAAAGGGTCACCTCGATCGAGGGCTCTAAATGAGAGGGGATGGGCAGAATGTGCGATTTTTGGCCAATAAGGCACTGTATCTCAGTAACGGTGTGAGATAGGGCCTAGGTTACTATTAATAGGAAATCGTACACTGGCTCTTGATTGGCGCCGAATTCAATAATCTTGAATGACCTTTAGCACCAAAATAGGGAATTTTATGGATTTTTGGCGATTTCGGGCTGCGACAAGTTTATGTCATTCACAAGGTGGTGCCACGGAACTATCGTTATGCGATCCAGATAGAGAATTTGATATTTGTATATTAACTTGGCGTGAACACCCCAATTTTTAGCTAAACTACTGAACCGGAACTGCTTTAGGCTTTTGCGCGTCTTGTGAGCATTATCTCAAATTTCTTGTCCCCATATGTGGCCACCAACAGCTAATCAATTACAAGGTTTGACTGCTGTGCAGCAATACGTCTATTAAATAGGCCTAACATTCAGGGATATTGATGAATTCAAGAAGCAACTGATGAAGTCTGGGTTGGTCTGGAGCAGAACGTTATCGACACTGCTATCAATAAATGAAGAAAGTGGCTCTGAGTTGAGCCCATGTTCATGGGCTAACATTTCAAACATTTTTGTCGGCAGTTAAAAATGGACAATTAGATAAACTATTGGCTGAAACGATGAAAATATGGACAAAATGTGTGTTTTGTGTGTTCTTTTGATTAAGCAATAATACTAAAGTGGTTAAAAATGCAATATTTTGTTTATTTTATTTTCCCAGGTAGTGCAGAAACAGACAGTGGGTGAGGTGGGAAATTAAACAGTCATTTGATAGCCGGTTGTATCAGGAATATTCATACTTAAACTTATTAAAATTGGATCAGTTTTCTTTAAGTTATGATGAACAAAATTTTGGTATGTTTCTATGTCTCACAGTGTAGATGGAGTCTGATGAACACAAAGTATGAGTTGGAACATAATGTTTCAACAGTGATTGACAGCATGTAAGCAGGCTAGCTGGCTGGTTGATAGATAGATATAGCTTTGTAGGTGATGTAAGTTTCTGCTGGTGGCTCCAGCTTCTTGCTTTGTCTTTTCATTGGTTCTGCTGATGTTTTACTTGTGGGGAATGTAGAATTTTTAAAAAGTTCTTTTCTCATTGCTTTCTCTGACATCTAGCTTTCCATTGCGTTGCACAGCTGTGATTCATATCTGACAGTCAAATGTCAAATGTGTATAGTATGTCCAAGTTTGCACATAATCAGTTAATATTCAGATCCATCTGTTGGCAGTTGTTATATGTACATTCGAGGATTAGTGCAAACTCATGCATGTGGTATATCGTGTTTCTGTATTGCATCTCATGCTGAAGTCCGCCATGCCAAACTAAGCAGCTGGAAGCTTGTGGTATGTGGCACGGGCCATCATCCATACCAGCCTGTTTCAGTCGCCACCGTGGCAGGAAGACCGCAACTTTTGCACTCCAATGAAGCGAAGCCTTCTTATGCAGTACACGCACAGCAACAGCCACATGTCCGACCATCACCAGACTTCCATGCAGTTAATGTGGAACCATGTCAGAAACCAACAACAACACGTCACGACAGCACATTGGCGAAAATTGCCAACAGTGGAGGCAAGGCTGTAACTTTGTGCAAGCATGAGATGTTGTGATTAGAGGGGGGAGAACCAGGGGGTGTACTGATATAAAAAAAAGTTAATTGATTAATCTCTAAAAATTAACTTCAGTTAGTTACAAACATTTTTGTAGTCAATTGGGAAGACCATGAATCATGGTAGATGTTATTTATCATAAGCTAAATCAGAAGGTGATGATGGTGAAGTTTATATATATATATATATATAGTCGAATTACAAGTCTTATTTTTAGCGCTTAGAAAGTGCTAGCTGCAAATCTAACGGTATATAAGCAGTGCAAAAGTACTAATGTTGACGACATATCCTGTGCAAAATGTGCAGATTAGTAACATTACTGATGGTAAGAAGCCTAAAATTTTATTCGAATTTTAATTGATCAAAAACTGTTGATCAAACAATTTTTAACGATTAATTGATTAATTAATTGTTAATTTTTGCAGGCCTAGTTGTAATGCTAGTTATTTGTCGAATTTGTCAATTTATGTTTAATTCTGTGTTGTGTGCATGTCTAAAAAAAGTGCTATTAATGTCATACATTTTATTGTCAAGATTAGCATTGTACAGGGAGTGAGGATGTAGGGTGCGGAGATTGCAGTGGGGGGGGGCAAAACTGACTGAAAGTCCATTAATAAGACTATAAAATTGCAAAACAGGGGTCACAGGTAGAGTCTTGTATGAGGCATTTGCAATTTATGTGACATTGTGCATGAATAGCTGCATGCTTCTGTGGATAAAGTGGGCATGTTTGCAATGCAATAAACCATGTCATTACATTGTGCTTGTTTAAGTATATCTGACTTTGTTATTCGTCGTATGGTGTTATGGTTTGGTTTCATTTACATGACTTGTGAACTGCATACATTTTATGTTTTATCTCTCTCTCGGTCCTTACCTTACCTTACCTCTGGGGTGGACAGGCTCTTACACCTGCCCAGCGCTGAGGCCGTATCAGCTTGGCCCAATGCGCATCCCCAAATGTAACCACAAGGTGACAGGTAGCGGCTATAAAGCCGTATTCGGCTGTGAAGCCGAGACCAGCACAAAAGCACTGGTAACGTGTAGCAATCTGCTCTCATGGGTTTGATCAGCTCTAAGTTAGCTCCTCACCTCCAGATTTTAGAAATCTTTCGGGTCATCGGTGCAAAGCCCCATTACCACGGCGAGGTGGCTGACCACGGTGGGGCTCTCTCTCTGTCATCTCTTGCAAATGTTTTTTTTGGCTAAACGGTCTGTCGTATGGGATCGGCGATGGATAGGGTGATGACAAGTTTTTATAGGCTGTCAGTAGTAGTCATGTCTGCAGTGGTGCAGCGCAATTATTTGGGGTGGGGGGTGCAGGAAGTTTATGTTATATCAGAAGTTATGTAAATAAAGTTGATGAGACACTGACCATTATCTGGCACCTGTTTCTGGCGCCGGTTTTTGGCGCTGGAAACAGGTGCCAGTTGTCTAATGCCAGAAACCCTGACACACTTTGCCAGCAAATGATACCGACAGAAAAAGAAACAACCAACTTGTCAATTACGCAATTTACGCTTTTGTTCAAGATTCTATCATGATAGGTCTTTAATGACGCATTGTACAGAAATTCATTTTTTTCATACTGTTCTATTAGTTGAAAAATGCTTTCATCACTACACTTTATCTTTTATTTTTGTTTACAAACAAACAAGCAGTGCTATCGTCTACTCGGACTGACCAATCACAGTTCAGCTTTCCAGCCGGTGTCCGGCACGTAATTGAACATGTTCAATACAGTGCCGGTTTCTGCTACCAGAAAAGTATGACAGACTGACCAGTTTCTGCTACCAGTGGACTGGTACCAGAAACAGGCGTCAGAAACTGGCCAGTGTGTCATCATTATAAGTAACTGCTAGTCTTTAACAGCTGGGCTGTTGTTTAGTTAATTTAGTACTTTGGTTTTATTGTTGCAAATGTTTCTGTTGGTTTATGTGTGTGGTGCATATGTATTGTATCAGTATACCTGGCATGCTATATACTACTGCTACATTAGTATTCGTAATATTTTCACTACTGCTGCAGTAGTATGTGTCAGTTAGTTATTTTATGCTGTTGGCATTTAACCTGTGGAAAATCAGCTGCACTATCTTCATACGTTCTCTGTCATCATTATCAAAGATGGCAGGGCAGCAATTCAAACACTCAGGGTTTAAAACGTACAGCTCTTCAAGCAAAACAGATTTGAGAGCTACAGAGTGTCAGCTACCATACGCAATCACACTGTGTTACCTGCCGCCTGACATAGGTGAATGTTTGCTGCCTCAGTCTCAGCCAGACAGGCCAGTTCTTGATTCATCTGGAAGGCTGAGCCGACCTTGGTGATAGTTATGTACCAAGATGGTTTATCTGTTCATAGACAGTCGCCCATTCACTTGATAGCGACCATCCCTCCTGTCCTGTAGTAGACAGCATTGTCACATTGATGACTGTCCGGAGGATAACAGGGAAGATTATTAGAGCTACCATTATGTTAGTTACATATGCACGCGTATAATAAAGTTCTTACAATTTTTGGTTAAGCTTATTTTGGTGTTTTGTGTTGGTGTAAAGGTTAAACTTTCTGTTTATTGTAAAGTTTAAACTTACTGTTTCATCATTATGTGTTTGTGTGCATTCTGCCTGAAAAGGCCATCCCTGAAATGACCTGTACTGTGTCGGGTGGGACGTTAAACCCTACTCGCTCATTCATTCCCCAGGAGATCATCATGATCATAACTATAATGTCCTAGCCGTTACAGCACATAGCCAGAGATGAACTACTAGCAGCAGACCAAGCTGTAATGAATAGTGGTTTGTTTTGAAATAACTATACAATAACGTGCGTGTTTCTGTCAGCAAGCGATAATGATATAATATGTGAAAATGTATTAAACATGAATTAAGGACGTGAGTGTGCTGTTAGATATACCGGTACTCATAGTCTGATCTGTTGCTTGTTGTTACGTCATTTGTTTGACCAACTGCACATAAAAGGTTGAAGGGTGCTCCTCAGATCTACGAAGCATGAGATCACACCCCTGCCGCATTTGACGTGGCTGAACATGTTCTGCCATAACTCTAGCCAGGCAGGCTTAATGTATTACACAAATGTTTGTTTTAATACTGTGATTTTTGTGTTTATTTATTACAGCAACGTTGAAGAGTTGGTCGCTGTATATTCATGGCTACACAACAAGAACTCCGCCCAGGTCCAAGAGTCATCATCGACATTATCCTTCTTCGTCAGCCTCTGCCTCAGCTTTACCATGCGAAGACATGCGAGGTTTCAATCCACCAACTCTGAACGCTGTCCACTTCGTATCACATACTCTGCTTATCGCAGCCTGCCTAGTATTATGGAAAGCTGTCGTCTTGACTTGCAGCTAGCTAGCTGCTCAATTGCGGATGGATGATGCTCTTAGCTTATTTTATCTCGACGCATTCTTTCAGTGTGGTTGAATGCTTTTCCACATGATTAGGTTATGTGCTTGTGCAGTTGTGCACGTGTCCCAGGAAGCTGACCTTTGGTTCTTTAATGTCAACCGAATCAAATTGAATTAAGCTAGAAAAGTTTGAAGTGTTATTTAAACTCATTGGAATGTGTTGTCGCAAAATGTTGAACTTTGTGGAATTGTTTTTCAGTAATTATGTAAGATTTTTATATGATTTTTGCTGTCTGTGGAAATTTTTGTCGCATCTCTGCCCATGTATTCTGGGGTCAGTGTTATCCTGGACACCTGTATATGTGATGTATTTAATTATGCATACTGTAATTGGTCGGATATGTAACATGTGCCATTTTTTTCTGAAACAGGTTTCGTCAATCAATCAAACTGTGTCATGTTTGGTAGCTGTTAACTTTTATTTGCTAAATTTCTTTTAGATGCTTCGATTAGCCAGCATCAAACTTTCGTTAATACTTGGTTACCTCCATTATTATTTACTTATGCTTTGCTGGATTATTGCACGCTTCACACAGTGCAGATGTAGTCATAACCATGGAAGTAGCCACATATCAGAATGCTTGGAAAAGTCTGAGGCTATTTTTGCCATCTGCAATATAATGGTTCAGTACTCATACATTGCAACTACACTGTGAGGCATAAAAAAGCACCAAAATTTTGTTCATCATAACTTGAAGAAAAGTGGTATGATTTTAATAAATTTTGGTACGAACATTCCTGATACAACTGGCCATCAAATGTTTGTTTAGTTTCCCATCTCACTCAGTGTCTGTTTCTGCACTACCTGGGGAAAAAAACAAACGAAATATTGCATTTTAGCCATTTTGGTATTATTGCTCAATCAAAACAGCACAAAACACACATTTTGTCCATGTTTTCATTATTTTAGCTGATAGTTTATCTAACTGTCGATTTTTCAACTGTCTAGAAAAATCTTGTTGGCCCAGGAACATGAGCTCAGCTCGGAGACACTTTCTTTATTCATTGATAGCAGCGTAGATAACGTTATGCTCCAGACCAATGCAGACTTCACCAGTCTCTTCTTGAATTCATCAATATTTCTGAATGTTAGGCCTATTTAATAGACGTGCTGTTATACAACGGTCAAACCTTGTAATTGATTGGCTGTTGGTGGCCACATATTCTGAAAGACGAAATTTTATAAAGTTTTTTTGTTGATTTCAATGCACATTTTGTCTGTTCTGTTTTTCCCAGGTAGCGCAAAAGCAGATGTTGGGTGAGGTGGGAAACTGAACGGCTGTTTGATGGCCAGTTGTGTCAGAAATATGTGCAGCAAAAATTATTAGAATTGGGTAACCCTTCTTCAAGTTATGGTAAAAAAAACTTTGGTGTGTTTTTTATGCCTCACGGTGTAATTAGAAAAGTTTTCAATGTGACCACATTTTGCTGCAGCTATTAAGGCTAATTATTCCCAAAACTGTTATTGAACAAATATTTGTTTGAAGCAGTTATGTTGTGCTTGCTGGCTGAGTGTATTTTTACAGCTGACTAGAGTGTTATGGTTTCTTTCGTCAGTGTTTTTGCTTATGTGAATACAGTTTGTGTTATTTGTGCCAAGTTTTCTGCAATTTCTGTGCCAGTGAGTCGTGTCATTGCAGCATCTGTGCATTTGTATTCAGAATTTTAAGACAACTAAACCAGCTGTTGTCTCTGTAGTGACTGCAATCGCATGTGATCTCAGATTGTGCAAAATGTCACCGTTCATGGCTTTGTATTTGAAAATTTCTCAACATACCATGACCTCAGATGACCTTAGTTACATGTTGCTGTTTATTTTGTTACATTTAGCTGTTTAATTGACTACATTGTGTTGATTCTCAGGGTTGCATCGTTGTTTATTGTTTGTGTATTCTGCCTATTTCGTTAGCAGTCAGTGTGATACTGGGCACGTCTTATTAGCAGCGGTTCAGTTTGAGTTTGCTACTGTATCCAGCGTCATCATCATCATCATCATATTTATACAATGTGTCTCAAAAAAACATCTGCAACATTTTTAATCTCAACTTAAAAAAAATTATCAGATCCTAATAATTTTTGGTGTGAATATTTCTGACACAACTTGCAATCAAATGATCATTCATTTTTTTCACGTCACCCATTGTCTGCTTCTGCACTACCTAGGGAAAGCAGACCAAGCGAAATATGCATTGAAATATACAAAAAGCATGATAAAAAAAACATCTCCAACATTATTGATGATAACTTGAAAAAAAGACTAACAGATTTTAATAATTTTTGGCACAAATATTCCTGACACAACAAAATGTGTTTTTGCACTTTATTTTAATATAGTAATAATACCACATTGAGTACAAATGTAATATTTCTTTGGTTCTGTTTTTCCCAGGTAGTGCAGAAACACACGTTGGGTGAGGTGGAAAATTAAATAACTGTTTTATAACCAGTTGTCACCTGAATATGTGTACCAAAAATTATTATAATCCGCTAAACATTTTACAAGTTACAGTCGATAATGTTTGGGATATTTTTTTTTGAGACAGAAAGTTGCTTTTTGTTTAATGGTTTGCTTGCTCAGAATTAGTTCAGGTTTCCCTGGATGCTAGTTGAAGCAGAATGTTTTACAAGTTACGTCAGATGTGTGCATGGGCAGCAGAAATATCGCAGCCTGCTCTGTATCATTGCTGTTGTGTTATCTTTGATGCTGATGGCTAGTCCGTGCAAAGGATATCCAGCCACGAAAAATGCTGCTGCTGCACTTACGAAAAGTTTGCTTTTCAACACCCAGCATAAATTGGAATCACTTTGCAAAAATGTTAATCAACATCGTGTCTGCTTGAGTAATTAATAGTCGATATGTTATTGTATGTACATATGAGTTTTTAAATTTTGACGTGTAGGTTAATCAGTCCATTATCGGATTGGCATACGACTGTGTATGTTTTATTTAGTACTTTATGACAATTTTACAACTTTTTAGTTTGATCATTAACTTAAGCACAGTTGAGTTCCGTGATTTTATTGAAGATATCTAGTGGAGTCATTTTTTTAATCACAGATGTTGATAAGTAAGTAACAGATATGCCTGTTGCTTCATGCAGACATTATTCTTGCATTATCTGATATTCCATATTTGTTTATGTTGTATGTCTGTGATTATTGTATGTTTCAATGCATTTTGTTCGTTTTTAGAATTTGCTTATTAATTCACAAGCAACGTACCATTCTTTGTTGTTTAAACTATGAGGCAGCAGAGGAGGTTAGTTATTCTGTATCTTAGTTTCATTTTTTCATGTTTTTTCACCAACTGGTTTAACCTGTGAAAACTTAGCATTCACTATACTGCACTTATGAGAGAATTGCTAAATATTATTCTGTCGATTTTTGTACTTTGAATAGCAGCCACATTGAAAATGATAGCTAGAACATTACAAAATATTCAGTGAGAAATTGGTGCAAATTGTACCTCAAGTCATAAATAAAACATTTAGTGATGTGTTATGTAGTGTATCAGTGTATCTGTCGGGTTAAAATGAAGGTTTTTGTCACGGAGTTGTCAGGGTTGACGAGCATTAGAATGACAAAGTTTTAGACAGTTTCCAGTGATTTTTTTACTATCAGATTCCTCGTTTACTTGTTAATGCCTTCACGACATGCTGGCCTGCAGATGCCGAGTTGTGCTGTTACTTGTGAGGTTGATGCAGTGTTTGTAACTGTGACGTGACGGATGTGGTTGTGCTAGTTCTGAAAACTATCCAGGTCGACTCAGCTTTCTACCCTTCGTGGGATAGTAATGCGAGTATCAGCTTTCGAGCTTAGTAGTTATAAGTGCCAGTGCAACTAACAAAACTACAGTAATTAACTTTTTCCATGGATGCTACTGGTTTGTTGTAGCATGAGTTTTTCCAGGGAAAACATCCGTTGATTGCTGGAACATTATTTTTACCAGATGTACGCTTTTAATGATTTTCGTTCTACGGTGTTGAAAAAAATGGAAGCACTTTAATCAATTTACTTCATCTGTTGAACGTGTTAATTAAACGCGTGTTATTGACGTCGCTGTTTTGTGCTCTGGTAATGATAAAAGGTCCGTCTATCGTTAGACTCACATTTGTGTCATTTTGTCTGCATTAAGTCATATCTTGTCGACGGTTTGGGTGTGCATTATGCAACTACTTTTATTTTGTCATTTAATGTCATGTTGCTGTGCACTGACATCTGTGTTATTCTCGGAGACTACGTTCACAGCATACATACTAATTATGCGCGCGAGAGCTAGCATAGCTATAGTGCGTATTAGCTACGGTAATTCTGTCTGTCCGTCTGTCAGTCACGACCCGGTACCTATTCAAGCCCAGGTGAGATAGAGACTTCGGGTTTCCACCGCATGATAGCTTGGAGTTTCTCGTATTCTGCGACAAAATTTGATGCCGCTGGGTCAAGGGGGTCCCAACGAACGAGGAGGCAATAGAGGGGCACCCCTCTAAAAAGACGTTATTTTACCGGTATTAGCTCGTCTAGCGTGAAAATGGTTGCAGATGGGTGGGCACGGACATACTGCTTTTTATGAAAGCATTGGCAACGATCTTTTTAGGAATGTCAACATGGATGACCTTGAATGATCTTGAACTCCCAAAATACGGTGGTTTAGTGGATTTTTTTACGATATCGGGCCTTCAACGCACATTTCAAGAGTGAATTGCACCGAAATGGCTGAAGATAGACCAAGACAACCTGTGCATGAAATTTTCGCCATTGAATGTTAATTTTAGCAGTCCAAGTTTCGACCCTTTACGTTTAGGAGGTCTGCGCACGCGGGTGTCAAAGAGGGATACCCCCTAAAAAGTGGTTATTTTCCCGCTACTGGCTTGTTTATCGTGAAAACAGTTGCAGATAGGCAGAGACATATTGCTTATTTTAACAAGCGTTAATGACGTGCTTTTTAATGGTATCAACATCGATGTCCTTGAATGACCTTGCATTTCTAAAATAAGAGTTTTAGTGATACTTTTGCGATTTTCGGCTGCTAAAGAGTGAATTGCGATGAAACAAATGGAGATAGACCAAGATTACCTGCGAACAGGAACTGCCGTAGGCTCTCGCGCGTCTCATGAGCATTGTTCGACTTCTTGCTTAAAACCTAATGCTGTAATTGCAGTACAGCTAGAACTAAAGAAAGAGATGAAATTTTATTCAATTTCAATTCAACCGTGTAGT
>Ga0056128_1009605_pt1 | contig 12124 bp, 10 predicted proteins | sample WorMetLIZISLAND2_FD_71113 | JGI IMG/M metagenome (GOLD analysis project Ga0056128, IMG submission 71113) | Marine gutless worms symbiont microbial communities from Max Planck institute for Marine Microbiology, Germany - Olavius geniculatus... ...
AAAAATTCGGTTGGCAGCGTTCCATGGTCCATCCCGAAAACCTCCCTATAGATGCAAAAATCTTACAGATATATCTTACACAGACCGATTTATAGTCAATTTTGTCCCAAAATTCGTTGCCATGGCAACAGGGGTTGCCAGGGGAAAAAATTAAATGGCACCATCGGATAGCCTGGGTCTGAAAATAGGGAGGTAAGTGCAAACAGCGTGCAATAATCTGTTAAGGGGGCCGAGTTATGGCCCATTTTGTTCCAAATTTCGTTGCCATGACAACAGGGGTCGAGCAGGGGTAAATATAAATGATGTTATATTGGCCAACCCCGAAAACCATACCCTAAAACCAATAATTACGACTCTATCTTATACATAGCCAGAGTTATGATGGTTTAAACCATAGTCTAATTTTCCCCATAGGCGCCATTGTAATTTTTCATATTTTTGTGAAAAAATAGGTTAAAATGTTGAATTTAAGTTTTATAACCCCCAAAAGACACTTCCTTGCGCGAAACCGCGTCATATGAGTCATCAGGCGTTAAAATCAGTTCAGTTGTTTTTCCGGTAGAGGACGGCAAGATAAAAAAGGGAAGGCACAAAAAGTCACGCAGACGTTATATTTCATCAATTTGTGGGAAAGACCCCCGTAAATGAATTTTCAGTAAATTTTGCACATCGGGAGATATGCCGAACGTAATCATTTGAGCAAATTTTGGTTTGAAAAAATTAAGGGGTTTGGGAAATACGAGGGGTTAAGTTTTGGGTTCTACCATTGAAATGGATGGTCACTCTTACAACAGTGCTGCGCTACCATGCAGCCTGTGATTACATAAACATGAATCCGCCAAATAAACTGCCAGTGAAAATGTAAACGAAAGAACATAAGCCAACCTTGCACTTCCAGCCATTCTTCGGTATCGTCGTCATCACCGGCTTAAGGCAGAATGTGTGATATCCTTTATCACAGGTGTCACACACCAGCATCTTGTTGTCATCACCCGGCTGCCTGCAATTTCCACAGCAGCATTCAGCAACAGTGAAAACAGTATAAAAACAGCAATATGAAATAAAGTGTAAAATATCAATCCAAGAATACAGTCAGTAAAATGCATTCAGTTCAGTTATGTTCCCATTATATCACCAAATTGCCCAAAGTGTTAAACAGAAAAAAAACCAGTAAACCACTATAAAAAAAGTTATGCATGAATTGCAACAGAATCGAAATAAAAATCACAAAAGGTTCAGCTCAGTTTAGAAGTGATGTTTTCAGAAGCAGTTGTTATGCCTTTTCCAGTTCTGTGTTCGTCATACTTCAACTAATCAAAGTGTACCATGAGCAACCCAGCCAGGCCTTCAAATGAATGAGTGAGTGAGCAATTTCTTAATGGCACATCAGCACAAAATAGGCCATTCAGTACCATACACGGTTAAAAGCAATTAAAAGTAGTTAATATATGTATTAAAAACAGAGTTAAAATACTTACTAAAATCAAGGCTATTAAGCTAATGTAAAAACAACATTATATGCAATTGTAAAAGTTAATCTTTAACAAAAGCGATGATGCTGCAAGATGCAACATTTTCAAAAACGTCCTTGAGTGTATCCACTCCAAAGTATCTCTGACATGCTGCACTGTAACGAGTGCAGTCTACCAAGATGTGCTTAACAGTGAGCGAAGAATGGCAAGCTTGACATACCGATTTATTCTCGCCCTTTAAGAGATTAAGAGTCTGTAAGTCTTGCATGAACCCACAAGAACTCAAAAACTGTATCAATGTAACAACTGTAATGATTATAAAATACCTGCGTGCAAAGTAAATTCATCAAAATTACAACCTTTATTTACTAATTTTGTTGACATTTTCACAACTGCTACTGCTTTCTTCGGAACAATAGATATGGAACTGATAAAGATGGTATGACCCCTCATTTCTGTTCATTGTAGCGAACAGAAATCATTCCAAAGAAAGCACCCAAAATGTCAACAAAATTTAGTAAATAAAAGATGTAATTTTGACAATTTCATATCACTGATTAGTTACTATATCAACCGAAATAAGTCAGCTAGCTCAAAGACACCTGCACGTCTGACAGATCTTGCACTCGGGACACTGCCAGCCAGCGCGGACGATGGGATTAACTTCGACTGCGGGGTCTAAGCAATTGCCGTGATAATGCTGGCCACAGCTTGTGCAGAACAGCTGGTCAGAGATGTTGCCGGGCAGATCACACACGACACAACAAGCTTCTTGGTTTGCTGTCAACATGCCGCATCAACCAACATGATACAATAATCTGGCACGACAACATCCTATAACGGCAAACTTAGTCGAAATAACTCATGTGAGTACCAGGATATGCAGAACAGGTGGTGGTGTTATCTCGTAAAACTCGCATAGTTTCAATACCCTGGGTTAGTAGCGTGGCATAGCGATAATGCATTTCATCTGATCAACAAAGTTACACTATGCCAAACCGGGTTAGTACTTGGATGGGTGACTGTATGGGCAGGTAAACCATCTCAGTATGTAACCAGCTGCCTAGATCAACTCAGCCTTCCATCCCTCCGGGGTAGGTAAATTGAGTACTGGCCTATCTGGCTGGGGTTAAGATGGGGCACATTCGCCTGTGTCGGGTGGCAGGTAACATTGTGTGATCCCATATGGCAGGTGACGCTCCGTAGCTCTGAGATGGGCTTCCCATAAAGAGCTATATCACCACCTTTGACCTTTTAACCTGTAACTTATCTGTGAAAAATTTATGAACCAAACATTGCACTTCTGTATCGTTGATGTTTTGTGCAGACATGTGCACTCAATTCATTTCCTGGCCAAAAAAATGTAAAAAAGCACCTAAACCAGTTTTATAGTTTCGTATCATTAGATAGTTCAAATACAAGCATATTTTGCTCATTAATATTATACACTAAACAACATCCTCAAAAACTGTCATGTAACATTTGTCATTTTTAATGATAACATCATCATCATCATTATTGTTACCAGCAAGCATATAGGGATTTAAGGAGTTTAATATTGTTATTTAGGTAAATTTTAGCCGCTGATTTTTGTCGTCAGATGTCAATAATTAGTACCAGTGCCAAGTGATGGCCAGGGGTGGAAAAACTTGTCTCTAAAATTATGTGCCAAGCAAGATGCAATGCTCTTACATAACTCACTCACTCTGCAAAGCAATAACATGAAGAAGCTTCAGCTCACCTATAGCAACAGCTTCATCTGTGTGATCCGGACACAGCAGAGACATTGTCTTTATGTCCTGCGACAGCAAACAGCACATTGCTATGGTTGCTGAAATATCCAATAATAAATTCTTATAGCTTACTAGCTACAGTTTCAACCAAGATCTCGGTTTTGAACCTTCCATGCTTATACTGTGTGGTAGCACATCTGACCTGTAGAAAGTACTTCTACAACAAAATTTTACCAAAGTTCACTTTTGAGAATCTTGGGCTTAACCTGAAATAACCGAAAAAATAGACAAAAATCTACAAAGGCACCAGTACCATAAAGTCATCAGCTTTTGCATTCATTATCTAGCACAACTGCAAAAAATGACTGTTGGACAATGCAAAAACCAAAAAAAAACAATTTCACCACAATTGGTAATCACTACCTTGCCAAACATGTTATTATATCATCAACAGCTCAGACAAATGTTCAAAACAAGTGCTCAAAAAATGCAAAGATGGCAAACCTGAAAACACCCACTTCCTGACGCACATGGGTAATGATATCGCTTTGAGCAGCGATTGAACCGACAACTGATTGTGGCACCATAGCACATGCAATAGCTGCATTTCTACAGTACAAACAGCACACAATTTCTGGCTTTTGATAACAAAAAATACACATAAAAGACATTCCAAAAAATAAAATACAACAAAAATTGCTCAATGAAATATTGTTCGGTTACTCACTGATGGAAACACAGATCACACACCACTTTTCTACATCCAGTACACACACATAAAAATGCATATACAGCACACCTAAATAATAATAATGACCCCTGGTACCCTTCCAGTTGACATTAACTTTTAATTTAACAGTTCGTCAAACCACTTTTCATACTCTGGCCTCAATGTTCTGGTCAATGCCCTCCCTGCCCATGGTATTTATAAAATTCTCAAATATGCAAATTCACCAATTCAATCAATAGAACTAACTTCCACACATAACTGTATGAGAACTTTGTAGTTCTTCACTTTCATAATTCTGATGCCCTTAAGTGATGATTCTATCTTCCTTAACAGAACTAGAAAAGTATGTCGGCACTGCATTATGCAGTCATCCACCTTTAGCTGTGAAACCTTACCTGTTACCTTTTTAACTAAAAAATGGCAAATTGATTATTGTGGCCCCGGGAAAAGTTCCTATAAAACTTTTTTTGTTTTACAGTTAAGACTTACAGTTAGGGGCCTAAAGAAGATGGAAACAGACATAAGGATGGACAAAAGCCAGCCCATAATAAGGCCTATTGAAATAGCTGCATAATAGTGCATATAGCAGTAAGCAGACCTGAGAGAGGCCGGCAAACACAGCCTTGTCAACAAAACGAAGGCTGTAGTCATCCGTCTGTATCACTCCTTCAGACCAGGCAGCACAGCAGTGATGAGCCCAGACCTGTCCTACAATCCACAATACATCAGCAGTTTTCACGCAGTCTCGATAGCCAGTAATCACCAGCAAATATTATTTCACTTATTTCTAAAACGTTGACGGCAAACGTTTGCCAAAACGCATATTCAAAACTTCTGAGAAAATACATCTCAGCAACACTAAGCACAATTTTCAAGAGATCACAAAGACAGTTGGCCATATTTTCAAACAAAGCACTGTTCTTTCAGTCTGAATAAAATGTAGAAATAACTAGCACAATTTTTCACATGCGTTTATTCATGCTTAACCTTCATATAGTATCATTATGCACAAGTAAAACAGCGTGAAGGCATCGAAGTGCAAGCACACAGTGCAGTGGACAGACAACGCATACCATTCTTTTCAAACAGCTGGCTGACTTCCACATCATCCGGGTATCCAACCAGACTCAGTTCATCCACGGTTGGCAAAGGACGGCCGTCAAAGTCTAAAGCTGGCTGTGAATTTGCCCTTTGTGGCAAAGCCGGCTTGGTCTTCTCACTGCTCAAACTGCATAATTGAAATAAACCAAAGTCATCAAAGCACAACAGACTGTGCAACAATACTAAGACACAGCTAAAACGTAGGCCAAAAAGCAAGTGGCCACACTTTTTATGACCTGTCCCGTATTCAAAATTCTGACTGATGCTATCAAATGTTTTAGAAATATAAAAATTTTTTAATCAAAAACTTGAAGTAAATGACAGCAATGCTGTAACAGTGCATGCTTGCAAAACATCTCTGAAAGCATGTAGCAGTTACACAGAAAGAAAAAGTAACAAAAATACTTTAGATTGTAACCAATCTAATGTATACTCCGTGCACACTAAATGCCCATACTACTACAACAACTACTACTATTACTACAGTATTGCTATTGCTAGAACTGCAACTAAAGATCCGAGACATATCTTTTACAGAAGCTGAGTTATAGCCCATTTTGTCTCAAATTTTGTTGCCATGGCAATGAGGGTCAGTTGGGCATAAATGTAAAAGGCACTATGAAATTGGCGGACCCCGACAACCTCACCCTAGAACCAAACCTGAAGTCGATCAGATGATTGGCTGCTGAGATATAGCCATTTGAATTCCTTCCAGGAAGGCTCTTCCAGGAACGAAGGTCGGTAGTCGGTGGGTCCTCAATATCACACTAATCTCATACACTCCTCTTCGCTACGTTAGGAACGTAGCGTGCGCAGAGTGGAAATGACGTAAAACCAATGCTGTTAATCTACAGACTATAATAAAACAATGGTAAAAAAAATCAAAAGATAAGCATGCAGGTGGGTATCTTTAATAAAACAAACGATTTTAATTAAAGTCTCTCAATGGTCTGTAGAAAAAGAGTACTAAACAAACTGTAACTAGCAATAGCATACCTTGACTGCTGTCTGAGAGGGCCACGTGTTCGGCGCCAAGTCAAACTCTGCTGACCACGCCTTCCTGTCATCTCCTCGGTTTCTGACAATGCCCGTTTAGCACCGACGCGACTTAACTGACGTTTAAATGGGTTAAATCCCGGTGTAGGCTCGTAGCATGTCAGATCTCCCTGGCCCAGCAAACTCTTCTCACCGCGCCAGCAAAATGCACACACCTTGTCCATAATGCCACTACAACGACAATCATAATCACACAGTTGCAGGCAAGACAAAGACATTGATAGCATGGAGATCAAACAGCATAAGAACTACAATGACAAGCTGTACTTAATTACCACAACAAAAACAACATTCACCCAGAAAGAAAGAAAAAAAAAACATGTAAACATCAAAAAAACGCACAAACAGATAACTAATTTTAGCATGCAAATATGTTGTCCAGAAATAACATTATGTAGCCATCTAGCTAAACACACGTACTTGCCCTACTGGTACAACCATAATACTGACCATGACCTTAGATGTGCTGAGCAAACAACAGGGCACACCAGAGCTGCGTTTTTCATCAGCTAACAGGGCGGGGCTGTTCACTGCTGACGTCATGTTCATTTACATATCTATGCCAAATGATACAAAATGAACGTGGTCTAATGCATACAGAAAATTGAATATTTTAATCCAGTTCAAAATTACAGATGATAAAAACCACTGAACTAAATATTATATATAATTAGTATATAATATTTAAACCTAGTTCAATGATAAAAACCAAAGCAACAACAAACATGCACACCACAAAGTCACGAGAGTACCGTAGAACGACTACGACCACAGTTTTATCTCGGTAGGCAGGGAGATCGAGTTAGTGGTTGACTTAGTTGAATAATGAGCGAATAAGGCAAATAAGGCAATAGGGGCGGAGTCTGGTAGAACAGACACACCCCATTAGCTGATAAAAAAAACACAGCTCAGTACTCCTGCCTTGAGAATGTTTAGATTAATTTTAGTTTTTTCTATGCCTTCCTGTTTTTCAGCCAGTAGCAATTAAAAGGAACAAACAGACAGACAAACAGAGAGGCAAGATTTGTAATGCAGACTATTAAGATGGCTGCATAATAAATGTAGAGATATATGACAGTAGTAACAAATACTAATTAATAAAAAATCCCTAAACTGTAATGTAACGCTGTAATTAATACTAGTGCAAGTGTATAGCACATACCCAAAAATCTTAAAAACAATGCGACTTTTTAAATTTTTAGTTACATTTCGAATATGCCACATGCTTCACATACTGGTTTGGTCGATATCAATCAACATGCTAAAAGAATCTGGCACCTCGACATCATAACTTTAAAACACTTAATCAACAACTAAAAATACGAAGTAACTCAACGACTAAGTCGAATACTTTACCTTTCTGTGTGATAAGAATATGCATCGGCTTCCATCAATGACATCGGTGGTCTGCATTACAACACGTACGTGCAAAACATGCACCACAAAAAGCATGCAATCCCAAGACAGACCGAGCCAGTTCTATCCAAATACTACTGCATGTAATGACTGCTTAAGATACAGCTAAGAACAACAACAGATGCACAAACAGAAAAACGAAGTTCAACATAGTACGACTTTCACTATTTGACAGCTGTTTAACCAGCTAAATTTTTTCTCGTGTCATGTTCAGTTTCAAGAGTGTACTTCTAAGGCCCATGTCAGACATGTGACAAAGTTGTGTAATTTTGTCGCGCAACTTTGTTGAGCGACAAAATTGCCCATCTGACATGGCAAAGTTGCGCAACTTTTGACGCATCACGCGATAAATATGGCGAATAGAAATCATCTCTATTCCTTGGCGATTTATCGCCGAATCTTTGAGCTGTGATTGGCCAGTTTGTTATTTACATGTTATTCTCGCGTTGCTTATCATCTGACTCGTAAGTACTGCAATTCAATTATGACACTAGTAGGAATTTTGGTATCAAAAGTCACCGAAAAAAACATCTGTTGTCCAATACATTCATTCAATTGAGTCGTGCAGTAACCATTTAGCACAAGAAGCTGTAATTACATTCGAGTAGAGGGTTTGAGGCTGTAGCAGATGACTAGCCATTTTTAGCTGCAAGCTGAGCAAGTTTATGCCAGAAAATTCCAGAGTTAAACTTCCTGGTTGTTGTCTGTAATGCTGGAAGAAATGTTTGTTTGGCGATTGTTTGCTGATAGAAATTCGACAGTTGCCTAGGCAAATTTGTCGCATGATAAAATTGTGCGATAAAGTGAGGCAATTTTGTCACGTGTCTGACGTGGGCCTAAGAATTGCTGAAGCAGGCCAATTCACTGAATGAATGACTGTTTCTGAATCTCAAGCATCAGCATCAAATTAATAAGTAACAGCTGCTATAATATCAATAACAAGCACAGAATGCAGTGCTTAATGCTGCTCAAAAGCTGCCCACCTTGAGGAGCTGGCATCATCAGCAAAGGAATCATCATCAGCGCCAGGTAAAGATGTCCGACTGCCAGTATCACCTGTCAGCAGAGCAAGACACAAATCACTAAACACTAAAACATCACTCACCCAAGTGACAACGGCAACTGGTAATTGCTGAAATTTTACGGTGATTTATTGCTTGCATCATGCAGAGACTGGCGACGTAACAATAATCCTTACATTAACAGGTATGCTAAACAACTGCAATTAGACACGAGCTTGAATTATATGATCCAGCCCAGGCCAGAACATTTTGACTGAGTCAGTTTCACAGGTCTACTGGCCTGGCGCCGCCGTTTGGGCGCTCACCCTTTGGGCACTGGGACGTTTGGGCACTGAGGACGTTTGGGCGCCGCAGTTTAGATCAGCTTTCCCTAGGTAGTGCAAAAACGAACAGTGGGTGAAGTGGGAAACTAAACGGTCATTTGATGGCAAGTTTTGTCAGGAATATTCATACCAAAAATTATCAAGATCTGGTAGCAGATTTTCATGTGACAATCGAAAATGTCAGTGATGTTTTTTTTGGGAAACAGTGGAGTGAGTGTACTTTTATCTGGCATTCTGCAAGTCAAAATCTGTCAACCAAAAAAGACTGTCGGAAGTACTAAAAGTTGCATAAGCACTTCGGAATTCTTCTTCTTGTTTGCTTTCAAGCTGCACTGCAAAAATACTGCTTTTGATATATGGTAACAAAATAAGAGATTACTAAACACTGTTGACAAAGATATTCTTCCGATACAGAATTTATTAAACCAAACTACAGAGTACAGAAGAAATGTTCAAAGCAATTAACAGACTTTTAAAATTTAAAATCTATGCACTCTCAGTAACAATTATTTTAAAACTACAGTAGAACATTCAAAAAGTGCTTTACAACCGTACATAGTATACCCGGTAATTATTTTAATATTAACTGAATGAATACAAAATATCATATTCTTACAGCGGAATGCATACCACTGTCTGGTGCAATACTAGTCTCATAACAAGGATCCTGTTTGCCAGGCAACAGCAAGGATGGACCACTATGCAATGGATCAGTGACTGCCACCTCACCAGGTGTTAGTTCAAGTGACACATCAGGCACTTGGGATGCTGATGCAGAAGACGCATCTTTCAGAGATTTTTTGCTCTTTGATCTGCGTCTAAAAAACACATTCACACAAAATGCAGGTCAGAAAAACTACAGCTTACGGAGTCAAGTCACTGCTCATATTTTAGCTATATTATTTTGTTCTCCATGCATAAATGTTGTCAAATTTAGTTGAATTAAATGCTCATTAACTGACATGAAAGAACTACTAAGTTTTCTAGCACTATGCCTGCAGTTGTATAATAAGCTGATAACTCCACGGGTGCACTCAAGCATGACCAAATAAATTACTGCATAAGTTTGACCATCAGTGACTGTAATGAATGTAACATAAGTGATAAGTGTGCTAAACCACAGTCTGAAGTGTATTAGTTCATTTAAGGCTAGTATGCAGTGCACAGAATTCTGTCCCAAATCAGATACAGAATACATACGGAAGCAGTTTCCTGTCGCTTTGCTCCATTTCTTCCCGCCTACACCTGGCAGAGACACGACGTGAAACATCCGTGCTGCCGGCTACTTCAGTCAAAGGAGATGTTTCAGCAGACAGTGCAGCTGAAGGCCGAACATCAGCGTTTTCTGTAGTTGTGCTCGACGTCGATGACGAACAAACATCGTCCATATTAGGCCCAGTATCATCAGCTCCACCAGGACCACCACAAAGCAACGTTGGTTTCTGATCTTGAAATTCACAATCTCCACTGCCGACAGTCTGCTGTTGTTGATCCATGTTCAGAAATTAGCGAAGAAAGATTTTCTTAGCAGTTGGTTGGAGTTTCAACCATCATACACCACAGCATGCTAGACAGACACCAAGCACAACAATATCACCACATGCAAAACTTGAGTATTGTCTAGTATCACCATCATCTTCAGCAGTGTACAGCAGTCTCTATTCTACTTGACACAGTGCACACTTTTTTAAAATGTTTATGCATCATTGCGCTTTACATTCACATTCACCAGGGAGTGAGAATTTCACGTGTAATTTAGTACGATTTTACGCTTAATATTAAAATTACAGTTTTCGCCTCCAGTTACAGTTACCGTTAGGCTTAGGGTTTGGGTTTAGGTTAAGGTTAGGGATTGGGTTAGGGTTAGCAATTTTCTAAGATTTATGTGACAAAAATGCACACCATAAATTAGTGTACAATATGGACAGACGAATCATTACGCAACATTCACATTCACTAGGGGGCGACAATTTCACGTGTAATATAGTACGATTTTGTGCTTAATATTAAAATTACGGCTTTCGCTTACAAAGATAAAAGTTAGGGTTAGGGTTTAGGGTTAGGGTTAGCATTTTTGAAAGATTGATGTGACTATAATGCACACCATAAATTAGTGTACAATATAGGTAATAAGTTCGACAGTGGTGCATGTGCCTAAAAAAATTGAAAACAGCTGCCCGGGGATGAGTGAAGTTTACTGGGCGCCATAGGAATACACCTAACCTAGCCTAGTTATAAGCTGCATTCATATCTGAAATCTGAGTCGTGTATAACTAGGCTACACCTAACCCTAACCCCAAACCTATTGGTAGTTATACAGTATATATGTGAAATAATGGGCGCAATGTATTCCTATGGTGCCCAGTAAACTACACATTGCCCGCTGCCCGTGAGTGACGGTCTACTTAGACCTGAGGAGCTAGTTGGTCGACTGGCGATCCGTGAAGCTACGGCCGAGGTCGTCAGTCGCGGTTTTCGCCATAGCGAAAGCCGCCGTGTCCCGCGGCGCCTTTCGCTAGACCGAAGACAGGACACTATCGAAGGTTTACCTTTAAAACCTAATTACATGACCATTGCACAACTACCAAAATAAATAATATATTACATTTGCTATAAATGTTCAAACGTAGAACACAATAATTGTTGTCACATCTTTGCAACATATTCTCCCAAACATTTTACAACAAATTACTATCAACAACGCTAAAAATTCGCCATCTTGTGGCGCATCACCATCATGCACGTAAGCAGAAGAAGTAGCCCACGCCGAATCAAAAAAACGATTATCTGTTATAATGTGACAAAGCGTAATATACCGACAAACAAAAAATACAAGATATAAAATTTATGCAGTTTCGGGCTAAGTCATGTAGTAGTTTGTAGACAATCTCGCAAAATCCTGCACGCGGATGAACACGCCGGCAATCAGAGATATGAATATGCATATGTGTTTCTGCCTGCAGCAAGTGGCCTAGTTGATGCGGCTGTAGCCTGCAGAGCGGTCAGCTGCTGCTGATGCTGCTGAGTGCAGAGTGCTGAATGCCGGTCGGCGTGTCAATCAGCTGTCAGTATACTGACTGCCAAAGCCTATATAGAGCAAGTTTTACTGTATAGGCTTTGCTGACCATAGATATATACACCTTTTTGCCCGGTCAATGAAGGTTCTGTGTCCAGGCCCGAATCGTCAGATTCGATTCAACCAGCGCTTTCAACTTTCAGCGTAGCCTCTCTGTCGGACTACGACCACACCGTGGTTTTCAATATTTCAATT
>Ga0056128_1009607_pt1 | contig 12122 bp, 12 predicted proteins | sample WorMetLIZISLAND2_FD_71113 | JGI IMG/M metagenome (GOLD analysis project Ga0056128, IMG submission 71113) | Marine gutless worms symbiont microbial communities from Max Planck institute for Marine Microbiology, Germany - Olavius geniculatus... ...
TGTACCAACAGATATGCAGAAATCTAACACTAATGCGAAAAATTCGTCAAAAAACTGCAAACATTACGAGTTACGTCGCCTGCTAAAATGTAAACACAACAAGAGGTGGAACGCAGCAACTCCACTCACCACTTTATCAAAAACGTTAGGGAGTTTTTTTAAAATGCTAAACATATCGTTTTACATAAAACTGCTCCTGTTTTTATTTTAAAACAGGTTTAGACATTGTTATCGGCAATTGTTAGCTACAGAAAGTTGTTAATATTTTGCAGTGCTACTATGTTTACTTATGCCGCTTAAATATGCTTTGCTGTATCCATGGTAACCGGTCTCAAACAAACGCAGACGCAAAATTATCGTTTTTATCGTTTAAAATCTCCCGTTTGCCCCGTATATGGCTTGGCAGACAAGCATATTATGTTTTCTTGCACTTTTGTTCGTAATTTCCTGGTAGTCACTGTTCCCCCCCCCCAACGGTGGAGCATTCTCTTATAGCAGATAATGGACTAATGACCCTGAAGGTCACTGTCAACCAGTACGGTCGGCTATTCTAGCAACAGCTGGGCTTCTTGTTGTAAAGGCAGTGGCATGTCACGAAAATTTGGTTGAATATTGTGATAATTTTTAACATACAAGATGCACGGCTGTTATGATGAACGATTATACATGTACAATAAGTCTTAATAAAGCATGTTTTGTTCTGGGTTACAATGACACATCTTGTATCTTGTACAATTTCTGAGATATTGCCACTTTATTATATAAGCTTAGTAGTGAACAGTACTGGAAATCAGCATATTGTAAACGGTTAGTAAGTAAAGTAAGTAAGTAAAGTGTAAATTTATATAGTGCATACTCAAAAAGATCTCTAATGCGCTTAATACATTTTGGCATCAATATTTCGCATAAATACATGTCTTCAGCTGACGTTTGAAAGTATCGAGACTCAGTTTGGCAGTATTTTAGCATGTGACATACAGACAGTGCTGTCAGCATGCAAGTAGAAGGTAAACTGTATTATCATGCATTAGGCTGAACTGACAGCTAACAGCCTTTTTGTCCGATATTGGGTGCATATTATCTGATTTCATCGTATGGTGACTGCAGAGAATTCCGGTGAAGCGAAGGTACGTGGCGTCAGCGTCAATCAGGAACAAGGTGTACGTCATTGGTGGCTACAACGGCACGGCACGGCTGAATGCTGTTGATTGTCTAGACTTGAGTGATGCCGAAGCTCATTGGCAACCCGTCACCCCCATGCATCATCGCCGAGGACTTGCTGGAGCCTGCACTTACCTAGGTGTGTATGCACGGTGTTTTCCAGCTCTTAAGCAGTGCAGAGAGTATGACAGATTTGTGCTTTGATCACTGTGTTTATGTGTGCATTGCCTGGAAAGGCCGTCTCTGAAATGACTTATCATGCATTGAGCTGGATGATAAACCTCTATTCTCTTACTCACTTAAATAGAGGATATGGCAGATTTGTGCTGTTGATCATCATACTGGGTATTTATTTAGAAAAATTTAATGTCGTTACCATTGAAGCGATGCCAGCTGATTTGCATAAACTGATACTGATAGTACCATAGCACATTATTAAACAGTGACAGTTCATTACGAGTGTTAATGAACAACTGAACTTGTGCTTCAGCCGTAAGCATACTGCTTTCTCGGAGCTACAATATAGGCCTTCATCTCATAGCCTGTTAGCTACTAGTCGCTGTCCACCTAATAGAGCATAGAAGGCTGAGTTTGTCAGAACTCAGATTAGTCATAAAAATGCTGAAATTGAGCAAAATTCAACAATAATCGGCCACTACAAATAGTAACAGATGTGATGTTCTGGTAACTCCGTAGGTTTGCCATATTCGTCTCCGGTTAAAAATGTTTTTTTTTTTAAGTTTTTAACACTATTTTTGTACACTTTGGTTGCCGGTGTGATGTAACGCTGCAGATTTCATCTATGTCTGTGGTGGGTTTGATGGCTCTGTCCGACACACGAGCATGGAACGTTACAACCCAACGATTGACGAGTGGACCATGCTGGCCAGTATGAGCACTGGGCGTGAGGGTGCCGGGCTAGTGGTTGCCAATGACATGCTCTATTGCATCGGCGGCTACGACGGCCTTAACCTGCTGAACTCAGCCGAACGTTATGATCCCAACACCGGCCAGTGGACGCTCATTGCATCCATGTCTACGAGAAGATCAGGTAGGCTTAAACATCTTCTGTCATTTGAGCTTTTGTGATTGATGACTTTAACTTTGATGTCTGATAATACTGCAGCTGTGTAGCTTGTCAGACCGAAATGGTGTAATAATCATTATGCTGCTAGGTACAAGAATTTATAAACTGTACCTATTCTTGACGGCTTCTTGTAAGCAGAGTGATCTAGAAGACTATAGCAGATATCGGTGGGTACACTCATATGTGATTGTAGCTGTTGCTCTTTTTAAGGAACTAGTTAATGATTGTTTTGTTGTATGTTTATTGAACAGTGTGCCATTGAAAAGATTTAGAAAATCAATCAATATTTGGTGAAGATGTGAGAACATTGTTGTTTTTCCTTCTGACTCACAGTGTGCGTATTTGCAGCTCCTAACCGGCATTTGTTTGTATGACTGAACTGTGGCATGGCAGGTGCTGGCGTTGCGGTTATTACGGACACAATCTTTGTATGTGGTGGGTATGATGGAGCGAATCACCTCGTGTCAGTCGAGAGCTACAATGTCTGCACAGGGCATTGGTCCATCGTCAGCAACATGAACATTCCTCGCTGCTACGTCGGTGCTTGTGTCCTCAAAGGAAAGCTATACGTCGTTGCAGGGTTTGTACCACAGATATACACATTAAAATATTCCATAGTCCTGACTGCAGGCTGTTATGGAATGCATCGTCTTCGACACTGCCCGCCCTGACCATCATGCTTTGCACGAGGTACGATATGATGTTGCGTCAGCCGATGATACTGCGAACAAGGTAAATGAATACAAATGAATCGTAATCAGCAAGCGTTATAAAAAATGAATGCCCAACAATTTAATTTTAATTACTGTACAAACTAATCGGAGCGATGAACAAACAATATGGTGGTCATTCGCCAGTGACTGGCAGTGAGCAGATCACAATGCATGCTGGTCAGGTGGGGCAGTGTTGAAGACATTGGGTTAGGCTGGCGGTGCTGTCCCTGTAGTTTGTACTCAGCTTTATGCTCTGTAGCTTTTTTACTGTGATTTTAAACAGTTGGGAGTTTGTGACTGCAGTGGCTTCGGAATCGAAATCGGGCGCAACTTTTCTCAGTTTTGGGCTGAGGTTCCCCCCGTGTTCTGACTCAAGTTTTATCCTCCATGTTGGGCTTCTTTCCTTTCCATGGAGAAAGTTTTTTTAAGGCTGTAGATTGAGAAATAGAGAGAAGTAAAAATGGGGGGGCAGTTGTTAAGGGGGAAATGGAAAACTAGAGTGAAGTAAAAAAATAGGAGGAAGTTTTTAGGATGTATTATTATTATTATTATTGTTATTATTATTATTATTATGACCAAGAACTGGGAATTTCAACATTTTTAAATGTCAGCTGAAGACATACGGTACTTTTTCACAAAATATTGATGACAAAATGCATTTGGTGTGATTTTTGTTAGTGTGCGCTATATTAATTTGCACTTCTTCACTTACTTACTTACTCACTTATTTGCTGCTGGCACGATGGATGGTGGTTAACTTTCAGCAAACACTTGGCCATCGTGTTGAAGTGGTTGCGAGAGGTTTGTCTGCTCTGCATGACTGCGTAGGTACGATGGCAATGCACTGTTGAGCTGCATAGAGGTCTACAACCAGCAGACCGAGTCGTGGGAACTGCTGGACAAAGGCATGACAACACAGAGATGTGATGCCGGACTCACCGTTGTTCACCTCCGATAATAACCTTGCGCTCTTCATTTTCTTTCACCGTTCTTTGCCGGCATGAAGCTGTGAAGTAGAGATGACCCTGGGAATGTCTTTTTACATTCCCATTCCTTCCCATTCCCATTCCCAATTTTGTAACCGATTTCCATTCCTATTAAATTTCCACTAGGCTTTTCCCATTCTTTCCCATTCACATTCCCGAACAATCGTTTCATCGTTGCGGCATAAACACTTTTTGGCCTATCAAAGACTCGAGCCTAACCCACAATATCATACTGTGCTGAGTGTGCTTTGCTTGTCGTTGAATCTATAACGTGTCATGACAGTCATCATTACTGAACATCACAAACTACCAAAAATATAATTGTGCTGAATGGTATTCAACTTTGACGAACAATAGTATCTTTCTTTTCTAGCCGGAACATAAGCCATACATGGCATCCGCCGATGAGAATTTGTTTCCATGGCAATAAGGGCCATTCCCATTCCCATGCAGGTTGTTTCCCATTCCTTCCCATTTTCATTCCCAATTTTGTCGTCAATTCTCATTCCATGGGATTCCCATGGTATTCCCGTTCGTAGTGGGAATTCCATTCCCATGGTCATCTCTACTATGAAGGCATAAGTTATGTGGTTCCTGCCATTGTTGTGATGTGAGTTTTGCACACTGACGGTGACTGGACTGGACTGACTGTTGCTACGTTGTGTTGTCCGTCGTCGCAAGTTGATATCAGTTTGTCATTGTTGAGGACCAGTCAGCGTCGGACATGTGTGACGTAAGCTTGCGTTTGAACTGCAGATGTTGTTGCCTACAGTGTTTGCTAACTGTTGAACATTTGTCATCATCTTATGAAATATTTCAGTAGCAAATATCTCAGCAAATATTCCACAAGGTGACAGATTATTCGCATTCATGTAGGATTCTACGTGGTGGTTTTTTTTGACTGTCACAGTTAATTCTTTCACACAGAAGTGAAAACGGATTTTTCAGTTTGGATCTTGCTCGCCCCCAAATTCTAATGGATTGTTTCAGAAACTTTGTGGAAATTACAGCAACATGAAAAATGTTCTTGGCTGAAGTGATAAATTTAGTAAGTTGAAGTAGAACTTTTGTGATAATTCCATGACACTGATTGTGCTGTTGACATGTTTTCTGAGTCATCTGTTTTAAATTCTGTAATGTCATAAATAATAGTTTCCTTCTTCAACAACTTTATGTTTACTTTTGGCACACTTGCTGATGTTAGTCATGTACTTGATTTTTTAAATTTGGGCATGTCCGAAATAAACCCTATGCTGGTTTTACATTGTCTGTGAAAACAAATTATTGTTCCTTTTGAGCATTTTATACATGAAGTTCTTGGTGTATTTGGTTTCGTTTATTGGCTGTTAAACTTGTTAATTGTTTAATATTTGTGTTCTGTAAATCATGTTTCTCGCATTTTGCAGAAATAAGTACTATTGTATTCTGGTTGTGTTTTCTTTTATTCACAACTGATAAGTGTAATCCACAATGATTTTAGTACAGAATCATTGCATTTAGTCAGATTTTATGTATCCGTGGCCTTTCCATAATTTGTTGTCGGATAATTTTTTATTAAGACAGCTCCGTTGCATTGATAAGAATTTTTTAGCTTGAAATTTTAGCCAAATGATCAGTGTAGCCTGCAGGGCCTACAGATTGATAGGCATTAACATTGTGCAAACAAATTTACTCTGTTGTTAATGGGTAGCTGTAGTCAATGCAGTGTAAGTGCTGAATGTGGATTATGGAATGTCCACACTGAATAACTGTTGCGGCTATGAACATAGGATGTACGTTGTTGTTTACCAGTGGTATCAACTTGGTCACCACGTAATGTTGGCAGTACGGTTGGTAAGCTAACATGAGTGGACGATGGAGTATGATAGCCAACGACTGAGGTTGGAATCAGAAAAAACGTACATTTCCAGGAGCGAATCAGAGGTAGTATTTCTTTGAAGTGACGTTAGAATCGTTACAGGTGTTAAATGCAAATGACGAAGAGGCCTAGCTTTCACATCATATTTCGGGCTTCAGTTCAGAGGTCTCAGTTTTGAAGCAAAATCTGGTGATCTGCTTTGTACAGTGATGCGATAGCTCGCTGGTTCAATTCTGCAGGCTGTACGGCAGCAGTGAAAAGTTTGGTGCCGTGCGTTCTTGGCAACCCATTACTGTGACTCAGCGGTTAGGGCGTTGGATACCAGATCGAAAGGTCCACGGTTCAATTCCCAGCTGGTGCACTATCAAGTGACAACTCTGGGCAAGTTGTTCACACCTATGTGCCCGTGTAGGTGCAAGTGGTCTACTGGTTAGTGTCGACTCTCAACTTTCAGTTTATAGATCGATTCTCACTGCTGGTCATTTGCAAGCAACCTTGAGCGCGTTGCTAACCTACTATGTGCTTAGGCCAACTCAGCCTCCTACCCTCCGTGGCTTGGGAAATGAGTAGTAGCTTACGGGCTACGGGGCGAAGGCTGATTGGGGCGGTCACTGGCTTTTATCCCTATACTTGGTGGGCGCAGATTCGCCCAGTGAAAAATAGGGGGAAGTTTTGATAAGGTTGTAGATGAAAACTCCCCCCCATTTTTTACTCCCCCTATTTTTTAATCTACATCCTTAACAAAACTTCCCCCTATTTTTTATTCCCCACTTTTTTAAATCTGCACCTTCAACAAAAATTCCCCCTACTTTTTACTTTCCCCTTATTTTTCAACCTGCATTTTTAACGAAACCCCCATTTCTTACCCCCTATTTTCCACTGGGCAATTAACACTTAACAAAACTTCCTTCTATTATTATCCCTTATTTTTTAATCTGCACCTGTAACAGAAATTCCCCCTACTTTTTACTTCCCCTATTTTTCACTGGACAAACTACACCCTTAACAAAACTTTAGCCATAGAGGGAAAAGAAGCCCATAATGGAGGGGAAAACTTGAGTCAGAAATTGTAGGGAACCTCAGCCCAGAACTAGGGAGAAGTTGCGCCCGATTTTGATTCCAGATTTGGGGGATAGAAGCCACTGGGGGCGGTGGTATGTCTACTTGCTGCAAACCGCGGGTTCAGTTGTTGCTGACGTGGGCAATGGATGGCGGCATAGTGCGCTGTGGTATCATTAGCTCATGCCAGTCAGCTGCCAATTTCCGGGATTGTAAAGCGCTTCTGTCCACGAGTGCGTCTTATGTAAGAAACGCTATAGCAAGTAGGCTACCGGACTTTAGCCCTTTTTTAATTGGCCGGATTATAGTGGTCAGTGGCGCTATTTATTTGTGGGTCGATTATGGCCAAAGTTGTAGTGGCTCCGGCGATGTAGCAGCATAACGACGAAGTCGTCGTTATTGGGTAGGTCGCTACAGCGCAGTGCGACAATGTTGGGCACTATTACGTCTAGGTACTTGACTTTTTGGAGCCTTTGTAGGTCGAAAATGGCAGTCTGTAACAGAGCTGTATGTCCTGCCAACTAATAGCACGTGATGTCGTAGTCAATTATTCGTGTGAACGTACAGACAAATGTCTGCGTGGGTCCTTTATCTCGATACGATACAATAACGGTCGGAAAAGAGTCAGGGCTCAAACTGTATACGTCTTAAGCGCAAAACAGTCTTAGTTTTCCGAGAAATGTGTTGGTTTTGGTTTAGCTGTCTGACTTTAAGGTGTTTGCATCACTTATTACACACACAGCACGGTAATTAACCCAGTAAACCCAGAGCCGGCGGAAGGGAGCTTGTTCAAAAAACATATTCAAAATATAAAATAAGTGAACATGTGAACAGTTTACCGAAAGTGGAGAAGTCTATTACTTTTCACTAATCTGTGAGGTATTGCGGCCTATTAAACTTCATTTTTTGCAAAGACAACTCAAATTGTATCTAATTTTTTTGCGTTTCAAATTTTTGAAAAGTGGGCAATTCTGCGGCTTTCATTGAACGTCCAAAAACCAAAAGTGTTTCAGCAAAGCCCCCTGACAGTCAGTTACAGTCAGTTATAAGGTCTAGAGGGCTGCAGACCCTCGTTATAGGGGCCACACAGTTCTATTTGGGGGCCCGGCCTCCAACTCTCTGGCGCCGGCACGGAGTAAACCACAGATGCTTTGAACTTACTTCTGACGGAAATGTTAGCAGACATCGTTACTCGCATCCGCACTCCATTCGGTTATTCGTACTTTTCGAATGACAAGTGTTGTTGACAGTAACGAACGACATTGAAGCTGTTATAAAAATGCTTAATATGACGATAAATATAATTAATCGACATGTCCATGGGTCATCATACATTGCAGTCAGCAGATGCACTGGCTGGAATAGTATAACCGAGTCCGGCGCATGAACATTACATGCTCGGCGATTTAAGCTCCACACACACGTGAAATAAAACACACAGTAGGGGCCGAAACAAAACACTCGTTTTATTTCTGCTTCAGACGTCCACACACGTAAAGCAAAAAATATACTCTCATTGAAAGTGAAACCGATATCGAATGTCATTCCCTCTCTGAAATGTCAAAAAAATACTGTAAGCTTAGGCCACGCGAATGCGATAGACTGCGGCTGAAACAGGCTGAAACTGTCGGAACTGTTACGTCAGTTGCACACAGACTTGCAAAGAAATCGAAACGTTGCAGAGTTGTTTCGGTGTGCTGTTATTATGGGGCCGTCCTTCCTATAAGGAGGCCACATAATGTATCGATCCTGTCCGTCTGTCTGTCTGTCCGTCTGTCTTGTGCCTACTTCTTTTTACGTATCGTTTTAGGTACGTGAGCCTTAACTCGTACGAAAAAAGAAATTCTCATAGTGAAGATACTGCAAGGACGGCCCCATAGCGGGCGGCCCCTCAACGCCGCACCCTCTAGTTTCTGTTGTATTTCGCGTGTGCGGAGAGCTACAGTTGACACTCGACAGGTGTCTCTACGTGTTGCTGTAGACGATGCTGACAATGACGATGATGCTCATGCAGGTGATGGAAGTGATGGCCAGCGTCAGCCAGCGGTACTTGAAGCGTCTCGTCACGATGTGGCGCAGGAAGATCGGTCCAGGGTGCTCGTTGTCCGTGGCTGTGCTGTCACGTCGAGGCAGGTCGCTGCGACTCGATCCCACTGACGGCCGCTTGCAGTGCTGCTGGGACGACTTGGCTTGTGATAGATACAACCTACAGCACAGACCCAGCGCAGCATTTACTACCATGCGCTGCATCTGAGGCTATCTCCGTGCACAGTTTCCGCTTCACAGACTATCAAACACGGCCTAAAAAACTCTAAAGTAGGCTACAACTCGCCCTGAGTGACGATGCAGGGCTTGGTCCCGAGCGAGGCGCGAAACGCCGGAGCGCAGAGGGGGTCGGGCAATTGTTTGTACGGGCAAATGTCCGTTCCCCGGGTGCCGTAGCCCCTGTCTAGATGGAAGTCTGCAGGCTGCGCCTTTAAAAATACGTTAAAACCAACAAACAGAGACAAGAAAGCACATTAAAAACACCGTGAATCAGTATAAGCAATTCATTTAGGTCGTTTTTAGTTTCTTTTGTTAATGCTACGAACAATAAACTATCCCATAACTATAATATAAACCAAACATCAAACGTTCTTAGTTTGTATCCTTTTGGAACTTACTTGTGTCAGAACTTGGGCAAAATGTGTATGCTTTGGTTTTTTTGCCGTAAGTCAAGGTGCGATACATCATTACATAAATATAACAATTCGACTGTTTAGCGCAAAACCAACATACATTTTTACGCTCAGCTCAGTTACAGAAAAACAATGAAATTATAATTTGCTAAAGTGCAAGAAAGCCTAAAACGGATGCATTTTAACAGCCAGTTGTCGAAATCTAGCCTACAGTAATTCAACAGGATGGCAACTATTCTACTCGACAACGTGACTGTTAATTGCGAGATCTGTGCATGTTGAGTGCAGACCTGATGGTGAGCAGTAGTTTAATTTCGTCAAGCGACTCGTCTGTGTTGGCGACGTCGTGGTACAACTGCAACGGGTTCACAACCGTCTCAACGCAAAGGATCTCTGCAGCTGCAGAACCACACAATGTCATTCGAACGCAGTCGTAGTCGTTATCATTTTCACGACGATAATTATTGTCTTTTATTGCAATAATTAGGCTACCAATACATCAACCTAGTAGAGGGGGCATGCAGGAAGTTGCAATTTTCCGAGAGATGCTAAAAAATTCGGACCGAATTCTGACAGAAAGACGGTGGCAAATTTCCGGTAGAGGAGAAACTCCTGCTCCGCCTACTTTTTTTTAACTCACGTCGACGCCGCCGATTATAGTTGCAGTAGCCAACAAAATACGGTCAATTTAAGTTTAAAAAGCACGTTTTTGGTAAGTTCTGCAAACGATGTGGATACAAATCATATTTTTTGTATAACTGCCTGCCGTTGATCGACGTTTAGGCCAACTATTTCTACCTTGATGTTGTTTTGAGTTTTCGTGTGGCGTGACAGAAGGCACGCCCTGGATCAATAATAAAAGACACAGAAAAAGAGAAAGTTAGAGGAGCCGCTGACCAGATGTCTGCAGGAAAGCGACGACTTTGTCGAACGTTTCCGTCATCTTCTCGAGTCGTTCCTTGAAGCTGACTCCGAGTTCTCGGACTCGGACGTGCTGAGGACTGAACGTCTGATAGGTGATGGGGAAAATGACCGGCAAGCTGACCAGCAGCTGACCGATCGGCTTGGAGTAAGCTATGCGCAGGATACGGAACATGTCAACCGGTCGAGTGCCGTTTGTTCCCGGCTGACTGTAGTGACAACACGATCCCGTTTCGACGCCTACGTCTGCCAAAACGAACGCTACTTCACCGATACAGCGTTCGATAAAAAAACGTAGCAAGAAAGCCTAGCTAACGCAAAGGAAACGCGCTACAGCCTTGCATGTATGAAGGCCCACTGCCCACTGGGGTGTTCACGCTAAGCTAATACACAAATACCAAAAATCTCCATCTGCATTGCATAACGAGTTAGTTGCGTGGCGACACCTTGCGAACGCTATAGTTGTGTAGCAGCCCGAAATCGCCAAAATACATTTTAAAAAACCCTATTTTGGCGTTTAAGGTCATCCAAGGTCATTGCTCTTGGTAGCAATCGAAAGCCCGTGCACGACTTTTTATTATTGATTAATAGTAACCTAGGCCCTATCTCGCACCGTTATTGAAATACACCGACTTATTTGCTAAAAAATTGCACATTTTTTCTACCCCCTCTCATTTAGCGCCCTCGTTCGGGGTGACCCCTTTCGAATTTATGGAAAAGCTTTACGGTTGCTGAAACTAGAGTTTTCCAGGCAGCCGGCGTTGAAGATTTGGTGATTCTAGCTTGCACCGTTTTTTGACTGATCCACCCGTGTACGGACGGACGGATAGACGGACGGCCAGAATTGCGACGGCTAAGACGCGATACAACAGTACCTGCAGTCGCGCGTAAAAAGCTAACTTAAACCCAACTTAGAGTACATAGGGTCACCTGCGATGTGGGATTAAACTATGTTGCCTGCCACCCGACACAGTTGAACACGCCCCCTCTTCAAGGACGCCGGCACTCGATTCAACTAGCCTACTCCGAAGAGATGGAAGGCTGAGTTGACCCTGGTGGTTGCTTAAATACCGAGATGGTTTACCTGTCCATAGACGGTCACTCATCAAGGTAGTAAGTAAGCACTTGATAGCGACCCGACCGGGAGTCGGACGGAACCAACGGCTTAACAGTAGACTGTAAAAATGCAATAGAGTGACAAAAAATAACTACCTTGGACTGTTTCAAAACAGTTAGAAAAAAGCGCCCGGAGAAACTGTTTTATCAGAGATTAACACTAAGATAAAGCACATGTTTTCGGTAATAGCGTTGTTAATATTATATAGATTGTCGTGAAGTTGTCCGGTCTAGCGATAAATAAGCCTAGGCCTAAGTGAAAACACATTTCAATTAAACTAAACTAAAACTACTGCTAACGTGCACCATCATTTACGTCAATAACCAATTTCTCCAGACATAACTTGATGATCTAAGCTAAGAAACAAAATAGTTTAAGACTTTGTTTAAACAGTTGGTAATATTGATTAAATCTTTTTATGCAAAAGTGCAAGCTATCGTAACACGAAAGTAACCGTAATAAGTGTAGCCATCGTTTTATTCGACGACTATAAACTCTGCTAAATTTCAGTGCCATGAATACCTGTAGGCTTCGTAGTGCAA
>Ga0056128_1009608_pt1 | contig 12122 bp, 7 predicted proteins | sample WorMetLIZISLAND2_FD_71113 | JGI IMG/M metagenome (GOLD analysis project Ga0056128, IMG submission 71113) | Marine gutless worms symbiont microbial communities from Max Planck institute for Marine Microbiology, Germany - Olavius geniculatus... ...
TGTAATTTGTATTATTTACTGCTTTTATTGCATTTTGTCGTCTCTAAAAGCACTGCGGCCCGCCGACTGAGTGATATCTTGCAGTGTGGCCCGCACCCCCAAATGAGTTTGAGACCCCTGACTTACACAATAATGCTGAAGACAATCTGGTAATGCCACACATGCGACTCACTCATAAGCTTGTAGATGGGGTCATGTGGCTCGGTGATAGCACAGATCTGTCCCTTAAGCAGCTGCTGATGGTCCAGCTTCATCGTTGGAAATCCGTGCTCCGCGAGACTCTTGTTCACTTCTGTGTTGACCTGCTCCCCGACACCTGCCATTGCATCCGCCAGCTTGCTGCAAAAACAGCAAATGATATACATGTACAGTACGCAACTTACAGGTTAAAACAGTATCGGCAACTAATAAACGGTATTAGCTGGTCAAACGAAAACCTTCCTTCAGGGTTGTTTTGTAGTGGCCCATGGTTTTTAGCAATGCTAATCTGCTTTGGTTGAGCATTCTATTTTTTCTTTAAAGGTACTCATCGATTGAAACGGTAACTAGTAAACAAATTAGTTCATTAAATCACAGTCTTTATTAAATAATTTGTTGACTTGCATTTTTTGAAATCTGCCTGTTAGCAACTGATCATCCTGTTCTAGTTTTCAACCTGAATCTTACGCCGTGCCAAACTGCTAAATGATTCTACTTCTATGCATTAATAATTGTATTGTGCTGGTTCTGTTCAGGTCTGGAATCTTCGGTCATTTGTCTCAATGTGGTCTCACGTTTTTGATCCTGGTCTGCACATTCACTTTACACCACTTATTGTTAGTCAAACCAGCCATACAATACTTTCACCAAAATGCCTGACCATGCAAAAATTGTAGAGCTATCCAGTGATAAAATGCTGCTGTGGTATAGCCAAAAATAACTACGGTACATGTAAAACAAGTACAAACTCATGCGCGATGTTTTTCGTGAGAACGCTGATCTGGGTGGTTAACGTTGTCTTGAGATCCGACAGACCAGCGATTGACGCTCCAACCGAGTTGTAGGTGACAATGAGAACTGATGCTACGAGTGTCAGCCACCGGACCTGACCACGCAGCTCCATCCATCTGTTCTGATCAACCAGCAATGTCTACAGACAACAGGATAAAGTGAGTGAGTGAGTAGGGTTTAACGTCCCACCCAACCAGTATACGTCATTTCGGAGATGATCCTGCAGGCAATCACTTGCAAAGGTAAGGACATCAAAAATTAACAGCAAAATTAATCAAATCAACACAGAAACCCAAAATACAGTAATAAAATACCTACATACACATGGACACAAACATAAACAGGATAAAAGTCAATTTAACGGTGCGTACAGCTCTTCATGCTACCCAACAACAGCGCTATGGAAGGAGCATCACCTGCCATATGGATTATGGAATGATCGTCTGCTACCTAGCAGGTGAATGTACCCCTCACCTTAACCCCCGCCAAGTAGGCTGGTAATCAATTTACCTACCCAAGAAGGGTGGAAGGCTGAGTTAACCTTGGTGGGTTATATACCATAATGGCTTAACTGTCCACAGAGAGTTACCCATCCACAACCTCCACGCCACGTAGTAACCACTTTATAGCAACCTAACCAGGAGTTCAACCCGAGACCTCTTGATCATGAGTTCAACATTTCAAGCTAGCAAACCACACTATCATTAACACGGTGACGTTGGTTAGTGACCACAGGTCTGGAATGGCACGGAGTGTCAGCTGTCATGGACACTGGACAAGACGGGCATGGGCAATTACCCAAAAATTCATTTTATTACCTCCGCCAAGGAGGTAATGTTTTTTGCCGGTTTTTGTTTGTTTGTTTGTTTGTCTGTCTGTCTGTGAGTCAGCAAGATAACTCGAAAAGTTATGGACGGATCTTCCTGAAATGTTGAGGATATGTCGGGCATGGCATAAACTACCAGTGATTCAATTCTGGGCGTGATCCGGCAGGAATCCTGGATTCTGGATCACTCTGAAATTTTCGTTACCACTGCGTTAAAAGGGGCATAAAGAAACCGCTGGCAAAGTGAAGACGGTGACGCCACTTGGCGAATAGCTTTGCCTTGGCGGAAGTACCTGCGGACTATGACTGCTTTCTAGTTAGTTAAATTTATTCATTCAAATAATGCAACATAACAATACATAACAATAACATACACCATTGCATAACCAGTGTGATGCACGCACTTTCGGAATATGAGTCACTCGTTGGGAAAATGTCGAAGTGAGAAAAAACTCCCAAAGAAAACCGTTTATTGTTAACATTTTTGTTGCACTAACCTGCAGGCGCTATTATACCTACACGTATACATTTCATTTATTTACCAGTAATGTGCAGAAGGTGGTTAACCACGACAAGGAGAAACAATGGTTAAGTGTCAGAAAACTGCAAAGTGCTGAATAGTGGTCATCCTGCATTAAAGACTGATGCAGCAGCGGTATAATTACAGGTAATAGTCATCAAAGCAAAGTTTAACATCAGGGCTAAACAGCCAGAGACAGAAGAGAAATTACCTCGGGGAAAACCCGATCATCGTCCCAATCCAGTAGCTCGAGAAAGGCGGAGTTGAGCACAGCATTTGCGGCACTGCTGGAGACAGGCAACGCTAAACTTGTTGATGACGATGCAGCTGCAGGCAACGAATCAACTGAGGCTGTATCAGTACCAGCAGCAGCCGTAGCAGCAGATTCTGTTGCTGCGGCTTGACATGTCTTGATGCAGTTGGCAGATCTTGTCAACCACGACCGCATAAACTGAAGACCATCAATGCCATTCTCTGCACAACAATCCAGCTAGCTATCAGAGCATAAGTATTTGATAACGACAAAAAGAACATACAACAATAGCGACTTACAAGACTATTGGGTCTTGGCTCTTGCAGGTCCAACCATTGACGGAAATGGTGAACACTCTCAAATCTGACTGAAAATAATAAGACAAATCATCGAGACTGACTTGACAGTTTGACACACTATATATCATCTTCTGCAGCAGACTAAAATGAACGTAATGTCAATATTGTGAGACACGGTGTTGTTTGTAATTTCAGGTCACACCTTCATTCAAAAATTTTTTACAGGATCATGACCAGACTGCCCCCGGAAATGTATACACATCAAAACTTAAACTCATTAGCTTTAACCATTCTGCAGCTATTATTAGTATTAGCATTTAGCAGCAAAAAATTTTGGCATCACATAACTCTGGCCATAACCCCATTTTGAACATTTTTAAGGGTTCTTGTCCTGACTGTCCCTGGAAATATGCACGTAAAATTTGAAGTTCAAATCCTCAACCAGTTTGGAGCCACTGGCATTTAATGTCCATGGCATGCACAAAGACACACATGCAGACAAATAGGCACATCCACAGATGTAAAAAAACGTTCCAAAAAAAATAAAAAACGTCAAAAAAAGTAAAAAACGTGGCAAAAATAAAAAACGTTTAGAAACGTTGATAAAAAACGTTAGCCTTAATTTTTTTGACTTCTTGCTTAAAACCTAATGCTGTAATTGCAGTGCAGCTAGAACTAAAGAAAAAGATAAAATTTTATTCAATTTCAATTCAACTGTGTAATCATAAGACCACGTATCACTAAGACTAAGTAAGTAAACTACCACCACGATTGCCTATTAATTCGTTTGTGTAGCTTTAAAAGACCCTCATGATGTTCTCGGTAGAATTTTTAAATTTTGATGAACGTTTTAAAAAAATTTTTAAAAAGTTGAGAAAATAAAAAACGTAAAAAAACGTTTTTTTACATCTATGGACACATCCAATGAAAACATTTTCTCTGCCATTCACTTCTTTCACTTGGTGGAGATAAAGTGATACAAAATAAGTAGCAGCACACAAACAAGAAGATCTGACCTTTCTGAATGTCGAGCAAAGACCTGAACTTCTGTTTCTCGTAGTCAATGGAATGCTGCTGAACGTACGGCCGGAAATGTGCAATTGTGAAATTGACCATATCAAGCCGCATCAGTTTCAAAGCTTCCAGAATCTTCCTACAGCATAACACATAACACACACATTGCTATTGTTGTTGTTGCTGTTGATCGTTAAAGGTCTGCTCTTCATGGGAAACTGCATGTAGGATCACCTGTCACCTGACACAGGTGAGTGTGCCCCCCCACAGCCAATTTTGTTACTCAAATCCTACCCTCCATAAATATCTGGCAACCACCGAACCAACTTCATTAATCTCCAGCATTTTCACGAATTTTCCTCGTTTGCAGTTATTTCTTTTTACAACTAAGTTTATCCCGTTTCAGTTCTTGCTATTTCCTTCATTTTTAGTTTTCCGATCTCTGGGGTTCTTATCTCACAGCCTCGCACATCCTGCGTGTTTCTTGATTTTTGACTTTTACGCACCAGAATTTGTTTCATTTCTTTCATTTTGGTTCCGCTGAAAACAGTTTTCATTCTTTCACTTTACATACTAGATTAAACAGTCAGTTTATATGCTGCCAGTTCTGCAGCTCAGAACACATATGATAATGTAGGAATGCATTTCGTACCTATAGAGCGTAACAATGTCAGTGATGTCACGCAGTGAAGCGACAAGCTCGTCTCGTACAGGAGCACACAGAGCCGCCATCTTGTCAATGATGAATCTGGCATAATGCTGGAAGTCGAGCAAGCCGTGCTCGGCCTGCTGCTGAATCATATCCAAATCAAGAACCTCGTCAATGTTTGCACGTACTCGCTGGTGATGTGGCAACAGCATCTCCATCAAACCCTGAGCACATGCATAGTGAATAACTTAACGCATAACAGTAACAATGACAGTAACTATAATATACCATACATAAAAACCAACCAATGCAGTTGTTGACCGACTTGTAGTCATCAGGCAACGGTGACCTATGCAAAACAAGTGTCAGTATGACAAACCCCTTATGGTAAATGAGAAATAGGGATGAATACATAATAAACAATATCCCAATTTACACATAAGCAGAAAAAGTAAAAAAACGTTTTTTACTGCTTAAAATATTCCACTTCCACAAGGCATGCATCAATTTCTACCTGCTGCTTGTGTTGACCGTGTTTTGTGGTTCAACCACATTGTTGCAACCACATTGTTGCATTTTATTATATCTTATCTCAGCTTATCTTAAACTGTAATCATTATTGTTACTGGTATTACCTCTTTGATCTCTTTCAGTAAGACCAAGGCATGACTGTAGTCTGGTGGATCTTCCTGTAAACTCTCCGCCAATGTATCCCAGAAAGCCTTGTGCATCACTTCTTTTATTTGGCCTTCAAGGCTGACAAAAAAAAACAGCAATCGTATATATATATATATATACACACATACGTGTACACAGTATTTATCACTATTGCTGTTACTATTATATATGTTATACGAAAAGCATTGAGCTTCTGCTCTGCTGAGGAATAAGTTCCATCTTTCGTTTACAACTGTTTCTTTATACAGTGACAGTAACAGCACACCTCTTACACCATTACCATACACTATGTATGGCCAAAACTAGACATTAGCGTCACGTTTCTTTTTAATGTCGCATGCCAAAAATTATTAAAATTGGCCAATGTTTCACGGAGCTATTAAAAACATAAAAGTGACACGTTTTATAGACCGCAGTGTCAAGGGTAATACTGTTTTTGCATAGTTCAATTACTAGCGGCAATAACAAAGAATATTTAACTGTTGTATTCAAATACTGACTTTAGTCATGTAAAAAATTTCTGTCGCAACATTTTGCTGAAAACCGCATGACTCTCTGACGTACGGTTGCAAAATTATGGTGTCATTAACTTTGTGCCGTTTTTTGGACCACCCTGTAGTTAGGAAAACGACTGCAAATTCGTGTTGCATCAGCAAAGAAAGCTAAAACATATCCTAAAAAGAACTGACAACCGTAAATTGCCAATGAAGCAGTATAGTGGTGACTGGTCAATGGTCACTGGCAGCCACAGATAAACAAGGAGATCAGCATCATCTAAAAACAGATCTTAACAAAGATGGCAAGGCATAGGACATTGGTAGGAATTTGCAGTTAAAACTGACATACGCCCAGGACAGCAAACATTACCTGGCAGGGCTTGCCTCAATCTGCTCCAAGCGGAACTCGCTGCTGACTGCTATTTCATGTGCAAGAGCCATATCAGTAACACCATTTGCAAGCCGCATAACATCTTCAACATTGATGAACTTTGGAGGCGAAGCTTTACACAAATGTAACAAAATTAAATGACAAAACTACACATCATCCATTACGTACAAAAAGCTAGTAAGTGCAAAAATTTCACTTTTCAACTTTTTACAGGCTTCAGCGTATTTAGACTGTAACACACACTGTGATGCAGAATTTATGTAGATATCATAGCTTAGTTTCCAAGTTATTTGGTGTTAAACATTCCTGTAAGAGCACTTTATTCAAAATGCCATGCTTACAAAGTGCACACTGCAACTAACATTACACAAATACACATCTTATCCTATGCGAAATATGCTCCCACAGATGTTATTTAATGTAGTTTACAATCAAGTGGAAATATGCAGATTAGCAATGTTAGTGATGTTAACAAGTCCAAGATTTTAATCAAATTATAATCGAATAATTAACTTGTAAAAAATTAATCAATTAATTAATCGGTAATTTCCATAGCCCTAAACAAAAGTATTGTAAAAGTTTTAATACAGGCCTCCGACTTCTAATAGTACAAGTGGCTCAGACTACGGCTTGTATTAGAGACCAAACTTTTGTTTTAGATGTTATACGACAGTAGTAGTGTTGTAGTAATCTTTTGGTGTCATAAAACACTGCACTGGTTGCATCAACTACACTGACACTCAATATAATCAGATCAAGTACAAAAGATTAAGCTTAGGACTATGATTGGGGGTTAGGGTCAGAGCTAATCTGATCATATAGCATCGGTGCAGTCAGTGGCGTATTTAGGGGAAGGCCACGGTGCGATGCCCCCCCCTTTGGCCCGACCATGAAAATTTTTTACAGGCGACTTTATATCAAGTGGTGCATTTTTGCCATTTTCCAGCAAAAACTGCAAAATTCAACAATGTTTGATGGTCTTCTTTCGTATCGATATGATATGCAATTAAAATCACCATGTGAGATTGCATCTGATATGACGTCAACGTCACCGAATGCACCTGAAAACCAGCTACGTGGCAAGCTGTATATGCCTATAATATTTCGCGGCGGCCGGGTTTAGTATCCATGAGTGACACGGCATTAACATGGAACCAATAGCAAAGCAGTCGGCACCTGGCTACATGCCATGAGTGGTGGTTAATTATTATGGTTAGAATGATCTGAGTTCAACCCGAGATGAATCCGCCCACAACTTGCATGGGCTATAGCAAATGAGATACGTAATCTAGAAAGTCCATCCAAATGAGATAGGCCTATTATTGCAATATGTAACACGACTATGGCAGTGCTCTTAAGATGCATTCCTTTGCCCTATCGACTGTGACACTCCCTATTCTCAGATAACACAAGTTGCAGCGGCATTGCAGCATGCCAGTGATCACAGATCCTATGTGCGACGTTATTAGAACTCATCAGTATATATTATCAGTATCTGTGCATATAATGTCATTAAGCGACAGAGTGCTCTATTTCACTGGACAGATGGACACGCCCCTCTGGTGCTTGCCATCTTACGTACAACTTTGTTTCCATCCCGCCACTCGCACATGGAACAGAAGTCAAAGAAAAAACAGACAGAATGTAACCATGAGCTTGGTGAATAGTAAGTGGAAATGACAATGGCAGTGTCATGGCGCACACGTTTTACAATGTCAAATGCCGAAGACACGGCGCACCGTTGGTGACAAAGATCAATGCATCAAGCATTCTGACGATGACAGACAGGGTTTGACATGGCCCACTTATTACTGTACTGTGCTGTGCATATTGTGAAGTTTATCGCCTTTCAATAATTCACATTAACCCGTAACATTTTGCGGCTTGCTAACCTTTTTTTGCGAAACAACGCAAATATCTGTGATTTTCTGCATTTCCAAATTTCAGAAAAATGAGCAATTTTGCGGCTTCCATTGAACGTCCAAAAGCCACAACTGTTTCAGCTTCAAGGGGCTTCACCCCCTAACTCCCACCAGGGGCTCTGCCCCTGGATCCCGCTGACGGCTCTGCCCCTAGACCCCGTTATGGGCTTGTGCTTCGTGCGCTCGCCATGGCCCCCCTTTGCCAAATCCTAAATACGCCACTGGGTGCGGTCGGTGTGGCCGATGCAGTGTTTTGTGACACCCGTGCATTATACCGGCAACAAGAAGCTCCTGGGCGCTGATGGGTCGTGCTCGTGACACGGGTACTGGAGTTTCACCGTCTGTAGTCAGCAGCCTTGTCTTCTTGTCCCGAGGCGACGCACCATCGCCCGTTGATTCGTCCGTTCTCTTTATCTTCCTTTCGAAATCATCACCGCCTTCCGACATTGTTTCGATTTTGTTCTTAGTGAATCTTTGTTTAAAACTAAATGTTCAGAGTTACCAAAAATAGAGTATTAGTAAAAAATGACTGGCTCTTAAGACATAAATTTCAAAACTAAAAATAATTAATCAGCGATGTCACCAATAACAACCAAGCAATTTTATTTACCGGAAGTTTCAAACTTTTCTGTGTAAAAGTTGCTGTGCAATGAAATTAAAACGAATAGTAGGTAAACTTTGCATTATGACATAACGAGCAAATCAGCATCAGCGACAGACTATCCAGCAGTCTAGTCTAGTGATTGCAATCCCGGGATCCCGTTTCGGAATTAGCTTACAGAATAGTCGTCATTTCACGAATAGGACGTAGTATTATAGGCTTTACAGAATGTACACTGTGAGGCATAAAAACACACCAAAATTTATCGATATACTTGAAGGCGGATAATCAGTCTTTAATAATTTTTGGTACAACTGTTCCTGACACAATTTGCCATCAAAAGGTTATTCAAGTTTCCACCTCACCCAACATATGTTTCTGCACTACCTGGGGAAATCAAAACACATGAAATTGGTATTAAAATAAACAAAAACGTCAAAAAACGTATGTGACATTACTGATATTAACTTGGAGACGGATAATCGAAATTTTAATAGTTTTTGGTATAAACATTTCTGACATAACTGGCCATCAAATGGCCATTCAGATTCCCAGCTCACGTCTGTTGCTGCATTACCTGGGGAAACAGAACAAATGCAACATGAGATAAAAAAAAGAAAGAAAACATCAGTAAATTTAATCATTCCAGATCATGTCCATTCGACAATACGGCAGTTTCAGTCAGTCAGCAGTTGAGAATTTGTCAGTAATTTAACGTTGTGATTGAACGTTGGCCATTTTGCTTCGCCGTGCGATAGTTAGTGAATGTCTTAAGTACTAGCAAGTATCGTCGAACGCCGTAAACTGTCGTCGCGGTCGGCCATATTGACTGGCCTTGACCGGAAGTCGCGCACTGTCGCGCCGAACTGTTTGGCGAAGCGATTGTTTGTTCTGATACTGACGTCGAAGAAAATTGTTTACCTGTCACTAATATTGACTTCTTATTCTTGAATCCGTTACCCCAGGTGCGTCGCGGTTGTTTCTACTTCTTGTTTACTTTGACCACCCTGTTCTAGGGACTTCACTGTTTTTCTCTTCATGCCAAATTCATGTGTCTTCCCAAAGGTCTCCTAGGTCTGGTTTCAGTTTCTAATCTTAGTTCACTTTAGCTTACATCTATCCCTGGTTGGTCGTTGCTAGTAGGGGTCTAGGAAATAAACCAGTCCCTAATCCACTATCTGTGGACGAGCCCCGTGGCGTAGGTAAACTGGAAAAATCTCGGAGGGATCTTCCGTACACACTACAGGCCCAGTGGACGACCATCCATATTACTTACGTCAGCGACCAATACATTTCCGGTCGTTCCAGTTTCTACTCTAAGTGCACCTATCGCTAACAGTAATATTGTCCGTAGTCAGCTTCCTACAGTGGCTGATCTAGCCGGAGAACCAGGGATCCAGTTTCTTAAACAAGTAATAAAACAAAATTGTAGTCATAAATGATAAACAAAATGTACGATAAGGAATATGTCTACACGCACATGCATGCAAAAACAATCTACTCACTCATCTCGATATTATGTAACCTACTGAGATACCGAGTATTTTGTATTGCTATCACTTTGCTTTTTATTACATACTTTAAAAGACAATGTCACAGCCGTAAAACGTATGAAAATAGTATCGTATAGGCGAAAATAACAATGTGCACAAAGTCAACTATGCGCGCAATCGCGGATAATGTAAAAAAGCAGTATTAGTGGCAAGGCATATAAAATTCCTGTCCTCACAGTTGGTTCAGTATTTTCTTTTAATATTTACGAGTACTGATAATAATACAATTTATAAAGCGCCATAACGTTCTAGATACAGAGGCGCTATTTAGTGTCTCTGTTTTTATCAACTGTTGTGTAATATTACACGGTGTGTTATAAATATTTTTTAAAAATATATCCTCCCCGTGCATAGTTTTTTTTGCCAGACTGCTACTGAAAGCACAGGATCTTTTAAACCCGAAATCAGCGTGCACGTATATTTTACAAACAACAAACTATGTAAATATCGAAAAAAATAATTTATCAACAGCTTGAGTCTGAACGCCAAACACACGATGACAAAAAGGAACTTGTAAGACACTGGCGTATAAACAGAACAACATAGAATGTGAAAGCTTGCGTACACTGTTTTACAATTGAAGCAAATATTAACAATTATAGACAACAATATATAATACACTACGGTTTGATTGAATGTTGGCCGCTGAATGCATTAAAGGAACGTAGAAAGCGACGAAACTGAGCTGAAATAAAACGACACGAAAAGAACCCAAATGAAATGAGAGCCGGTATAGTGTATAATTTCTACTCCCCCTAAAAATGACTCTCCCCAGTCATTATTATATGTATAATTTACACTCCCGTCATATAATATTAACTTTTTGTGTTATATTACGGTGACTAATAAGTTATTTTTTTAAAATATCGTTGTTGCCCCTTATGCAGTATAGGTTTATAGCTGAGTAGCTATAAAATAATGACTGGCGGAGTTTAAATTATACGTGTGGGCCTAATATTGACTGGGGATTTATTATATAGGAGTCATTATTATACATTACATCGGAACGCTCGGCTTTCATTTCATTTCATTTCGTGTTATTTTAGTTCTTCTCACTTCTGTCGCTCTCAGCGCACTTTTACGGTTTGTTTTAAAATTTAAAAAAATCGACATATTTGGCAGTATACGTTATAAAACAATGGCAACACTTTGTTTACAGGAAAACGGTTAAATAGCGACATTAAATCCAGTCTTATATTTTGATCCGTTAAAAACTGCTCAACGTCAACAAGGGTTTGTGCCCTTAACCCTCTATCTCTGCATTTAAAGTCTGTGGATTGTCGGGTAATGCCGACACTGGTGGGGGCAGCTTTTTGTGAGTTTGAAAGTCTGGGAGTAGGCCTACTGTCTATAGACATTAAGGCCATTTGTCTTACATTTCACACGTCAGCAGTGAGCATGCATCGTCGTTCGCAGCTTCGACGCGACAAAACGCCAAAAATATAATATGCTACAAGCCTTAAGCACTGACGACGTAGTCATTAGCAATCGACCCTTCCGTACCAAGCACAGGATCCGCTGAAGGAAGGTTAGGTTTTCACCCGTGTCCAGTGGCGGTTCTAGCCCGCAACATCTGGGACATATGTAAAAACGCTCCAGAAAGAATAAAACACGTTAAAAACGTAAAAAAACGTGGCAAGAATAAAAAAAAACGTTTAAAAACGTTGAATAAAAAACGTTGGCCATTGTAAAGTTCGCCGGTCCCCTCGCCCCTGCTATTGCTTCTACTACTGCTTCTACGCTCCGTGCATCTGCTGACGGGGCATCAGTCACTTCCGGTTCCCGATTATCTGACATGGCTCCTTGCTTAGTGGTGGAAGAGACCGACCCTTTACAGATATCTAACTTAACAGCGGGTTCGCGGGGTAATCTACCCCTGGCCCGGAAGACACCGGCCAAGTATTTTTTACCACTTCTAAGTGGAATGGT
>Ga0056128_1009609_pt1 | contig 12121 bp, 7 predicted proteins | sample WorMetLIZISLAND2_FD_71113 | JGI IMG/M metagenome (GOLD analysis project Ga0056128, IMG submission 71113) | Marine gutless worms symbiont microbial communities from Max Planck institute for Marine Microbiology, Germany - Olavius geniculatus... ...
GAAGATCGGTCGAATTGATGAAGCTACGAATCTGTGGTGACTTTCTGGAATATATACCGGTTACACTGTCCCGTCGTCTTTCGTTAAACATTTCGTCCTTAAATGGCTGAAACGTTGCGCTCGCTAGTCATGCATCCCTGTTTGGCCTCATTAGGGGGAAAGACCTAGCAGCAGAATACTAGGCTTAGGCCTATTATTTTGATGACACATTCTGTGTAGTGTCAAAGTACAAAACTGCTATATAATCCATGTAGACGAGAGAATTTGTGCATGTCTACTGTACAGAACCAATGCGACCGATGTGACATGTTTCAAGAAGATTGAATGCGCGCATTCTGACGGCTTCAATTACTTTCTCTTGCTCACCTCTGTTGGGGTTGCTGAGGCCAATGCTTACCTGTGCACTAACACTGAGCTGCGTCAAGGTATGATGTGCCAATTTTTTGAATATAATTTTTATACATTTACACAGTGAATGTCAATTATATACCAAAGTTTTGTTCGATATTGACTGATTTCTACAATTTGTCAAGAGTTCGATGGCATGTGTTTTGGTTCACGGTGTAATTACAACGCCAATAATTTTCCTAATAATAAATGCATTGCAGAAATTGCAATAACTGTTTTGTTTTACGCCGTAATGTGACAATCGGGCGTTTTAAGCGTAAAAACTGTGTGCTTTTAGTTTCCGCCCATCTCCTAAAATGCCCTGCCTTAAAATCTTTTATTGGAGTTCAAAAATATCAGTGCGTTTGTTTGCTTGCTTGCAAAGCTTTTCTGAAAAAAAATCTGTTTGCATTCTGTTGTGCTGCAGTAGCATATGTTTGCGTTTTCTTGGGTAGGTTTACTATTCAATTTGTCACTTTGTTTTTTTTATTTATTTCTTGATTTAAAGAACGAACAAACGCGACTCATTTACAGTATTTAATGATCTTTTATGTATCAGTACACTGAGTGTTATAAAGTAAAAATGAAAAGTTAAAAAATAATTTTTTCGTCCCTCCTCTTTTTTTACTAGACTGTAACTGCAAACACAGGAATCTTTACGTCATTTACTCGACATTGCTACACTCTCGCTGTACGATTTTGCTGTAGGGTTCTTGGATCACGGAGGGTGTGGTATGGCTGCCATGAGTCACTCCGACCTACAGTCGTGCATCCAGGAATCTCTGAACGACATGCAGTCGCCGTCGCTGACGGCCAATAACCTGATGACGTACACCAATACGCAGTTCTGCAGGTGCCACGCGACGAATCGCAACTATCGACAATTAAATGAACTAAAGTAACATCACAAACAATAGTAACAGAGTAACAGCACAATAACGCAAACAACAGGTGAGTGGGTGAGTGAGTAGTTTCTTAACGGCACATTAGCACAAAATAGGCTATTCAGTGTCATACGTAGTTAAAATTGGTTAAAAGCAGTTAATATATGTATTAAAAGCAAAGTTAAAATACTTGTTAAGATCAAAGCTATTAAGCTAATATAAAAACAACATTATATACGATTGTAAAAGTTGACATCTTTAACATAAGCGATGATGTTGCGCAATGCAACATTTCCAAAAACGTCCTTAAGTGTGTCCAATCCAAAATATCTCCGACGTGCTGCACTGCAACGGGTGCAGTCTACCAAGATGTGCTTGACTGTGAACAAAGAATGGCAAGCTTCACACCGGTTGACTCTCTCCCTTTAAGAGATACGAGTTTGTAAGTCTTGTATGACCAATTCGAAGACGGGTTGATAAGGACTGAGTCGTAGAGGCCCAGTGACGAACTGACACTGCGACCAACGACCGGTTGCACGCTGTAAAGTTTATTTGATGTACACTGATTCCACAGTTGTTGCCATTCTTTAACACACAATTGGTTGACACAAGTTAACAACAGGAGACGACAGACAAGCAGATAGACTAATTTAAGACAAGATAGATAGATAGTCTTTAAATAAAGCCTCGGTGATAGTGTTTTTATTGAGCACAAGATATTTGACCGGCAGCCAGTCAAATATCCCGTCCTCTCAGGACCAAATATTTGACCGGCAACCGCCTTGAACAGCCTTAGCCAATACATACGAGCACCGATCGCCAGTCAGCAAGTTTCGTCCTTGCCTGCAGCAGCGTCAAATTTATCACCAATATTGTACGCTTACTTATGTGTGCATTATTGTCACATACATCTTTGAAAAACGCTAAACTTAACCGTAAGCCTAACCTTAACCCTAAACTTTAACTCTAACCCTAATTCTGACCTTAAACCGTAAACTCTAAACCTACACCACAATATTAACGCTAATTCTAGTCACTAACGCGCATTGGGCCGAACTGATAGTGCCTCAGCGCTGGACAGGTGTAACAGCCTGCTCACCGAGGAGCTGTCTGGTTTTCGTTTTGACCGGTCAAATAGTCTACAAGCTATTTGACCGCAGGCCGGTCAAATAGTCGTTGCGTTTTTATCGATGTGACTCGACTTCTTGGCGTATGTCACTGCAGAGTGTACAAGGATTCGTTCTACTGTCAGTACAACGTGGTGAAGAATCACTGCAGTGCGGAAGCCGCTCGTGTTCTCGTGAGATACACGCAGAAGGTCACAGCCAGGCTGCTTTCACACTTCAACTGCTCCGTCGGTCAGTTTATTAGTTACACCACTCCACACTATTCACATGCTTCACTACACACTTCGTTATGCACCAGAAACGTGATTACAAAAATAATTTTAATCTGAGCTTGTTTGAGAAGTGTTTATACCAATGTTGGTGATTTTACGCCTTTTCGTTTACGAGCTAGGAGAACGTACGGGACAGACAGACGGACTGAAAAGATTGTAATGCGGCCTGTATGCTAGGACAGCTGCATAATAATAGTAAAACGTGTGACTTTAAAACTTTTATTCCTACTGAATGTTTGTACAGACCTTTCGAGCTATCTGCAGGACGGAAACGGTAGCAACCAAATGAAGTCATCGGTGACGTCACTGGTGACGTCATCACTGATGCTGTTTATCCTGATACTGCTGCTGAATCGTCAGTGAATCTGTCGCGATGTATGGAGATAATAGGCACACGAGATAACTGAACTAACATTGTGATACACGACAAAATGCCACTAAACTCAACCGTATCTTATAATAATAAAGTTACAAATACGTAGTATTAAGTATTAAAAACACGCTGAAAAATAAAAAAAGTTAAAACTTGTTATTAAACTTTAAGAAAATAGTTCTAATTACAACGTTTATTGCATTTATTTGATATTTTGTGTGATACGCAGCTTATGCTTTTTTATCGCACTGTGATAAATAAACGCTGATCACTAGTTATGCACAGCAACTCATAATGTTTTATTGTGTTTTTTTCAGTTATAAAGCTGACATTTGTTTGGTGAAAATGTAGAGTCGTTTTGCCGTGGTGGCGTGGTCCTTGCCCTGCCCAAATACGTGGTGGGGTGGGTGCCTGCCCAGCGGTGGGACGGCTCGCCACAACTCCATATTTTGAGCCCCGTGTAAGGTATAGCCCCACCCCTGGCCCCGCCACTTTCGGTGGGACTATATAAAGGAGGCCGGGCACTAAGTGAGGGGAGGACAGCAGGACAGCCGGAAGCAGGAAGAGCTGGGGGAAGTTTAGTCCAGAGTTCAGTTGTCGCGTGCATTTAATAAAGGATTAAGAATAGTTTGTCTCGTCGATGGCTCACACACAGCCTACGGGCTTCAGGAGAAACCCCACGACCGTGGGAGATCGCCGCCGGGGCCGGAGGATAATAACACCAGCGGGGTGGCGATTTCTTCCACATTGTCGCCCAACGTGGGGCTCGAACCCACGACCCTGAGATTAAGAGTCTCATGCTCTACCGACTGAGCTAGCCGGGCGACTATTGCGCAACAACTCGTGACAATAACGAATAGTAGGCTACCTGTGAGAACCAAAGCATAACAGACTAGAACGGTACGGAAGATTTTAGGAAAAGCACAGCAACTGGAAGCACAGGATTTTTTTAACCTTACATTGTTCTTCGTACTATTTATGATGCACAAAACAAATACCATAAGTCATACATTGCATTTGGTTTGTTTTTCTTGTTTCATAACAACAGTCCTCAGCACAGCAAATCCATATACAAGCTCAATTAATGCATTGCAATTAAACAATAAACACACTGGTATTAAACACGCTGCAATGCCGTGCACTGTTTAACAGACTGCACGACGATCACATTTGTAGCCTAAACAATCGTTATCGCAACTAATTAATATTTACAGCCAAACAACGAGCACTGCACAACCGACTTATGATGATCACGTGCGTATATGAAACCACTGCATGTATGAACACTGCTAGAAACATAGGTGCAGCCACTGGGGTGTCCAAACACACTGGGGTGTCCAAACACCCCAAAATTAAGACGTAGTATCTATCTGACACTCCAACTTTTGAGCAACTCCACTGTGTTCAATAAAAACGCCGGGCTCTGAAAGCATTTTATTTCGATCATAAAGTTTCGGAAAGGAAAGTGAGCGGCATAAAACGAAAATAGTACGATTTGCATACACTAGATTGAACACCCCCAATTTCGAATAGCCTACATAGCTGCATCGATGGATACAGAGTCGCGTTATAATTACAAACACACTACCAATACAGTACTGTAGGCTACTGTGCTACTAATCTAATGCCTTTTTCCATCCAGTGCAATTCAAGACTTTTTGTGTACTTTTAACGCAAGTGACGCAATGAAATTACAAAAGCAACGAACGAATGCAAGAAAGTATGCAACAAACACAAGGGACGCAACCGCCAAAATGCAATGATGAAAGCGGTGCACATTCTTGCATTGCATTAGATGGAAATAAGGCTTAACACGGGCACGCGGACGAGTAAGCACATGACTAACTATTAACTATTGGCGGTGGCCATTGCTGCATTGCGCACTGCTAGTCACAACTTAACAGATGAAGTAAGTTACAACACGACAACCACAACGACGATGACAACAACAGTAATGACTGCACATTAAACCACGGTCTGGAGTGGAATAAGTGAGCGTTGAACGATAATTTATACCACTTCAGACAATGGTTTAGCGTCCGATACTTTATTTCACGTTGGCTGACGGTCGTCCATGCAAGTCCACGGAGTTTACACTGTTTACAAGGTCAACTCAGCCTTCCATCCATCCGGGGAAGGTAAATCGAATACCAGCCTGTCTTGCTGGAATTAAGTTGCGACAGGTGACGGCGCTGAATTTATAAGGAATGGAATTTGCAAGAAAATCAAATTAGCATTATTGCAGTGTTTTCCGGGCCTATATTAAGGGGGTGATGTGTGCAATATTAGTTAGTTTATTTACATGGCCATTTTGTGGATATAAAAGGAATTTTGTTCAGTATTGTCAGCAATGCAGGCCAGCGGTGACGTCAGGCCTGACGCGTGTCGTCTGGTTTGTTCAGTCACGCCATTAGGTAGTAAGTAACAGTTGTAAGCGGCTTGGCTACTGTAAAAATATCTGAGGCGCAATATCTGTGTAACTGATCACCAGTAGGAAAACAGTATTTTAGTAAAAAACCACAAATATAAATGCACAAAACATCGGGTGATATTATTCAGCAGCACATTGACACACAGTCAGTGTGATGCGGGCAATATCATCTTTTGTGATTTTTGCTGTTTTCGGTGTGCGAGTTCTTTAATATGGTATAAACTGATGTTTTGTGCATTTATATGTACAAACAGCAAAACGTATATACATTTAGTCGGGATATTTTGCATTAATACATAAAGATAGTATTTCTGACGTGCATCATATATTTCAGACAATAATGAGAAACTGGCCACAGAGAATAAAAAAATTAACATGCAACTGAAGCAAAAAAAGGATCTCTTAGTCTTAGTGGTAGTGATATTAGACAATGTTCAAAACACGCATCACAGAATTGGCAAAATCAACTGCAACTATACAGAAATACAGAATGGCCCAATAGAATGTAGACCCCACATATCCACAAGCAGAGGGGTACTAAAAAAGGAGAATGCCCCTCCCCACTGAGAAAGGGTTTTTTGAAGCCCTCCCCAGACAACTTCAAAATTCCGAGTTTGCGTGCATTTCTGGCACTGTTTTGAGAAAAATTATTTACAAGTTGGACACTAAACCATGATTGTTATTTGAGGTCTCGTAGGGGACAGATGCCTCCAGTGTCTCCATGGCCAATGCGTCTGTTGGCAAAGCAAAAACTGCAAAGTAACTCGGCACGTCTCACAGATACACAGATTAATCTGTGTGGCAGATTCATCTGATTAATTATTAGCCAACAATTATCAGCTATAACACATTAATTGCCTACGATCGATTGAATGAGTGACTGATAATGCTGCTGCTAAATCGCCTATCATACGTAGCACCAGTGTAGCTAGAATACATCAACGTACAAAGCCTATTTATAAGGTGACCACTCTCCAGACACTATGAATTTCTGATAATTCCCTGACGATTCGCGGCACTACTGACCATTTTGTAACAAGAAATCTGAGCTACTGCTCATGAAACTCGCGAGAGCTTACAGCAGTTCCTGTTCACTAAACCCCCTATTTTAGGGGTTCAAGGTCATTCAAGGTCATTGATGTTGACATTTCGAAGAAGCTCGTCGTCAGCTGAGACAAACGAGACAAGTGGAGACTTTTAAATTCCAGTCGCAAAAGGTCACTTAACTATGACATGTAGGTGCTGTTAGTGTTCGACAGTATTATAAATTGGATGTGCTAGAACAGGCCCAGTGTGCATGGGTCCAATGCACGGCAACGATACTGGATATTGGCAGTGGTTAGTATAATAAACATTCAATAGGCGTGCAAAAAGGAACGCCGTTGCCTGTTGACAAAATTTGAAGTTTTTGGGAGAGGTCTTCCTTAAGTTCCCTGACTGACAGGTACAAGTATATTGCCATTTGTACATGATACAAATAAACGCTGGGTCTCCAATAAGCGCCAGGTCTCTATTAAATGCCGGGTTTTTTTTGTCAGAGGCGTTTATTAGAAGTTTTACGGTACACTAACCTACTACACAACCAGCTGTTATTGTTGCTACCTTTTAAGGCATGTATGAAACATTCCATTATGCCAACTTTGCAACAAAGTCTCCGCCTTGTCGCGGACGACACAAATCATGAAAGTCCGCAACACAAATCACGTCGTCAACTTTCATGATTTGTGTTGCGGACTCTCGTGATTTGTGTCGCCGACTTTCGTGATATGTTTCTGCGACAAAGTCTGTGAACTTTGCTGCCATCTTTCCCCGTGCACTGTATCGAACCAAATTCCATTAGAGCGACACAAACGGGTTTGTTGCGGACTTGTCATGGACTTTGTCGCAAACATCTCGACATGTCGAGATGGTTTGTGTCCGCGACTTTCGTGATTTGTGTCGGCAACTTTCACCAAAACTTCATGGTTTCATGATTTGTCACCGTTTGTGTCTGCAACTTTCATGATTTGTGTCCACGACTTTCCCCGTGGGAAAGTTTTGGCAAAAGTTGGCGTAATGGAATTTGGGCTTTAGTACACGTTGCAAAATAATCTGAACTGAAATCAACAGAACTGCCAGTTTGTTCCCTTTGTACACTCATGCACTGCAACTAAAATTTGACTTCAGTCAGTCGATTTCTGTCACTTTACAAACATCTCGTCTTATTAAAACCTGTTGCTATGACATTAAACTGTTGATATTATGCTTTCACAATGTATGCACAAGCACCATACATGTTTAACGGTTAACACAGTCTAACACATACAACTGTACAACCGACTGGCCTATGCACAAATATAGAGCATTCGTTCACCACTAATGATGATGATAATTAATACATACAACAATCACATATCGGAAGTAATGACTAAAAACTGTACATATGCAAACACACAATATAGAATCAATACTACTGTGTAGTCAGAGTCTTATCATTGTCAAGCTCTGGCACCAGTTTACGACATTTGCTCAATTATCATGGAAGTATTATTCTCACTGGAGTAAAACGTGAGTCAAAAAAAAACAGCCGCCAAAGTCTTGCCCATTTCTCAACTAAATATCGATCGATTTTCGAAATCACTTGACACACTGTGCGGAAAATATGCAACAGAAATTTCACCAGAGATTCCACCACACCTTAAGCGAATCACTACACTACCGTGTGAAATACGACAAAGAAAGCCCAACGTTCATACGAACTCAACCCTGAGCAGAAAACTGGCACACTAGTTACTGCTGCAATGTTGGTTTTCTGCGCATCTTTGTTTTTAAGCAGGGAGCCCATGAACAGACAGACAAACAGGCAATACTCATAATGCGGATCGTCTCATGACAAACCATGACTGAAACTGTACAGAAAGATATTTTTGACAAGTCTTAACTGTTAAGTTAATGCAACACTTACTGCCCAACACAAAAATGCAACTGTAATTACACTGTTAAGCCCATCGACATGAGTAGAAATATTACAAAAATTAACATGTTCCGACAAAAGATGAATAAGTGTATAATATGACCATCTCACACATGAAAGAAGTAATCACACCGCACTGATAAAGATAAGAAAATGCCAGATATGTAAATAACCCCCCCCCAAATGCAAAAACACACAATCTAGAAAAAAAAACAGAAATAATAAACACAAAAGCTAACAAAATATGACAATCACGACAAGACAACAACGTTTTCAACATCAGTGTATGACCCTTCCCATCGGAATCGGCTTCAGCAATGTGGACTTTTACACTGCAACAAAACCAACGAATTAATGGAACCAGTATCAACAAATACAACAATGACCAAGGAATCGCAGCTTTCCACAGGCCGCAAAATTTTAAGTCGAGCCACGAAATTCGATAACTAAAATTTTCCATCGACGAGATATAATCAACGAGTGACGGGGGTTTTTGCATTCTGGATAATCCAGAAAAAAATCCCGTAATTTATTAAACAAATGTGATGCTCTGGAACCATGAAAAATTTGCCACCGAAAACTGTATTTGCTAACAATGAAACACATCAAACACCTAGACCAGATAGTAGGTGAACTGAATCCTCGGGCAAAGACTAACAGTTCGGTGAGTCATCAATCCCTACACAGTAAAGCCAAAAACATTTCCGTGTTTCCAGCTGCAATGCCGATGAAAAAGTAACGACAGGGGAGGTTGAGCGGATTTTTAAAAAAAATTGTGTATCATGCGACGTCATGTAATATTACACAAATGACTACAGAAACAAACCGACATACAAAATAGTACCCACCAGAAAAAGCGAATTAGAGATACCGCAGCACAACAGACTAGATACAAATACCAAATGGTTTCTTTTCAGTGGAACTTCAAAAACAAACTAAATTCTGCAATAATATTTTATGCAGTTTTTTTGTGGACGGGTGGCAAGCAAAAGCACCGGATGACTTTTTAGGCCTCAGTGCCATATTGTGCAGTCTGCATTGTGCAAAAACACTCTCTCTCGGATGGTGACAACATCGTTGAAAGCACTGTTTCACTGACAGTCACTATTACGATGTACCTGAATCAGGCCTCCGTCACACACTCGGGGAGTTGCACGAAGAAGAAGAAAAAGATTCCGCATAGACCGAGGTCCGTTGCGTGGGAGCTCATCCCCTTTACAGCGCTTTGAGCCGGCGAGGGCGAAGCCGGCGCGATGGCACACCTGCCCGCAGGCAGTCACCCACCGCAGTACTAAGCCCAATTAAGCTAGCATACAGCCCAGGTCGGCCGGATGGCTGGCTCAAGTTAACAGCCAGCACCTTTAACCGACTGGGTCAGTATACTAGCAGTCCTGGCCATAGGGGCTACTGGTGCGCAGAACTCGCCGTTTCTTCCCTAGCGATGGGCGTGACCACCGCTAGTACTCATTTTACCATCCCACAGAAGGTAGAAGGCTGAGTCGACCTAACTGGCAGGCTTCGGACCGAGATGGTTTACCTGCCCGCAGGCAGTCACCATCGCAGTACTAACCGGGTTCGGCGTAGAGTAACTTTGCCACGCCACCAACCGAGTTGCATGGGCACCGCAAATACTGCAGCAGTTATGCTAAAGATAATTCAGTTCAAGCATTAATGGCTGTTTTGATGATATGTGCTTCCAACAACCTAACGATAAAATATACATTATAAATCAGCGCACACTTTGTGTCATAAGACGTCGTGTGTAAAGAAAGTAAAGAGGCAACACATTTAGTCAATGGGCCAGACCAGATATTGGTACCAGTACCACAAAAGGGCACCAAACCTATGTGGTGCCATGATGTTTGTTGGGCACATATATGTGTAATGCATCATGATAACCTTTCCAAATGAGCAGCTTAGTTATGATATGGTATTTCTTTATTTTGCACAAAATCTATCATAATGGTTAATGACACACATAGTCCGGGTTCATGTATAGAGCTTGCCACAATTGTCATTTGTGAATTTTCAGTTAGATTTGGTGATGTTGTTTTGAAAAATAATTAGGTACAAATTTTCCATATGATCTGTGACCTTCTGTTGCTATGGCAACAAATAGCCCTTAGCATCATACTTAGTGCTGTTATAATAAAGGTATTAAGCGTTTTGATGTGCTAGAAACTTAGGCTTTAGTAACTATTTTTATGCTATTTACTACTAAAAATCTAGCGACGTATGTTTGACATAGCAACGGCTTACAGAGTATTTATTCAACAGCTGATAGCTATGACTAAGCTACTACTTTGTAAAGGCTATCATAGCCAAATCTGTCAACAAACAGCAAGTTACCTATCGATATAGGCCGTTTTAAAAAACATTACTGGAACTTGCGCCCTTTTATGGTACCGATAACCCAAAAATCTGGTCACGGCCCATGGACTAATTGCAATCTTCCAACAGACAGTTGCAAATTTCCAACAAATGAGATAATGGGTGCTCACAGTTTTGATTTTGTCTCTAAATTCCCCATAAAAAGAAAAAACTTTCAACCCTAAATTTTATATTTTTGGAAGGAAATTTTCCCTGACGGGTAAAAGTTTACGGGGGCAGTTGTCCGATGCCACGATGCCAATGGTGGGAACTACAACACGCGATTGTGTACAATTATTTCATCTTCAACCTGCAGCATGTAGAGTGCACAACTAGCACAAAAAGTGCTCACTGCGTAAATAAACACACAAAATTTGTACCAAATTACAACATTTCAGCAGCAAAACTCATTCACCATTCTTTGATGTTGATGTCAACAAATCAGCATAACAACTAGGAAATTGTACGTTTTTCCAGTACGTGAAGTGCACAACTGATCCATGCATCAATGTGATGTGACAGCAACAGCAGCAGCAGCAGCAGCATGTGAAAGCGAGGAATCAATGCATCAATGAATGAGTCAATCTGCGTGTGTCAACCAGCTGCTGTGTCACACCAAAAAAACACACACACACACAGACAGAGACTGCCATCTAAGTCACCAACATGGACACGCCTTCAGACAGAAGAATGCAACAATGCTAAGGAATTGCACATAACAACAGCAGCAACAGTCTGCAGTTACACTGATTCATGATCATTCTTTGCTGCTACCAATACTCGAGAACCCATGTTGGTAAAAAGTGGAACTGCTCGCTGTCCACCCAATTCCTCAATTATATTCGCCAAATCTCTCTTCCCTGGCAACCATCCTGGTGACAATGTGCCCTTGGACGCCACAAGTGTAGGCCACCTGCCAAATGGCATCAAAATTCATCAAACAGTTTAAGGGTGCACAAATGTAACAGACAAACACCCAATAAAGGGGCGAGCAGCTGTAAATGAAATCACTTCCACTATTGGTGGCTTGGTGGCTCAGCGGTTATGACGTTGAATACGAGACCGAAAGGTCCACGGTTCAATTCCCAGCCAGTGCACTACCAAGTAATAACTCTGGGCAAGTGGTTCACACCTATGCAGACAGCGTCTGCGTTCAGCCAGCAGTCACCAACTTTCCGTGCCACGTCATCGACTCAGCACCTACGGCCGTCGGGCGTTTTCTGTTGCCGGACCAACTGTCTGGAACTCACTGCCTGATGACCTACGTGATCCGGAATGTTCTGCAGACATTTACAGACAGTCGCTAAAGACGTTTTTGTTTTCA
>Ga0056128_1009610_pt1 | contig 12121 bp, 10 predicted proteins | sample WorMetLIZISLAND2_FD_71113 | JGI IMG/M metagenome (GOLD analysis project Ga0056128, IMG submission 71113) | Marine gutless worms symbiont microbial communities from Max Planck institute for Marine Microbiology, Germany - Olavius geniculatus... ...
GTATTGCTAAAATTGTTCACTGATTATCAACATTTTAATTTTAAATTTTCGAACATAAGTTAACAGACTACTGAATTTTAGTGAGTGCCGGGGCATTTCCTTGACTTAGTACCAGCTCCTTAGCTGAATCGGCATTCTAAACAATCCACGTTTTATGCATTTTACCGCTGCTCATTTTTAATCCTTAGCAGTGCCTGCTGTTTTGATGAGATTGTGCCTATGTAAAGCTAGTATATCTCATTGTATGCATGTTGCAGCCGACGGCGATTTGATAGGTTATCTTTTGACAAGTTCAGGTGCATTGCGGTTCTTGGTCGTGGACACTTCGGAAAGGTCTGTTGGCTGTGATGCTTACGATTATTTGAGTTGACCAATTACTGGTACTGCATGGAATACTATTACAGAGAAAAATATATTCAATTTCATTACTTGTACATTTGTGCTGAAATGTCATGTATGATTCTAGTAATGGTTATTGTGATAGTGATTTATCAGAGAATTATTGCTTTTGACTCGTTTAATTGTAATTGGCCAATTTTTGTATAAGCTACATGTTAGGATTGTCATTTTTAGGAAGGGTGTTATAATGGGCGGACCTAGATTGAGCATTATTATTTATCTGTCTGTCTGCTAAAGCATACAGAATTAATTACTACAGAATACCAGAAAATTCTGCATGTAAGACGATAATAGTGTTTTTATTGGTCATTAGTGGTCAGTAGATATGTGGGTGATAATTGTGATTGTTATACCTCAACGCAAAATAACTGCATGCGATTGGTCTAAATCACGTCATGTAACGTTCAGATATACACCATAGTCACCTTCTCAGCAACAATGCAGTGACATAATGCCCTCCATGGGGGCACTATTGACGATAGTGCCCTCCCAGAGGGCACTATTTGATTGGCGTCATCATCATGCCGATGCCAGTCACACCTTATTAACATTTAAGACGTCTATTACCATGCCGACACCGAATTTATGTATTGTGGCAAAAACGGTACATCATATGTTATCAGCAGACAACCATGTTTACTTTATTCAAAGAGAGCGTAAAATACCACAAATTTGCATAGAGGCGTTGAGGTATAACAAAACAAAAAGAGACTGGTGTCTCCATCATTATTGAAAAGTTTTTTCTCTCAGTTCATAACATGTTGCCCTCGATCTTTGATCTCGAGCAACAAAACATATTACGAACTTTGGGTGAACAAATTTCAATATTGGTATAATATGAAATGGCAACATCCATTGTTGTCTGACAGGTGCTGTTAACCCAGTATAAAGAGACCGGTGAATACTTTGCCATAAAAGCTCTGAAGAAAGGTGACGTGATTGCTCGCGATGAAGTTGACAGTCTGATGTCTGAGCGAAACATCTTCGAAGTAGCAAACAGAATTCGACATCCGTTTCTTGTCAACCTGATGGCATGCTTTCAAACTCCGGTTTGCATCCGTTTACGGCATTCTTGTGATGCTCATACATTGTTATGGCAAATGTGGAAATTATAAGTTTAATGAACAGAGATAATTTGTCTTCAGTTTTCTTTCCCAAATACTTCTTTAATTATTTCTTGTATTTGTACTGTACAACAGATGTATCACATCGCTTTTAACGATCAATGATCATATTCCTCTAATAGGTGTTTGTTATGGACAATTTATGTAACAGCAGCCTGCGCTAATTGCATTATCTTGTTCGTGCTTTGCGGGTCCACCCCATTAAGCCCAAATTCCATTACGCCGACTTTGCGACAAAGTCCGGGACAAGTTCGCGACAAAGTCGCGGACTTGTCGTAGACACAAATCATGAAAGTCTGCGACACAAATCACATCACCGACTTTCATGATTTGTGTCCGCGATAAGTCTGCGACTTTGTCGTGAACTTTGTCGCCGACTATCCCCATGCCTTGTAATGGGCTAAATTCCATTCGAGCGACACAAACGGGTTTGTCACGGATTTGGTTTTTGTCGCAAACATCTCGACATGTCGAGATATCTGCGACTTTTGTGATTTGTGTCGGCAATTTTCACCGAAACTTATAGTTTCATGATTCGTCACCGTTTGTGTCTGCAACTTTCGTGATTTGTGTCCACGATTTTCCCCACAGGGAAGTTTCGGTGTAAGTCAGCGTAATGGAATTTGGGCTTTACCCAACAACTCAACCCTCCTTAGGCTGCCCATGGGGGAGGTGAGGAGCAAGGTGAGGGTGCACATAGCTAAGGTCCAAGAACTCAAACGCCGCAGTCTGGGTCTACGATCGTGCAACACAGAAGCCGCCAGAGGAGTATGACAGACAGACAAACAAACCGCACATTATAGTAAGATGGCTTAGATGTGATTGGGTGCATGACATCTGCTGACAGATGATGGTAGCCAGCCTAGTCAGTTTCACGTAGCTAAAAATAAACTCATGAAACAGGAAACTAACAATACAGCACAGCTCGAGGACAGAAAATCATGGCTTTGGCCTCAAGAAGGTCTGGCCTTAGCCTTGGCCTTGGCCTTGAAGACCACTTGCCTGGACTTGGCTTTGGCTCTGGCCTTGGCCTTTAGATCCCTTGCTTTGGCCTTGGTCTTGGAAATGCCGGCCGTGAGCCCATCCCTGATGTTCAGTCTGCTATCGTGTTTTGTTTAATTATATGCAGGAGCATCTGTGCTTTGTGATGGAGTATGTCAACGGTGGAGACCTGATGATGCATATTCATACCGACGTCTTCAGTGAGCCGCGTACTGTCTTCTACGCAGGCTGTGTTGTCCTCGGCCTGCAATATCTGCATGACAACAAGATTGTCTATCGGTCTGTGTAAATATTTGTTACGTATGCACACATGGGGTCGTTCAGCCACTAACTTAAAAGTCGGCTTAATATTCATTTCTGGAATGATAGATGAACCATCTGTCAAGTCTTGTGTATCTCCTAATTGGGTGATCTCGGAGAGTTAACTGTCCATCGATTGGTTAGCTCATTGCAGAATGGCAGAAAACTTATTCTCTGTGGTTGTTATGAAGTTTGTGACGCTGATGTCACATTTTACGGCAAAGTAGTCCATCTGAGGTAGTCGAGAAAAAATTTGCTACTACAAATGCGTTCACCAAAATGTCAAAACAGTCATTCTTACGAGTTATATAAGTTCATTACTGAGGACAAGTCATTATTTCTACAGTTACGTAATGGCAGTGTACAGAAATGTGCTTTTCTGTTGTTGTCAGCTGCTGGTTAGTTAACTGATTACTGTGATTAGTTAACCAAAAGAATGAAAAAATGCACATTAGCCGATAACTACAAGCTGAGAATTCTTTTTTGTTAGTGATGTGCATGCTGGCAAAATATTGGAAGATTTGTTGCAGCAAGTAAGTAAGTAAGTAAGGTTATTTAGAAGGTGCAATTTAACAATAGCCACAATGCGCTACACTCTTAACGCTCTAACAAAAATGTCTTTAACTGCCGTTTAAACTTTTCAAAGTTAATGTCAGTTTGTCTCAGATGAGCTGGCAGACTGTTCCACAGCCTACGACCTGCAGCAGCAAAGCATCTGTCTCCATAGCTGCTGCAGGTTCTTCTGACGACACATGTCCTTGAGTTGGCAGAGCGCAGCTGACGACGACCTTCGTTGGAGACCAGCTGACAGTCGACGGCCAGGTAAGGTGGAACCATACCGGACAGTGACAAGTAGACCAGAGTGGCCATCTTGAAGTCCACCCGACGCCGAACCGGAAGCCAGTGCAGCTCCTGTAGCACCAGCGTTATGTGGTCATAGCGTCGAGTCCCCGACTCCAAACGTGCAGTCGCTTTCTGAACAGACTGCAGCCGGCTCATCAGACCGTCGGTGATGCCGTAGAACATCGAGTTGCAGTAGTCCAGGCGACACGAAATAAACGCCTGGACCAGCGTCTTGACGGCGTCGGATGACATCGATCTGACGAGCAGTCAGAGCTGCCGTACCTGGTAGTAGCCATTGCGACACACGGCGGCCACCTGTGCAGACAGCGTCAGCTGACTGTCGACGATGACGCCGAGATTACGGGCCGTCTCCGAGACGTTGATACCTGCCGACGCCACCGGAACCTCCAAAACGTTGACTTTCGCCAGCTGTTGTGGAGAACCCAACCACATCACATCGGAAACACAACCAGCACGATGACGGATCAACTACCAAGTCACTGAGCAAACTTCAAGCAACCGTACAACAGAAAAATGGCCAAAAACGACATTTAAGTAGCTAAACATGAGAAAACGCTACAACATGCCCAGAGGTGCAACAAATAAGTACCTACAAGTAGTACTGTAGGTGGGTGGTCGTCAGTTATCAGTGGCAGTGCTGTTTCATACAGGCAGATATCATACAATAAACCACCCAAACCTTATTCGGCTTGTAGAAATAATTCGATCTACAGCTGTTTACAGTGTTTCTCTGAAATCTTCATTCTTCATGTGCTGTCAGCTGACTCTATGAACATGTAAATGTGTGTTAAAACATTTATTCCAGTACTGATACTTTGCATTCTAAAAACTTTTGTTGCGTTTTCTGATGCTAAGTAGACTTGTGGTGTGGATTTTCTGTTGCATACAGGGACTTGAAGCTGGACAACCTGCTGCTGGATGCAGAGGGATTTGTCAAGATTGCTGACTTTGGACTGTGCAAGGAGGGGATGGGGTTTGGTGATCGAACGTCGACGTTCTGCGGTACGCCGGAATTCCTTGCCCCGGAGGTTCTGACTGAGCCTTCATATACGCGGGCTGTGGATTGGTGGGGACTTGGCGTGCTCATTTTTGAGATGCTCGTCGGTGAGGTTGGTGCCTTATTGTCTGAATTAGGCCGTGTTCACATAGACACAAGTACAAGTACCCGTTTACGGGTTCCAGTAAACACAAGTTTGCATGTATTTCAGTGGCATGTATTTCATATCAATGTTCACGTTGATGTGAGTATGGGTTACCTGTATAGTAAATGGCATGCAAAAAACGCTAATTTAATTTATACAAGCTGTGATGCTTTTGTGACGTGAGAATTGACATCATTGTTGAATTTTTCACTGCTAGAGGTGTGCAGTTAGTAAAATTATTAACGATGCAGTGAAATGTATTCACTCGTAAACTGAAACCCGGACTCGTACTCGTGTCTATGTGAACACGGCCTTAGTCTGCGGCATTGTATTTGTTTGTGGCATAACCTAAAAGCAGATCTTAGGGGCACCTCTCAAGAAAGCATGGTGTAGTAGGTGTGAATTTTTGTGTATGCAGCAGTAACAAGAAACTACGAGAATTCTGTAGAATTCGTTTGCAGTGCATATCTGTTCAACCTGCTTTGTTACTGTTCAAATCACCTGCTGATGTCGTTCTTGTTGGCTGAAAACGATCTCGACGTCGCGTTGTGTGGAACACTACACGTTGTCCCGGTATTATCCAGAAATTTACGGTTTGTCGACAACACCTTCTTGCCAAGTCGATGAAGGTTCCATGTTTAGTCCTGAATCGTCAGACTGGATTCTATCAGCACTTTAAACGTTCACGTAGCCTCTCTATCGGATTACGACCACCTTCGTGGTTTTCAGTATCTCAATACAAATTCTTGCGTGAGAAATTTATCATTTCTTACTCTAAATTAACATTTTCAGCCTATTAATGGCTCTTCACATCTCCTCACTTGAAATTATCTCTTGTAACTGCCGTTGAAGATAGTGATGCACGGATTCTCAGTTCTGTAAACATTTAATTCTGGCAATGTTTGAGTGTTGTGGTTGATGCCCAGGACTGGCAGGAAGCGAGCAAGCATTACATATGCGGATTATAGTCTTTTATCCTAAGCCAGCCTTGCTGTAAAATATTGGTGTGCACATATCACAACCTTACAGTGTTAGCATTGCCATCTTGTATATGAATAGTGTTATTTGTTCGTTGCAGTCTCCATTTCCCGGTGATGATGAAGAAGAGGTTTTTGACAGCATTGTGAATGAGGAGGTGCGATATCCTCGACATCTCAGCATCGAAGCTCTGTCAATCATGCGACGGGTATCACGTCTCATTTTTGTAACTAGACTGCTTGTGCATAAAGAACACGGATGGCCTTACTGTAGAGCATATGTCATTGTGGTACAGTGCTCAGTTAATATGAATAGTAAGGCTAGTAGTGATTAATATTGTTAAATAGTTAACTGTCGAAAAGTTACTGATTAATTACTCATTAACTTTTTGTTTTAAAAATTTAATGGGGTAACTGTCCAAGACAGTGCATTATATGTTTCATAGTGAAAGTTTATTCAGCTGACAGCTCTCGCAAATGTGTGAAGAAACAATTAGCAGGTGTTTGTTTATTCCATGCAGTCTAGTGTACAGAATAAATGTTCACATTCTTTTGATGGAGAAAATGGATTATCGTTTTTTATATTATTTTCATTGACTCTTGTGTTTAATGTTGTCTTAGTTATGGGAATTTACTCCGTAAATTAATGATAAAATTTAAAACGTGTTATGATTGATTCTATGATTAAAATTTTGTTCATTTTTGCGAGTTAATTGTCATGTACTTTGCAAACCTGTTGTCAGTTGCTGAAGAAGAACCCAGACAAACGACTTGGGTCCAGTGAGAGAGATGCGGAGGACATCAAACGACAGGCTTTCTTTCAGGTTAGTACAAATGTAGTACAGACAGCGGCACTGTTGTTACTTGCAAGTCAAGCGGATGAAGCTTTAACAGCATGTCAGTTTCAAGTTGTTGACTTGAGTTGAGTTGACTCTGGATATACACTGTGTCTCAAAAAAAAAACATCCCTGACATTTTCAACTGTAACTTGCAAACCAATTATCAGATTTTGATTATTTTTGGTACGAATATTCCTGACACAACTTGCCATCAAATGACCATTCAGTTTCCTACCTAACCCAACGTTTGTTTCTGCACTGCCTGGGGAAAACACAACCACTTTTTTATCCAATGCAATATGATTGCTTAATTAACATAACGTGTAAAAACACATTTTGGTCACATTTCTGACATCGTGGCTGACATTTTATTCAGTTTTCTGTTTATCAACTGCCTGCAGTAAAACTGCTTGAAGTGTTGGCCCACTATGCGAAAACAGGCACGCCTTCTTCATTCATTGACAGCAGTATTGACAATGTTCTGCTTCAGACTAATCCAGGTTGTACCAATCACTTATTGATTTCACAAACATTCCTAAACTTCATCTGGTAGACACACTGCTGCATGACAGTCAAACCTTGTAATAGACCAGTTGTTGGGCCCACAGATTAGGATTGATAGAATTTATTGACATTTTTTCATTCATTTTAACACATATTATGCTTGGTCTACTTTCCCCAAGTAGTGCAAAAGCAGATGTTGGGTGAGGTGGAAACTAAAACACTTTGGTAGCCAGTTGTGTCGGAAATATTTCTGCCAAAAATTATTAAAATATGCTAATCTTTCTTCAAGTTATGATCAATAATGTCAGGAATGTTTTTTTTTCAGGTTTTCTGTTTATTTCAACACATGTTTCGCTTGGTCTGCTTTCTCTAGGTAGTGCAGAAGCATACATTGGGTGAGGTGGAAAAATGAACAGTCATTTGATGGCAAGTTGTGTCAGGAATATTTGTATCAAAAATTATCAAAATCTGTTAATTTATTTTCAAGTTACAGTTGAAAATGTTGGGGATGTTTTTTTGACACACGGTGTATGTATTCAGCACTGCAGCCACTGAGGCAGATGGAAGTACCTTTTGCCATTCGCAATAGTTGTTCAATAGCTTCTTTTTGTCGCCAACTCAAAGCGTTTTTTTTCAACCTCAAGCCATCTCAGATTCGGCGAGTTTCTCACTGATATTGTGTGCTATATAAATTTATTTGCTTACTTACTAAACTGCCATTTTATCAGTGAGTTGGCATTGTAACATAAACGTCTTCTCTTTGCTCTTGAGTGTTCATAGTGTTACGTCGGATAAATGAGGTAAAATGGGTAGCCAGGTTGCATTCTGTTGATTTACTTGCATTTATATGGTATGAATATCCTTCTTATGTTTGACTTAGAGTCGGACAAGATGAGAAATCAGATTACATATATGAGATGTTTATTGAAATACAGCCAATAGTGTTTGAATGATGCACTGGGCTTAGTTAGATGACAGTATGTCAGATAAACTCGGTCTGTAATTTTAATAATAACGTGAAAATTATGCATTAGAAATTTCACATAGGTTTTGTATCATTCACGAAAGATTGTTCTGTGCATTGGTTTTGCGAGCTGTAAAATCACTGAACTATGGAATGTTTTAGTAGAAGATAAAGAAGAAAAGCCCAGTTAATACAAAGGGGAACACGCAACAGTGGTGCAAACAAAATCTACGCTTACCCATCCTAGCAACGATGTTTCTTTTACACTCGCCAGAGGGCGCCAGACGACATGAGTGGTCTCGCTCAGCCGTGATGGCTTAAAATCGCAAATTTTCCCCACCCCCTGTCATTTAATGCCTTTGCTCTGGATGACCCCTTTCAAATTTATGGAAAAGTTTTACTGATCCTGAAACTAGAGTCTTCCAGGCAGCCGATGGTGAAGATTTGGCGATCCTAGCTTGCACCATTTTTGACTGATCCACCCGTGTGACAGATGGACGGAATTGTGATGGCTAAGATGCAGTACAGCAGTAGCTGCTGTTGTGCATAAAAAGTAGTTACCGTATATACTTGTATATAATTTGATCCACTTATAAGGTGACCTTCAACTTTGCAGAGGAAAGGCAAAAATTTGTCTAAAATTATGCACCATTATATATGGTGATGGAGAAAAGGATGTGATCATTTGTGCTGTAATTAATTAGTTATTTTGCCTGTGTGAGTTTAATGTGCATTGGTTTGCTTGTGTTGCTTGGATAGACTTTGAAGTGGAACGAGCTGCTGGCCAGAAAATTCAAGCCAACGTTCATTCCAACGATTGTGAGCATATATTAGTTTTTCTGCTTTTTAATCGCATTGATTCGAACATATGTGTGATTCGGCTCTCAGTATAATTTAACATAAATAATTTTGTTACACTTTTTATGATTTATAGTAAGTGTCAGTAAAACCAGTATAATAAAGTTGGTCTTCTTTTCATTTGGAGATTCTTATTGAAGCTCGTAGTATTTGCAACAGGCTATATTTGTGGTAGAGAAATCACTTTTGGCTTTCCATAGCTGCCAAGCCAATTCACATGCTAAGCCCGCTACGGTTGCCGCATATTTTCATTGTGTTGTGTGCTTATATAATGTATTGCACTTATTTTACTTTATTGTGTTATTATTATATTGCCACTACATAAAGTATGTGCTAAAACACATAAAGTGCAATTTGCATGGAACTATTTTGTGAGCAAAGTGGTACGTTCAGCTTGTTGCATATGTCAGTTCGCATACAAAGCTGGCAGATTGCAAACTTTACATTAATTTGTGTTAAATTCACCTTAATTGGACTCAACGTAAGCCAAAATTGCACTAGTATGGCTGTAATAGGCCTTCGGTGTATATATGTACTGCGGCCCAACACAGTTTACGTCATTTCGGCTATAACTTGGTCAGCCATAACCAGAGGCCATTGACCGTAACCATGAGCCACCGTAGACAAGGTCTGCCAAATCCAAAGATGCAGTTTATCCCTATTTCTCATCTTAATTCTTTCTAACTATCACACTGTTTGGACTGGTGCCTTTTTGGACTAGTGAGTGAGTGAGTAGGGTTAACGCTTCGTCTGACATAATATACGTCATTTTGGGATGGCCTTTCCAGGCAATGCACAATTGCACATACACAATATTGGAACAGAAAGTTTAACCTTTACAGAAAAAAACTTCCAAAAAATTGGCCTAAGCCTAAGATTGTAATGCATGCATGATAGTAGTGGCTAGTGAACTGTCGCGTGTGCTGATGTTTTTGCACACAGCGCAATGCAGAGGATGTGAGCAACTTCGACAGCGAATTCACCGTGGAAAAGCCTGTACTGACCCCACCTCGTGAGAGAAGACATATCTCGGCTAACGATCAGCTCTCGTTCAAGGACTTCGACTTTGTTGCTAGTTGGTGCTAGACTGGTTTGTATTTCTTCACCGCCGACGTCGATGACGACGGCGTTCAATTCTCAAGTCAGTTTCAGTTGTTTTGTGACGTTGCTGACCGTGGTTATTGCAGCTTTTCGTGATGTTTTGTCAGACTTTTCCAATGATTCTCATTGGCAGTTGTCGGCACTTTAATTGTCTACAGCAGGAATAGTTGATTTTTTGGTCCAGCTAAAACAGGGGCATTGGCCAGTGAGTACCCCCACGGAATTTATTGGACACCCTGCCTAACTTTGAAAATATTTTAAACGGCACATTTGAGACAGTTAAATGTATTTGTCATTCTCATGTTGATGCAGTACTGTTGCTTTTATTAAATTGTGAGTACAGTGTTTCACTTTGTGGTCAAATTTTTTCAGCGGTACATTTCTTTTGGTCGGCCATTTGCACAGTGTTTCTGACATACATCTGTCGGTTCATGACTGATACACACATGTGATTGTTCGTATAAGTAATTAGTGATAAGTGTAAAATATAGCAAAATTGCTAGCGTGATGTTTGCACTTGATGGTTTAGTTTTGCATGCAGTGCATTTCTGACCTGTGTCAAGTGTTTGTAATTTTGATTTTGTACTGTAAAAGGCTGTGACGAGTGTCATTGTGATGCATTGTGCATAGATAAGTTGCTTCTGGCTGGTTTTATTTGTACATATATTGTACTTTGGTTAAGCCCAAATTCCATTACGCTGACTTTGCAACTTTCACTGAAACTTTCCCATGGGAAAAGTTGCAGACACAAATCATGAAAGTTTGCGACACAAATTGTGTCGCTGACTTTCGTGATTTGCGTCTGCGACCGGACTTTGTCACCGACTTTTCCCATGCTGTAATGGAATGGACTAAATTCCATTAGAGTGACACAAACGGGTTCGTCGCAAACTTGTCACGGACTTTGTCGTAAACATCTCGACATGTCGAGATGGTTTGTGTTCACTACTTTCACCAAAAATTCATGATTTCATGATTTGTCATCGTTTGTGTTCGTGACTTTCATGATTTGTGTCCACGACTTTTCCCATGGGGAAGTTTTGGTGAAAGTCGGCGTAATGGAATTTGGGCTTTACGCAGCTTGATTGACCAGTTGGTTGTTGGTCATATTTTACAGCAGCTACTTGAACTGCAGTAGGATTATAGTTAATAGTGATGACTCGATATATCGATAATATCGATATATTGTTTTCAGTATCAATATACTATATGTATTGTATCATCGATAAAATGTCAATTTTTTCGATATATCGTGGTATTTAAAACTATCTTAATATGTCACGATTTTGTCCATATTTTTGCGATATTTGCTATAGATTCTTCACTACACTGCGTGACTCGAAAGATAGATTACAAATGCGACGAGTTAATGGTGTCATAATTTAACTACAGTCTTATTATAAGTTCACCTAGAGACTCATTTTTATTATCTAAATGAAGCATACTGCCTTGCTCAACATTCACCTCTTTTTTCGGTGCTTGTATAAGATTTACATACTTATTATTTTAAAGATATCGATATCGCGATATTTGGCAAAATGTCATATCAATATCGTATCGAAATTGAAATCCTGATATGGAGTCATCACTAGTAGTTAATATCGACTGATGACCATGACTTGTAAGGATGAGATGTGGATTTTCTGCAGTGATGTCGTGATGTGCACACCTTGTGACATATTTGAAATACTTCTTTTCTAGTGGGTGATAAACTAGAAGTACTGGGATGGCTCAAACATCGGCTGGAACTAGTGGTGCTACCTTGTGAATAAAACAGACATTATACCAGTAAAAAAACGTAAAGTCCTTCCCGAGCCTTACGGCCCATAGGGCGGCGCTGATCTCCGTTTCCTAAGGCCCTCAGCCAGACACCAGTTTTTACACTGCGAGACCACGGATACAGGGCCAGTGTATTGCGCGGTGTGCCTGTTTACGTCCCAGCGGTGAAGCCGGTACCAAATTATACTGCTTGGTGACAGAGGCACATGTGTGTGAACAACTTGCCTAAGGTCGTTACCCGGCAGTGTCCTGGTGCGGAGTCGAACCT
>Ga0056128_1009611_pt1 | contig 12121 bp, 6 predicted proteins | sample WorMetLIZISLAND2_FD_71113 | JGI IMG/M metagenome (GOLD analysis project Ga0056128, IMG submission 71113) | Marine gutless worms symbiont microbial communities from Max Planck institute for Marine Microbiology, Germany - Olavius geniculatus... ...
TTACAATACGTTTCCACTATATCGTCCAAACAAACTCTCGTTTGCAATATTACTCCGTTCTATCGGCTTGTTGCACGACGGACAGATGAGCTTATCGTCATGACTAACACGCTGTGGTGATGTCTGCGGTGATGTCTGAGTTGACGGGACGATGTTTTTTGGTCGTGCTGATGACGTCTGTGTTGTCGCATTGTTGCCTCCTCGTCTTGTTGGCTCCGTGACCGTGCCTACAACCCACGAAGAGAAAAGAACACTGCCAAAAGGCCTATTTTAGCGTGAGTGAATTAAAACTACTTTACAAGCGAATAAATGCAATATGCCTAATCTTTTACGGACGTTCGTTGAGACCGGATTGCGATCCATTTAACTGGTTCTATTTCACACCAGGGGCGTCATGCTGTTGTAATATTTGGGGGCCAAGGAAATGTCACGACCTGACGACGGAGGGACTGAAAGTCCCGAGCGAGGTGCGGGAGATCGAAGCGCCGGAGCGCCGAGGGGTAGAGTTTGGGCCCTTTTCAGTATGGAGTCATACCCCTGAATTTTAAAAATCATTTTATGCACATTTTATGCATTATTTTTGCTAGTCAAAATAAAACGGTTTCGTCTGCAGTGTCTGTAAAACACGTACGAGCAGCGAGAGGAGGTGCGCCGTACTCTACCCTTTGCAGTATGGAGGTTGGGGACTATGCCTCCAGAAAGTTTTTAAAAAATCAACGTTGAAACCTAAATACCCTACTTCAAAATGCGTTACGTGTGCAAAATTTTTATACTAAATATTTGGCCTTTCTTAAAATATTTGGGGGGCGGACTCCTGAGCCCCATGGTCGCGACACCACTGTTGCTAAACTGTTAAAACTTAAAACCACTAGCTTATTGGCGGCGGCGGCAAACGGCGGCGCATCCGGGGACTAGCTCGCAATGACATGTCACATAAATTTACCCGTTGATCGTTCCTGCTCTTCAGTGAAGCCGTCTACGATTTCGATCAGCCAGTGAAGATGCGGTTCGCTCCTGATAGCAAGGTACAATTTGACGAAAGCCTGCTGATTGCCTGACATGTGGAGTAGCGCTAACAGCTCGCTGCACTGTTGTTGTGGACTGTCCCTGATCTTCAGCAGTGTTCGCATGTCGTCTGCGCTAATGACGTCCTCCTGGAACAAAAAGTTGATGACTCCAGCAGGGTTGACGTTATCAACGACCACTGAGTGTAGCTGTTTGAACTGAAGTATCAACGTCTAGTTTGATTCTATTGACAGTTTAACGACGACGTTCGATGTATTGCATATCGTATTGCATCAGTAGTGTCGTGGCCTGGGGGGACTAGGGTAGCAGCCGAGGAAAGAGCGTAAATTTGGGGCTGTAGGAAAATTGTCAAAAAATGAAGTTCAAAAATGCAAAAATCTTAATTTCAAAAAAAATTAGAGGCAAAATTAAAATTTTGAGCACTCACAGAAACCTAATTTTTGTCGAAACTTTGTGATGTCTGTTGGAAAATTGCGACTTCCTGCTCAGCCTACTCTTTAACCCACGACGCCGCTGAATTTTTCCAAGTTGTAGCAGCAGTAGGCCTAATATTCTAAGTGGTTAACACTACTGCAAATTTAATAATGCTACTCCTTGTTTAGACACTAAACGGTGAACTGAACGAAAATAAACATAACTAGAAACCTGCTTTGCAATGATCGCCATAGACTATATTGCAAATTTTCTAAGAAAAGTACCGGATTAAGCAACACAGGGTAACAAGGCCTAGGCTTCCAATTTTTAGTGATTCCGATCCTTCATTTCATGCAGTGATTCTCACCGAACACTGACGCACTAATTATTGAGACAAGCGGACAGGGAGCGTAGCGAGTGATCTATGCCACAGTATCGGCCTGTAGCAAAGACGTTAGATATTCTAGAATATCTAACGTCTTTGGCCTGCGGCTTCCATTTTCGGCCATTTGAGCCTTAGCTCAACCTGCGGCCTCGATTTCGGCCTGCGGCTTCAATTTTCGGCCCTGCGGGCCTTATCTCGGCCTGCAGCCTCGATACACAGCGTTGCAGCGTAGCACAGCGTTGCACTACGTTGCAGCATCTATAATGATGCTGATGATGCATTGCCATGGTGACGACGTCTATATGACGTCACAGCCAATCGCAGTCCAAACTGACACATCCCTATTTTAAAGGTATAAATTCTGTATCTGCTGCTGATGCATATCTCACGCTAGACCTACTTTACAGGTTAACATCTTTTACAGAAAATTTCGAAATAATTGTTGCCAACAACTATCGAAAGGTATCGAAACAGAGACGCATTTTTTTGGCCGAAAATGTACCACAAACAGTTTGGCGGAAAGGCTTCGATTAGACGCGCTGAAAGTAACTTTATCTAGCATAAAGCTCCAAAAAACTTAATTAGCCTACACCATTGTCTGTATACAAAGTTTATACCGCTGAACGAATTTTGAAAATACTTGTCGATGATTAGCATAGATGGATTAAAATCAAATTAGGCCGGATGCTGTTAGTTATAAAAGGGCCTATTTGTTTCTGGCATTCAAAAGCGACCAAGAGGCCCAAGACCCCGATACAGCCAATGAGGGTGATAACTGATAATCACCTCCTTTCTCTCAGCTCCTTCTTTCCTATCGTTTTCTTTCTTTCCCTTTTTTCCCTGTCTTTTTACTTCCTTTTTCCTTTCCTTGTTCTTACCTCTTTTTCCTTAGAAGTAAAACCCTTTACATTTGCGCTGCGCTGTGATTCCTAAAGGGTCTGGGCAAAGTCTCAACCGAAGTCGATTTTGGCGCATTTAAGCCCGCTTCTGATTCACGCTGAATTTTGTGACAATGGCGCTATATCAAATTGTTTCTGGATTAGATTAGATTAGATTAGATTAGAAGAACGACTTCTGGTGGCAACAATTTTGATCGTTTACGTGAAAATTAACTAACTAAATTTAATGCATTTAACTAACTAAATTTAATGCAGTTTAAACAATAAAGACAAATCGGGACCAAAGAGGGAGACACGTTGCCTGGCTGACATTGTGCACTTTAAATATGCACTTTAAATATATGCACAATCGTCATCGGTGGGTGATAATTGACTGCGCGGGTGATGAGGTAATATTGCGGGTGTCACCCACTCAGTTTGGGTGACTTGGCAGGCCTGCGTGGTGACGTCGATCTTACATAGAGGCTTAGACGTAGCCAGGAGTTTGTTTCTGGGGCAAGGCTGGAAAATTAGTGTGAAAAAGCTTAATTTGTAAGTTTTTTTAAAAAACGTAAAAATTTTTAAAGTTTAATTTTTAGCATTTTAGGTGTTTCGTTTGTTGTGAAATTTATTACATGCGCTTTATTTTTAAAAATTAATATTTTAATCGTGATTTTTGATTATTTTATCTTCATGCTATAATTTGTCAAAAACAATGTGATTATGTGACAAACAGAGAGTTTAAAATGTTTTTCCTAGGTCGTAATTTTGTGCACGGTGTTTATTGGACACCAAACCAAAAAATATTTTAAAAACCTTGAACAAATTTTTAATAATCTAAAACCTAAAAACGTTTAAAAAACTTAGTTTTTCAGCTTTGTTTTAGGGCACTCCTATGCTCTTCCCTCGTTTTATTTTTTTGTCTTCTTTTTTATATTTTTTTCTTTCATGTTATTTTTTCCTTTTTTTCTTAAATCCAGCTAGGGGATCTGAAGTAGAGTGCAAATTTTCTCACCCACTCAGAGAGCCCATTTTTACGCTGTTTCCTCTCTCTTACAAAAACAATTCGTCCACTTTGTGGCTATGAGCCTATTTCACGAATGGGTTGGATGCTGCAGCATCCTCAGCACCCTTCCCCCCTTTTAATCCGGCACTGATGGTTAGCCTATCTGCCTAGATACAACGATATTTAGACAAGAAGTACGCTTCGTGGTTCTTGACGCATGGACATTTTTTGCTGTTTCAAAACACTCAGCATCGTGCAATGCGTAACGACAATGACGTTGACTGACACAGGCAAGTAGCGGACGATGCGATTTGATAGCGTTAATCGCTGAAACAGTAAGTTAAGACTAAAACGAAATGAAATGCTTGATTGCGCACCCACGTCGCGGCTGCCGCCGAATGCGGGCAGACTTCTCTGTTTCGTGGCGGGTGACTTTTGCGCTACGTCGGGCGATGAAAGCGACGAGCGTAGCTGTGCAACGTTTGTTTTCGGCGGGACAGGTGGCGGTGGGGATCGTGGTTGACGACGAGAACGCGTGTGTCGAAACTTTTAGCTTGTGTCGCCGGTGGCGCGGTCGGTGTCTTCGGTGCTTGTTGCCCTAATAGCGTAAAAATGCAAAAACGCAATAACGTAAAAAACGAGCCATAGGGCAGTGCTGATCTCTGTTTTCTTAGGCCTCTGTCAGATGCCAGTTTACACCGCACGACCACATTTATATACGGGGCTAGTGCAGCGTGCGATGTGCTTATTTAGTGTCTACGTCCCAGCTTTCGCTGGTATTCACTGCGTCTACCCCCGAAGTGATGGCCAGGCTGCGTTGACCTGCGTGGCCGGTTAGATTACCGAGATCAATTACCAGTTTGCCGGCTGTCACCCATTCATCAAAGTACTAACCAAGCCCGGCGTCGATTAGATCGGACACAACTCGATGTCTACTCGACTAAGCTGCTTTTTTGCTTTATACCGGTTGTTTGCCCAAAATACTCCTATACGAGTGGTCGTGCATGACGCTAAAACACTGAATAACCACTATAAATAGTTATACACTGTGTCCCAAAAACATCTCCGACATTTTCGACTGTAACTTGAAAACCAATTATCGGATTTTAATAATTTTTGGTACAAATATTTGCGACACAACTTGCTATCAACTGACCGTTTAGTTTCCCACCTTACCTAATGTATGCTTCTGCACTACCTAGGGAAAGAAGATCAAGCGAAATATTCGTTAAAAGAAACAGAAAACCTGAAAAATCATCCCCAACATTATCGATCGTACCTTGAATAAAAATCAGCAGATTTTAATAATATCTGGCAGAAATATTTACGACACAACTAGCTCTTAAATAAATGTTTTAGTTTTCACCTTACCCAACGTCTGCTTTTGCACTACTTGCGGAAACCAACCAGGCATAGTACGTGTTAAATGAGTTGAAAAACGTCAATAAATTCCATCTGTCCTAATTTGTGGGCCCCCACAGCAGGTCTATTACAAGGTTTGACTGTCTTCCAGCAGTGTGTCTACCAGATAAAGTTTAGGAATATTTGTAAAGTCAGAAGTGACTGGTAGAGCCTGTATTGGTGTGGAGCAGAACATTATCGATACTGCTGTCAATGAATGGAAAAAGCATCTTCTCGCCTGTGTTCGCATAGTGGACCAACACTTCAAGCAATTTTATTGCAGGCAGTTAAAAAATGGACAACTGGATGAAATGTCAGCCAAAGTGTTAGAAATGTGAACAAAATGTGTTTTTACGCGTTATGTTAATTGAGCAATCATATCGCATTGGATAAAAAGTGATATTTCGCTGGTTGTGCTTTCCTCAGGTAGTGCAAAAACAAACGTTAAGTGAGGCGGGAAACTAAATAGTCGTTTGATGGCAAGTTGTGTCAGGAATAGTTGTACCAAAAATTATCAAAATCTGTTAATTGGTTTTCAAGTTACAGCCAAAAATGTTGGGGGTGTTTTTTTGAGACACAGTGTAGTCTAGTTTGTTGCTCATTTTTAACTTGTTGCGTCGTATAAAATATGCATATCTCACTTATTGTAGTCCCACTGCACACGCAGCAATAGACTGTATACAGTTTTATATTTTCTGTAACTACAGAATGGTTATAGCTGTAACATAATAGGCCTACGCTTAAAAGTATGCGAAACTGTATGTACCTTTATTGCAGGTGTCAGATGTGGAAGCACGTTTAGTCTCGACCAGTTTCTGTAGAGAGAAATTAACCTTCAGGCTGCTAAGACCGTTCCACGGAATCATGAATTCCATTCTGCATAGCGGACACTGTGCCATAGATCCAGACTGTTTGTTTCTGCAGTGGCCTTGAATACAGCCAAGGCAGAACGTGTGCAGGTAAGGCAGTGCTCTCGGACTGTCCAAACATATCGAGCAGGTCGTGATGTCGTTCACTTCTCTTTCCAGCAAAGATCGAAGATGTCGCCATCTTCTCGACGGAAGCCTAATGCTACGAGTACAGCCAGAAGCGATCATAGATCTTAAACATCTGTCGAGAATAGTGCTGCCACCTAACATGCAGCAGACTTAAGCAACAATCGGCTCAAACTGGTACTGTTTTCACAATTTTTCGGCTGCAGTCGTGCGTCATAAAGCAAACGACGATGTAGTTTATATGCGGTCTGAGCGTGGCTCATGTCCGATAGCCCACTGTCTAGCGTACTCGCTTAGCCATTCCAGCAGTGCTGTAACTAGTACATAGTACCACAGATGTAAAAAAAACGTTCTAGAAAAAACGTTAAAACCTGCCTTGCAGGAATAAAAAAACGTCTAAAAGTTGAATAAAAACGTGAGCCCTAATTTGGTCAACGTCTTGCCTAATGCCAAATGCCGCAGGTTCAGTATAGCTGCAACTATAGAGAGAAAGTAAACTTTTTTCAATTTCAGTTTAACCGTGTGGTCATGATGATAAAACTAACTAAGTAAAATACCACCATTGTGGCCCATTAATTCGTTTCTGTAGTTTCAAAAGTGCTTCTCGACGTTCTTGGTGGAATTTTCAATGAACGCTTAAAAACGTAAAAAGCGTTGTTGCTTCTATGCATAGTACATACCACAGCCCTGGCCAGGCACACTGACACTGCAGGGTAGGCCTATACTTGCCTGGTGCTATAAGAACGAAGACATCACAAAATCTGTAAGAAGCTATTCACTTCGAGTTTGCTGTGCGTGAAGCTGTCATTCACAAGACGCAGTAGCGTAGCTAGGTTTTTGTGGGCTTCATCGATAGGCCCCCTAAATGAGACGAAAAAAGTAGAAATTTGGGGCAAAGCTTAACGTGAGTCCGCCCGGTGTCGAAAGTCCGATTGAAAAAAAAATTTAGAAAGTTGAAATTTCTATTGTAGCAAACTCACGTGGCCAAAACTCAAATGCATTAGCATCAGCGCTGAAAAAAACCTAAGTTTTTAAAGAAAAATTTTAGGTGTTAGGTTTTTTAGGTTTCTAAAGTTTTTATTAGGTTTTTAGGATTTTCTCGTTTAGTGTCTAATGAACGCTGTTCACATAATTACGATCCAAAAACATTTTAGACACACTTATGAGAAAACGACATAATGACGTGATGAACGTCATATATCTCAAAAATCACGATTAAAATATGAAACACAATATTATACGTACTAAATTTCACAACAAAAAAAAACTTTTAAAAAACCTGAAATTAGACTTTTGAGGTTGTAATAGTTTTTCTCCAGAAAAAAAATTTAAAAAAGGTTATTTCAGAGCAATTTTCCATCATGATTAGTATAAGCAGAACGCACAGTGTTGACATTCGGTGGGTCAACATCCACACTTTAACAGTCATTGTTAGTGGATCAAAGTTCACCCAATTTTGTGTCCGATTCGGGAGAAATCGTAGTTGTTAACACCGTTTATCACTTGTCGATTTTTACATTAGTTTCAGAGATATTCCGGGCCATAGTCGAAAGTTGTCCGAAATCGCGCTGAATTTTGGACGTTTTAGCCCTCCCAATTTTTTATGGGTGCGTACCCTCGCCACTCTTCCCTTTCGAAAAAAAGTGTATTCGCGTTGTCGTGCCTGCCTCACGTCATGTCACGTGGCAAAGTTTCGTGGGGTTACGCTCTCAACCCCCAAAGTTATAGGCGCAGATACACTAAATGTTGAGCCAATTTTCAACCCCCTCCTTGTAAATAAAATTGTTGGGGCTACCGTCCTCGATGCAATAGGCCCTATACGCTAGCAAAGCTTGGTCATTCAGTCTATAGCGTGTGTAAAAATTTCAGTGCGCAGCAGGGGCAAAAATATAATTATTCTTCAGAAAAGTCGATTTGAGTGTGTCTAAACTCACATTCCAAAGTTAGTGGACTAAAGTTTATTGGACTTTTTTGCCGAACGCAGAAGAAATCGGTAAAAAATTTTTGATGTTTTTATCTATCCCAGCTCTACTTGCGGTAAAATTTTGAAAATGTCAAAAATATCGCCGAATTTTGCATGTTTCAATTGACCCCAGATTTTGGGGGAAGGGCCTTCACATTTTTAGACTTACATTTTAAAGCCCAAACAAATTACGATTATGTGGAAAAATTTCATGGCAATCGGCCGGCGGAGCTCAGAGATCTCGCCTTGAAAAACATCTGCGGTAAAACGTAAGCCCACCGGGCTTCGGGCGAACTAATTAGGCGTATGACAAATGAACATAGGCCCTGCTACAGAGTACAAAAATGCGTCACATTTGACGTGTGCATTTAATTATTTCAGAATTTTCAGCAGTTTTATAGTTTGTTTTTGCAGTGGCGCAAAAAATTACGGCCCAGGCGGTTGGGGCCCCTAAATGCCGGGGCCCTTGTGCCTGCACAACCTATTGCTACGCCATTGACAAGACGTCAAAACTGCGCATTTGCACGTGCAAGGTGATCATTAATTTATTGACTATTCGCCACTTAGCTGTGGCGTATACACTGTGAGTCAAAAACAGTTGCTCAGAACATTTGCTGGATTTAATTTGCTTCTTCTTCTTCTTCTTGGTGAACTCCTGTCAGAGCGTTGCCGTACTGATGACTTGTCGCCAGATGTCCCTATCCTTGGCCTTCCTCCAGACAGTGTAAACTCCAAAGTTCTGGGGCTGGACGTCTTCATCAAGAGTTCTGAGCCAAGTTGTTCTTGGACATCCAGCGGGTCTCCTCCAGTCTGCGGGTGGACGGAGCATGGCGGCTATGATGCGGTGGTGATCTTCTGCTGGGGCTGTACGAGCTAGGTGGCCGAAGAATCTAAGACGGTGGGACCTGACCACTTCAGAGGCTGGTGTACAAGCAGTAACGTCTCGAACTGTCTCGTTTGTACAGTGCCTGGTATATGGTAGGCCTATCCGTAGAATTTTCCCTAGGCACCAGGTATCAAATGCACCAAGACTTATAGCCTTGGTGATGGTCTAGGCCTATGTCTTGCACCCATAGAGCAGAACTGGTATTATCCTGTACAGGCGCACCTTAATTTCCGGATTTACATTATCCGCGCCAGAAATTACCAATTATATATACCACGGTACGTACAGACCTACCGATTCGCTGCAATAAAAGAATAAAGATGTCACCACGTAAATAACATTTTCTTTGCACAGTAACAGCGTTCATTGGCATGTCGAAATTGGGCAATTTATTCATCTCAGAGTCAAAGTTGGTGACGCACGACTTGTTTTCACAATAGGCTAAAATCAGTTTTTTTTTCACAACGTGGTGTAGCAACACGTTTAAGGTGTAGTGGTATACCTGTCGCCACTCGTGATTACTTTATTGCATTTTGCCTGTGGAATATTTGATCAAAATAACATCGACAAAAACACGAGGGCTTATGGTTTTTGCCGCCCAGTGTAGCCTACATTGGTACATGCATATAGCGTACGATGCTGTTCACAAAAACGCTAACAATCGAGAGAGAAAAACTCGGCACTGCCGCTATCCGTGGTTCAGAATGCCTATACCTACCTTGTATATTTGGTTCAGGTGAGTTGGGCAAGCAGCCGTGAATGATCTATGGATCATGCTAGCGTATTTATAAGTGAGCATAGCCACCTTTTGCAAAAAAATGTTGCCAAGTGTCACCTAAGGTTGTCATGTTGACTGCACACAGGGCATAAATAACAACCTGTCAAGTCAGATACTCATCAATAATTGCGCATTCGAGCTCCATCTGAAGACCAACGCTACTTCGACTAAACCTAGGACTCTACCGAATGGAGCATAAAAAGCGAAACATTTCACACGCTTTTTGTTTTCTTCATAATTCACTCAAATGACGATCAATTTACACAAAATTTGCACCATTGTAGCTGAAGAAATACTAATTCAAAATATTGCAACAAAATATAGCAGTTGATTAAATATTCTTAGTTGCCAGTGACCGGATTCAAGTGCTACTGTGTTCGCGGCTGACCAGAGCGCCAAAAAATCTGCCATAAAAAGCGCTGATATTAAAAATAGGCGCAGCCACTGTGCGCGTAGGGACAGCCCAAAATTTTCAACGCGGGCGTCATTCGACAGTCACAGCTAACGTTTTGGCAGTCCATACTCCACAGGCCTATAGCAGACCTAATACAGCTGTGTTTAGACCTAAAAGAAACGCGGGGCACTTAAAGCATTTTATCTTCGTCAGTGTCCGCATTCTCGTCATGTTTGACTGATCGCAGCACTTCGCGTTCAAGGCTCATGAGCTGATCATGGCTGTGTTCGACGGACCAGCCGGTGGGAAGGAACTGTGGCCGCATTGTGTCGAGGAAATGTTGTCGCCACAAGCGCTCAAAGGAGACCAGACCGCCGTCCATCCGCTCCATCACGTAACGTACCACCAACTCGCCAGCCTCCTCGAAACCATCCCGCTTTAACCTGAAATGATCACAGTTTTAATTAGTACAGGTTGCATCCATAAAATAATCAACTACAAAAAGTGCTTTAACTCAGTCGAATGACGACAAATATCGACAAAATTTTCAGCAGCTGCAGCTGACATTGAATCAAAGTAGTTGAACAAGATTTGGCTGTTGATTAAATATTCTTTGCTAGTCGTGACGTAATGGTGACATTAAGACATGTTATCAAAACAGCACAAGGAAGCACTGCCCACTGGTATCATGCAAACAAAAAATGCACAAAACCCATCTGATAGTCAACAGACTTCTAGACTAGGGGCTGAAGTAAACGTTCATGCAAACTTTCATCAAGCTAAGTGCAGCAATTCACTAAAGTTATCATGTTAACGGAGAAAATTAGCGACAATGCCAAAAATAATACTGACGTTGCTTGCAGGGGCACTAACAAATCACGAACAAACGATGAAGACAAAAAAAGACAAAACTGTATGGAAAATTACGTAACGGAATATCTGCAAATGAGAACAAAATGTCCTTTTCTCATTAACTTACATTGCAAAAACAAACACTGTACGCCAAGAAGGACAATCGCTGAAAATACAAACTGCATACTGAATTATACGGTAGCGTTTCACTGGCTACCTGGTGTCCATGGTAGCAGCCTGCTGAAGCCAATCAGGGTCGAGGTCTGTGAGTCCGTAGAAACGACAAACAGTCTGCTGCAGTTCAATCAGTCTGGCTGCTGGGATACGATCAACTGCCGGTGACAACAACGCCCTGTGTACACGATATCAGTTAATCTATCAGTCAGTCAGTCATTATTGATGAGCAAGGCATAACAATTTCCATAATAAATGATGTCATTGCTTCCATAGAAAATAATAAAAGTCTATTTTATCAGGTTGTAAAGTAAAATATGATGGCAGTGACGAAACCGCAACACAACAGTTAATTGAATATTACTCGATCATCAAATAACTTTCAGTTTCGTTAAACATTGAAATTCTTGATTTGCAGAATTTTTGTAGGTCTAGGCCTATGTGCATTAATTTCCTAACGGGGTTAATTTGTTTTCAATTGTGATTCAATTGTGATTGTGTCTTTAACATTAATTTTATTACGCGCGAAAGCAGAATGCTTCGCGCGTCTTTGCCATCGTCTGTCCGTCCGTCTGTCACACTCGTGATCTGTATCAAAACGGTGCAAGCTAGGATCACGAACTCTTCACTGTGGACTGCCCCAAGGTCTCTAATTTATCGTGACAAAATTTCGTGCCACTGGGTGCAGGGGTTCCCCTCGAACGAGGGCGTCAAATAGGGGTACCCCCCTAAAAAAGACGTCATTTTGCCGTTATTGGCTCGAATAATGTGAAAACGGTTGCAGATAGGTACATACATGCTGCTTATCATAACAAGCTGGTGACAGGCTTTTTGGATTTATCAACATCGATGACCTTGAACGACCTTGAACCCCTCAAAAAAGAGGTTTTTAGTGAATTTTTCGCAATTTTTGGATGCAGCGCACATTTCAACACCGAATTGCGACGAAATGGCTGGAGATAGACCAAG
>Ga0056128_1009612_pt1 | contig 12120 bp, 7 predicted proteins | sample WorMetLIZISLAND2_FD_71113 | JGI IMG/M metagenome (GOLD analysis project Ga0056128, IMG submission 71113) | Marine gutless worms symbiont microbial communities from Max Planck institute for Marine Microbiology, Germany - Olavius geniculatus... ...
TCGTTGCCATGGCAACGATGGTCAATCGGGGGTAAATATAAGTGTCATTGTTAATTAGGCTGACCTCGAAAACCATACATTAAAACCAAAAATTACGACTTTATCTTGCACACAACCGAAATTATGACAGTTTAAAGAATTTTAAAATTTTTCCCCATAGGCGCCATTGTAACGATTTCGAATTTTTTGAATAAATAAGGGGTTTTGGGTTGGCTGAGGGTCAAAGTTTGCCTTTTTCCGTAGACGCTGAAGGTCGTTCTTACAACACTCACACTGTCATGTGAGGTGTGATGGATTGGCGATGTCGTCTCTATAGGGCCCACGCAAAATCGAAAAAGTTGTAGCTGTGCCATTTCCGAAGCGATTTTCCCCAAAAGTCTTTCTTATCAGCATTTATGGTGACTTTTGTGCTGTTTAGATTTATGATTTTTTAGGTTATATTATTTTCAACTATCAGTTTTCAACATATATTATTTTCTGTTTCAACTTGTGAGTTTATTGCAAATTGTTCTTAGATGAGGAAAGTTGTTTGCTGGACTGGTTTAGCAGTTTTTCAGAACATTAGGCCACTATAAATAACTTTCATGTATGTACCGTGCATACTGACTGTACAATGTACATAGGTATTTGATCATCACTGCCCGTGGGTGAACAACTGCATCGGTCGTCGTAACTATCGCTATTTTTTTCAGTTTCTGCTGACTCTAACGCTGCACATTCTCTCCGTGTTCGCGCTCAGTCTCGTCTTGGTTCTTAACAATGTCAGCAACCTCACCAAGATTGATGTCATATCAGCGTATCTTTTTATGATAAGGATGTTGATCAGTTAGCTAACTTTGTTCTAAAATACACAACGTTTCATAAAAAGAGGCACCCTTTATAACTCACTCCGTTGGCAAACAATTTGCAAAAAAAAATTGGGATTTTGGGTTTTTTGGCTTTTTACGTTGAAGCAGGTTTTGTAAAAAGCCCAGCTGGATTGGTTTTGGGATTTCTATGGGTTTTAAGTTGGTTGATTTATACGAGTTTCTGTTTGCTCCCCATATCATAAAGTAACATAAAGTATACCAATATTGGCAAATCTGTAGGTTTGAATGTTCCAAAAAAATTAGCCATAAAGAAATATTTCATTTTTAGTGCCACAGAAAGCTAAATTGGATTAAGTTTGAGGTGGGTTTTATAGCAGTTTTTATGTGGGTTTACCAATAAAAGAAAGCTAAAAATAGATTACGTTTATGCTGGGTTTTTGGGAGGGTTTTAGTGGGATTTTAGGTGGGCTTATCTCCTAAAAACCTCTAGTGTTATTTTAGTTATTTGCTTTGGTGTCTCATATCGTTGTTAAGTCGTTAACTCATGCGTTGTGTCAGTATTTGTGTCCTGGTTGTGACTGGGGTATCTTCATTTCCCGTCATTGGTCTTCTCTGTTTTCACATTGTCCTCATATGTCGTGGACGGACGACTAATGAACAGGTAAATTTTGCATCTGTTTTTTCTGTAAATTTTTCTTATCAGAGGCCTGGTCTTGAAAAAGGCTGAAATTTCTGATTTTTTAAAAACTGTCCTGAGATGTCTGAAATCCACAAGGTGTCCTGAAAATTGTACGTTTGTCTGTGTTTGATTACACTTATAAATGCATATAATTTCTGCAGTGAAAACTAACCAAATTTGTACTCATTTGTGCAGTTTGAAGGTTTTCTATGTCCAAAAATGTGTTTGAGGTTTGAGATTGTGTGCATAAATGTCTACCGAAAGATGTGTCTTTGTTTCTTTGATATCTGCATGGGTGGGTATGTCATTTTTAACACTTATGATAGAAAACCATAGAACTCTCAATTATGAGCATGCATATGCAACAGTAATGGCAGTTTTCGTAATCTTTTCCTGTTATCTTCCAGAGTTAGGGTTAGGGTTCTGAAGGCTGAGTGATGATATGTGGCTGTAGGTAACTGGTAAGATCCGTTCATCAATGAATCCATTCAATCGAGGCTGCTGTCTCAACTGTTGTCATCTGCTCTGTGGACCTTCATTTCCAAGGTTAATACTCACACACTGCCATTTCATATGCTGTATACGTTCATCAGATTACAAGCCTCATTAGTTAGATTGCTGTTGATGTTCTGGCAGTTGCTGTTGTCCGTTTCAGATGATTTTTACAATTTAATAATTCCACTGAGGATCATGGTTGCTAGTTTAAATACTGTATTACCATGAAATAGAACTGCTAATGAATCGAAAACGTTTAAGCTGTTTGTAATATCATGCAGCATAACTATTGTGATGTTATTGTTAGCCGATCGTACTTTGTAACGATCAAGCTGTTGTCATTGTTGTCGTCTGTCTATCTGTCTGTTCATCTGTCACGGGGATGTATTGTGGCTAAATGGTGCAAGATAGGGCTTAGGTTGCTATTGATCACTTATAGGAAGTCACATACTGGCTTTCAATTGACATATAAATTGATGACCTTGGATGACCTTGAAGGGTCATAACGCACTATGGATTGGAATGTTTCAGGCTATAAGTGACCATATCTCGGAAAAAGTGCAAGATATGGCCAAGGTTACTATTAATCACTAAATAGGAAGTGGCATACGCCCTGTCAGATTACATGGAAGTCATTGACCTTGAATGACCTTGAAGGTCAGTATGCGCTGTTGTGGCTAAACAGTGCGAGATAGGACCAAATGCTATTGATCATTGAAAGGAAGTTACATATTGGCTTCCAAATGAAATGAAAATCGTCGACCTTGGATGACTTTGAAGGTCACTGACAACAAGTACGGTCGGCTATTCTAGCGACAGCTGGCTTCTTGTTTTGGATAATTGTTTAGTATTGTTGTTCTTTTATGTTCAGAGCTTTGATACTTTGGTTGGGTGGAGCAAGGGTTAACTAATTTTAACAGATTTTTGAATCATTTGAGGTCCCAGTGATTTTCTGAGACGATGCATGCACTACCCAGTATGAATTCATTGTTGTAGCAGCCAAAACTATGACCACTGCATTTCACAAGGTAGTGTAGCAACAGTATTAAGGTGAGGTGGGCGAAACTAGTCATTTGTGTCAAGTTTCTTAGCGATGTTGCATGCCAAAAATTATTAGAATTGGCCAATATTTTACAAAGCTGTTAAAAAAAATAATGTGGCCTGGTTTTTTTGAGACAGCGCACAGCTTTTTTTACAGTGGTAAAAACTAGGTATCCATAGTAAAACTATATAAAACAAAAATTTTTAATTTTCATGTTCATATGCTGCATTGAATTATTTGTTTTTTGAACATAAATGCATTATTATTGATCGATGCTGTTGTTGTGTGCAGCTTGATTCACTGGTTGCCGTCATATGATCGGGGTGGTGCAGGGGGGGGTGGAGCAGAGTACCAGGCTGCGGCTGGGGGCAATGTTACAGTCTATGTGGACAGTGGTAAAGCGCTTGATGTGCCAACGCTCGGTGGTGCTGGATATAGCAGGGTAAGCTGTCTCTGGTCCGTTTGTCTGACGTTTACTATGCTGAGACTGCATTACATCATTTGGCTTCATTCTCAAGGTGACCACTCAGCTGGAAAACGTGGAAAAGTCAGTGAAACCCAAAGTGGTCAGGGAAGCTTTAAAAAGTCCGGGAAAACTGGGAAAAAAAGATTAATGAAAGTTTCTGAGATCGTAGTCATTATCGGTCTTATAGCATGGTATGATTAGTACAGTGGGCGACTTCACTTTTTGACTTAGACTTTCACTGAGCCTTTTCGCTGAGCGAAAGCTAAAGCTGAACGCTAAAGTCTGTACTTAGACCATAGTTCAACTAAACTTTGGTCTAAGTCTATTGACTTACACCAAAACGATTAAAAATGTTTTTCCGCCATTTTTTTTTCCGCCAGACTGCTTTAATTTATTAAACTATCTGTACGTATATCTGTAAATAGTCGCCATGTTTTCGCTCAGCTAAAGTCAAAAGTTAAAAGTGGATTTAGGCTCAGTGAAAGTTAAGCCCTAAGGGCTAAAGCTATCTCTTCCATGCAAATCGAACCGACTTTAGCCAGGTTGGTTCGGCTCAGCTTTGGTCTAAGTAGGTACTTTTGGACTCAGCAAAAGTCTCAGCGAAATCACTTCACTTTTTGACTTTATTAGGTACTTAGATCAAAGTTTAGGCTCAGCGAAAGTCTAAGTTAAAAAGTGAAGTCGCCCAGTGTAAAGTGGGTGTCAGACAATGGACAAAGTTGGCCAATTTTGACTGCCAATAAAATCGTCCAACAAAAATTTTTCATGAGGCGTGCAAAATTGGTCGATTTTGTGAGCAAAGATAGTACATGCTATATCTTTGATGATTTTGTCGAGCAACTTTTTGTATATCAGTCAACATTTTGTTTATGTTGCCATGGTGATTGTTTAATAAGGAAGATAAATATTTATTTTAGTTATCTGTTGGTTTGTTAAATTAATTTTTGTTCATTAGATGCCGAAAAAAAATAAAGCAAGTGTTATATTGTGATCTGCATTCTGCTGTTGTGCTAGCTGATATTGTACAAAGTAGCAGCCATGTCATATCAGTCATGTCATGGTTCAATGATTTTATTCGTTAATTTTCTCAGATCACCTGATGTCCGATTACTGTTGGCTTTGTGATATTTGCTGATTTATTGCTGCTAAATAACGTATTAACATTGCATGTTGAGTTATTGCATGCAGCCAATAGTTACGAGGGTGTTTTTGCTACATGTTTTGTTCATTTGCCGTTTGTTTTATTAGAGAATTACAGTGTTCCTACAGATCAGGGAAAACTGGAAAAAGTCCGAAAATTTGTGTGGCCAGGGAATGGTTAGGGTAAAATATTATTTTTGAAAAGTCAGGGAAAATGATCTTGGATCATGCAGACTGCAATTATATGTGATTTTTTGTGTTTGCAAATGTTAAACAGCAGGAAAATATGTGGCTTCCATTGAACACCCAAAAGCTAGAAATGTTTCAGCTTCAGGGGGGCTTTGCCACTTGATTCCACAGACCAGGGCCTCTCTCGTTTGCATATTGCTCTGTTAATACTGTTTCATTAAAGGTAAAAGTAAAGGTAAAGGTCTTAATGAGCGAATCCATCTCATAGCTATGGAGCGTCACTTGTCATATGGGATCACATAGTGTTACCTGCCACCCGACAGAGGTGAACGCACCCCACCTTAACCACAGCCAGATAGGCCGGTACTCGTTTTACCTACCCCGGCGGGATGGAAGGCTGAGTTGATCTAGGCGGCTGGTTACATATCGAGATGGTTTACCTGCCCACAGGCAGTCACCCATCGCAGTGCTAATCGGACCTGGCGTACTGCAACTTCATTGATCGGATCAAATGCGTTGCCACTACACCACGCCACCAACGTTAGTTATGATATAGTGTACCATTTCAGACATTTGTGCAATGAGGTTATCGTTTCGATAAGGTCAAGGAAATTGTCATTCCATGACTGGAAAAGTTTTTTGGAATTTTGCTACAGAAGATCTGTAGGAACCCTGGAATTAGCTATCAGTTGTACAGTAGTGACATCGTCAGCTAATTAATTACTTAATAGTTTTTTCATCGTCAGCTAAATGTTGCTATGTGTGTGCTGTCGGTATATGAGTTAAAGCTTTATTTCTTGTCATTGGGTATCGTGGCAAGACAGATACCACCCCCACCTTTACCCCACAAATTTTTGTTTGTCCAAAAAAAAATTTTCTAGAAAATGTCTGTTCAAAAATACAAAATTTGGTTTTAAAATTTTTTTATTTGGTGGGGAATTTAGAGACAGAATTGAAATTGTGATCACTGATAATGTCTCCTATATATTTTCTGAAGAAGTGGGCAGATTGAGGAGGCAAAGCAGATGTAAAAGTGGGGCTGGGACACTTTAGCAGATACCCCAGAAATTCACTCCCCTTTTAAAAAACAGTCACTGAGTTTTCTGGGTAAACCCACCAATCCTATAAAACCCACCAAAAAACCTATCCCAAACTTAGTCTAATTTTAGTTTCTTGTTTTGCTGATAATAAATATGAATGAGCTAACTGAAAACCAGTGGAAATTTCAAAAGGCATCAAGTTGGGCCGTTTTGCACAACCGTAACCCCTCCCAAAAAAAACCCTTAACTCGTAAAGCCCACCTTAAGATGTGTGTGTACGTAATTAAACTGTTGCATTAGAGCGCAGATGGGCATAGAATATGCATAGCGTGTGCTGGCTTGCAGATGTCAGCGAGACAATGACTGCACGGTTACATTGTTGATTTTGACATGGTGCTTTTAAACTAACCAGGTATGATTCAGTGCATGATAGAACTAACGCGCTTACTTAGTCACTAACACATCACGCAACACGTACAGCTGTTGCTTATTTAATTTCTTATGGTTATATCACTGTTATTCTGTTTCACACAGGATCTCTAACATTCCATCTTTATGTTGGAAATGTTTGTCACTATTGCAGGCAGGTGTGGTTTGGTATTTGGTAGTACACTGTGTCCCAAAATTAGCAGCACCCCTACAGATAAGTTAGTGTAAATTCGTTAGTACGTGACAGACTTTTACAAAATTTGAAACAGTCATTGAGACAATCATTCTGAACTAGCATTTGGAGTTTGAGCTCAAAGTGGCCACCTTTGGCCTCGATGCAAGCTCTTAGTCTGAGGTGGGTACACTGCTACTTAATCCCTTTGTCAGTAACAACGTACTGAGCGTAAGTTTGATGTAAACAAACACTGACGTCATAATGATGTTACACTGAGCACACACGGTAAAGTGCATACGTCATAATGGGTGTAACAGTAAGTAAAGATATTTTGCAATGTACAATATTTTGTTGAAATCCATGAACTACAAACTGAATTAGGCCTATTTGAAACAAGGGTGCCACTAATTTTGGGACACGGTGTGTATCGATAGCATGTCGGACTGGTGATTGCAAGGTTGCTGGTTTGACTCTCGCCCAGTATACTGCCACATAACAACTTTGGGCAAGTTGTTCACACGCGTGCCTCTGTCACCAAGCAGTATAATTTGGTAGCAGCTTAACTACTGGAAGGTTATGACAGTATATGGGAGTACTGGCCCTCTGCCCTTATACCTAGGGGAGTGTCGTAAGCTCACCCAGTGGGATTAAGGGCAGTTCTACCCTTTCTATTCACACACTTTCTATTGTCTCCTTAAAACTCACTGCTTCCAGCACGCCTGCAGCTCCCCCCCCGTCTTCCAATAGACAGCATTATCACATTGATGTCTATCTGGAGGATAACAGGGAAGATTATTAGAACTACCATTATGTTAATTACATATGCACTTGTATAATGGAGTTCTTACAATTTTAGGTTTAGCTTGTTTTTTTTGTATTTGTGTTTTGTGTTTCTGTAAAGGTTAAACTTACTGTTTCGTTATTATGTGTTTGTGTGCATTCCACCTGGAAAGGCCGTCATTGAAATGACCTATGCTATGTCGGGTGGGACGTTAAATCCTACTCACTCACTCACTCACTCCCCTTAGTGGGTCAGCCAAGTGCCTCAGATTTGGCCACTGGCTGACTTTGTAAAGTAATGGTGCCATACCTCACAAGCGGCATAGGTAGGGCGCTCATCTCCCATACGTTGGCCTTTGAGCCTGTAAGGGGATAGACGACTAAGTCCGTGATGCATGGCCAGTGCGACGCTCAAACCTACGTTATTTTCCCAGCCGCGGGGCATTACCGCCCTTTGATCAGTACCAAATTATACTGCTTGATGACTACAGTCACGTATGTGAACATTGAACAACTTGCCCAAGGTTGTTTCTTGACAGTCGACTGGGTAAGAGTGAAACCAGCAACCTCGCAGTCACCAATTCGACATGCTATCACTACACCACCAAGCCACATTGTGTACTCTAAATATTGTATTTGCTTTCTCACTCACTCACTTACTAACTGGAGGTAGTGTTAACATTGTGCGTGTGTTTGTTTGTCTGTCTGTCTGTCAGCTGCCTGTCTTGAGTACGCTGCAATACAGTCAAGTATCTAATATTCTCGACTCGGACAAGACTCAGACCCTCGGCTGGTTACAGTTACCGGCGGAACACTGTACAGACAAGGTTCTTTTTCCCACAGTTCCACTGCCGCGGGAAAAACCCACTCAACAGCCACCGGCATTAATCTTGACCACTTCCGGTCCTCCGTCAGGTGACGCAAATTATCTGGGTCCTCTGTCGAGTGAGATGAAGTATCCGGACACGCACGCTGTGTCTACACGCGCAAGCTTTCGATGTACGCAGCATGCAGGAACTGGCTTACGAGACTTGTACAGCATGGTACCAGTTTCATCATCGACAGCTGGTTCTCTGCGCCGGAAAAGCACCAACACTGGCAGACCTCGTGAGCCGATGACTTCCAGCAGTCGGCACGTTGGTCTGCCCCCTAGTGAATGCAGTCGGAAACACGACAGGACAGCCGAGTGCGATCTGGAGTACCGTGTATGAACAACTTAGTGAAGATGTCGACCCATTGCTGACTTAATATGCGGCTATCCTTTTACCTGTGCAGGTTGACCACTCACCTGGAATACATGGAAAAGTCGGGGGATTCTAAAGTGGCCAGAGAAAACTTGGGAAATTTTATTTGGTTTGGAAAGTGGTCAGTGTGTGTACTCATTTGCTGCAAAAATCACCCGTGTACTATCCTTGACCTTTGACCTTTTGAGCAAGCTGTGGGTCTTTTTGACCTGATGAAGATTCATGCCAATTTTGGTTATTCTGCTTCTTTTGAATTTGAGTCAGGAGCCCATACAGAACAGACAGATAGATGGAAGGACGGGCAAGGCCTGTAATGTGACCTATTAGAATGGCCACACAATGACATTACACACGTGGTGAAGATTATGCAAATATTTTGATCATAAAGATCTCAGTATTAACTTTTTTGTATTGCAAGTTAACGTCTCCAATATGTTTTTATACCGTCCCATATGATTTAAACTTTTTTGGAAGACATAGGTTACCTATTTTCAGTGTTTCAGAAATGCTCGCATTATCATTGCCCATAACTTGAGTATAATAATGGCAGTGATAGTATTGGAATGTTGAAGTTTTCAGCTCTGAAGTATGTGTATAATTTTCCAAAATTTTCTAATTTTTACTTCACTAATGTGTGCCGATTTTTTTTGTGTGCCGATTTTTGGAGAATAGCAACTGATAGATACATCGTCAGCATCTGCACTTGTTAAAAATGCAACTTGCACATATAGACATATATGTATATGTGACGTATATGTGAAAGGATGTAGAAAAGACAAACTTGAAATAACAAAAAGTACTGCAGTGATCAATGCAATTTTGTATTTAATATAATTTAATATTAATGTCGCTATAAATGGAAGTTAATCAGAATTTTCAGTTAGCGTGCTTATACGAAAACTGCATTAACTCAAGTAGGACGTTTTTTTTGCTAATAGGCCTTATAATTTTTTCATGTTTTTTACTGAAGCTAAAATAGTGACATAGTGATGGAGTAATATTTGTGTTAAATTTCAGTGTTTTCAGTGGTTTGAAAACTGTTAGTAATTTATTGCTAATGTGTGATCGTGTCACGTAATTATGTGAGTTTCAAATTGGATTCGTTTGTGCATGTGTTATACCTACTGTATTCTTAGTGTTGTGTGTTTTATTTTTGCTAGCTTCCCATTTGTTTTTACTTTGCATCTTCCGTGAGTGTGCTTCGTCCTATTTCTTATTGCAGATCATATTGTTTATCAGTGTTACGTGTTATGCTGCTTGATTTTGAATAAATTATTGCATGTTGCTTTTGTTTCGCACATTTATCGGAAGTAAGAGCAAATGAAAACAATTTTATGTTTTCACCGGCAGCTGAAACACCGACATCTTGTAGTGTAACTTGGCGAAGTCTGTCACATTCTTTACTTTTAGCTAATTATGTGATGAATACTGAGCATTTGAATTTCGTTTTCTTTGATTGTTTCTTGAAGCAGTAGTCAAAGGTACGTTTAGCGGGCAGCTCCAGTTTTATGTCAGATTATGTCAAAGCTTTGTATGAATGTCTGTTGTGCAATGAATGTAATCGTAAAAATGTAATTTTCAGTGGCAGGGCTCATAAAATGGTGCTGATCTCTGTTTTCTTAGCCCTCGGCCGGGCACCAGTTTACACTGCAAGACCACGAATTGCATCATGTGGTGTTTCTGTTTGTTCCCCAATTTTGCTGCTACTTGTGCCTACCTGCAAGATTACTGAAAGTTTCAGGAAGTTTTGATGTCAAAGCCCAATGGACAGTTATTAAATTCGTTGTGTTGGCCAGGTGGCAGCACTTATCTCGGCCGATGTTTGAAACCTGTGATCGCGTTACAGTTTTGTCATGTGGTCCCTATACCAGTAGTGTGCGATGTGCTTTGCTCTAGTCTCTCTACTGAGTTAATGTAATGTGCTGGCCGTTTGTCGGTGTATGGTATGCTTGCTCTGCAGTTATTAGTAGTGATTGCAATCCCGGGATTGAAATCTGAATCCTGCGATCTGGGATTAAGAGATCACAGGATCACGTTTTTGGGCTTACAAATTGGGCGTTATTTTAGTATCTCTAACAGACTTATGTCATGCATTGGATGCAGTTGGCCTCTTTGGAAGGTGTTTGAGAGTGACTGACAAAATACAAATCACACTGCACAGCAAAGAGTAGGACTCTAGCGCACATGAAATATGTTATTCATTAAACAGCTAAAGTTATTATTTGTATTATGTTACCATCAAAAAACAAGTTCAACGAATTTCTGTAATCTCGAAATACCGAGATTGGGACACTGGGGGATTTTTGAAAATGGCTGGAATCCTGGGATTGCCAAGAATAGTTATTAGTTTATGGCCAGCGTGATTATTAGTCCTACTGTTGCTGCTTTCGTCTGATGGCTGATTTATTCTGTTGTCATAATCATGATTATTAATGTTATTGTTGTTTTTGGATTAATTACTGTTAATTATTTGACTTTAAGTATGTGACGTCGTTGCATAGTTCAGAATCACAAAGTGGACAAATTCACACGCAGTTTGTGAATTAAGTTAATAAATTCCCAAGGGTTTCCTTGTGTGTGGCTCGGTAGTCTAACGGTAATGTGCCAGACTTGTTATCCTGAGGTCACTTATGGGCGCAGGTTCGACGCCGCACCAGGACACTGCCGGGTAACGGCCTTAGGCAAGTTGTTCACACACGTGTGCCTCTGTCACCAAGCAGTATAATTTGGTACCGGTCAAGGGGCGGTGATGCCTCGAGGCTGGGAAGGTAACCGTAGGTCTGGCGTCGCACTGGCCATGCGTCACGGACTCAAGTGGTTTTTCCACCTACGGGCTCAACGGCCGCGAGTGGGAGATGAGCACCCCGCCTACGCCCCAGCTGGGGCATGGCTTCCTTTACCTTTTTTACAAGGGTTTCCTTGACTTTGAGACATTTTAGAATTGTGCTGAAACCAGAGAAAAATGTCGGCCCGATGCCGACCTAATATGCGGCCATCCGCCTATAGTGCGTAGCCTTAAACTTTGACCCTTTGATCTGAAAATTGTCATGCCAGTTACTCCTATGCTGGGGAACGTCTGCAGTCAGATTGTTTTTAGTTTTTGTGTTTCTTTTATACCCCGTTTACATGATCAAGTAAACATCAAGCAATTAGAGCACAAACACCAACTTGTAACTAAGCATTTGGTGCGTAAAACTTAGTACTTCTGTGGCCTAGAGTGACTTAATTTCGCACGATAGGTTATTTTTACTTTTTACTGACCAGCCACGGAACCCTTGGCAGATGCTCGCAGCACCCTTGGGTTTCGCTGAACCCCGGTTGAAAATCACTGGCATAGACAATGGGGGCCCAGCCTTCTTCAGTCCCCCAGACAAGACACAAGAGGTCTAAGCGCACATTTAAATTGCAATTTGGTCAGTTGATTCTAAGGAAAATAATTCAAATTATTGCTACCAGATCTTATATTTTAAAGCTATTATGCATCAAATTTGATTTTGGCTTGGCTCTGCCCCCAGACTTCGCTGAAGGAGCTCACAGCGCTCCTCCAGACCCGCTATCTGGATTTTAGGGGTCCTATTTCCTAGGGTGCGAACGGGAAGAGAAGAGGAGAGGAAAGGGCCAAGGATGGGGAG
>Ga0056128_1009613_pt1 | contig 12120 bp, 5 predicted proteins | sample WorMetLIZISLAND2_FD_71113 | JGI IMG/M metagenome (GOLD analysis project Ga0056128, IMG submission 71113) | Marine gutless worms symbiont microbial communities from Max Planck institute for Marine Microbiology, Germany - Olavius geniculatus... ...
GACAACCTGCGTATGAAATTTTCAGCATTAAACGTGGATTTTAGCAGTCCAGGTCCCGACCCCTAGGTTCCAGGAGGCCGGTGCAGACGGGCGTCAAAGACGGCTACCCCCATAAAAAGTCGTTCTATTGCGTCGTTCCTCTAGAGACCACTTAGACCAAGCTGCCAAAGCCGTTCATCATATGGCTGTTCTCACAATTCCGGAAACAATCATTTACGAAAAACGTTCACTGTGTGAAAATAGGAAGTGCTGTACTGCTGTGGAAGCCTGAGTCAGCGTTTGTCACATAGGCCTCTGTGATCCAGCACGCACTATCATTTTCGACTATTTTCTGTGCAGCTAATTCAATTTTGTCGTGTATCGAAGTTCGCTGACGTTGTCCGGTCCGTCATAGCTCGTCACCGCAAATCTCTAGTTGTTTTGCATCGAGCTGATTACATTGACGGCACACTAAAAGACTGCCAGTCGCCGTCAGGTCCAACGTAGGCCTATGTCTATCACGTGACGTGACGTCACGATGCGTCGGAAAGAAAACAATACTTTTACGTCTGTCGCCGATCGGCTTCCTCAGTCCACTGCTAACGAATAATATGATACAGGGTGGGCCATAAATTAAGTCTCCGTCTTCTGTCAATGTTTTCGTCAAATGGTGACCGATTGTCAAAATTATTTCACTCGTGCATTCTGTGAAAAATTTGAAATTACGTGATTATTAAATATATCACCACACCTTAAATGTGTAGCTACACTACCTTGTAAAATATAAATTTTTACAAATCACTATTATCAATATTAATGCCAAAAAAATGTTTATCTTCTGAAATCATTGCCTTGTCGACAAAACCATTGACGAATGACGACAGAGAAGAACGTTGACTTGAATGACTACATCTTAGGCCTATTAGTGTTTTGGATCGTGTTAACAATCTCTTCATTTTTATTTTCCCAATCGTTTCTGTATCCGATACAATTACAAATTCACAATATTTTGTGATATTTTGTAATAATTTGATTGCATTTTTGTAGTTGTACATAGGCCTACAAGCAGTGGCGTAGTTAAGATTTGGCAAAGAGGGGAGCCATGGCGAGCGCGCAGAGCGCGAGCCTATAACTGGGGTCTGGGGGCGGAGCCCCCAGCGGGGGTCCAGGGGCAGAGCCCGTGGTCGGAGGGTCAGGGGAAGCCCCCTGAAGCTGAAACACTTTTTGCTTTTGAACGCTAAATGGAAGCCGCAAATTCGCTTATTTTTCTGAAATTTGGAAATGCAGAAAATCACAGATATTTGCGTTATTTTAGCAAAAAAATAAAGTTTAGCAAGCTGCAAAACGTCATCACGGATTAATGTGAATTATTAAAAAAAAACAATAAACTTTACAATAAGCACAGTAGGCCTACAGTACAATTTTAAATGGGCCGTGTCAAACCCAGTCTGTCGTCGTCAGAATGCTTGATCGGTTGATCGTCGCCGATGTCGTCGCTCGCAAGCGGGATGCGCCGTGTCTTTGGCGTTTGACATCGTAAAACGTATGCGGTCTGACGATTTGCCATTATCGTCTCCACTCGCTAATGACTAAGCTGCGCTCATAGTTACGTTTTGTCTATCCTTTCTTTGACTTCTAGTTGTTCCGTGTGCGAGTGGCTGGCTGGCAGCAAATGCTGTAGCCTACATAACACAGCGGGCGGACGGCGTACGTCCAAACTGCCCATATTTCCAGTGAAATTGAGCACTCTGTCGCTCAATGACATTATGATATCATGACACTGGCATACGGAGCTTGGTTTCTTATGGGATTCTTGTACTGATGAGTTCTGATAGGCCTAACGTCGGGCATAGCCTACTGTATCCATGATCGCTGCGATGCCGCTGTTATCTGACAATAGGGCGTGTCACAGTCTCAGGGCAAAGGAACGCATCTTACGAGCGTTGCCATAGTCAAGTTACATGCAATAATAGTCATATCTCATTTGGATAGGCTTATATCTCATTTGATGTATAGACTATGCAAGGTGTGGGCGGGTTCATTTCAGGTGAAACTCAGAGCTGACATTTTGAAATATTAATTAACCACCGCCAGCCAGACGCCGACTGCGTTGTTGTTGGATGGATGTCAGTGCCGTGTCACTCATCCATGGACACTAAACCCGGTCGCCGCGAAATATTATTGCTCTATACGACTTGCAGCTGGTTTTCAAAAGCGCTCGGCGACGTCGGCGCGTCATATCGGATGCAATCTCACATAGTGATTTTAATCGCATATTGTATCGGTATGAAAGAAGACCATCAAACATTGTTGAATTTTGCAGTTCTTGCTGAAAAATGGCAAAAAAGCACACCTTTGATATAAAGTCGCCTGTAAAAAATTTTCATGGTCGGACCAAAGGGGGGGGGGCAACGCACCGTGCCCCCCCCCCTTAAATACGCCACTGCCTACAAGGTCTACTAACATAGGCCTATAGACCACTTCATGCAGTTTTAAAATAAGGCGCATAGCCTAACATATACCTACAGTCATTCCAGCAAGATTTTTTCTTACGTCACCGAATACTGGCTGTCGCTTCCCCCGCTACGCACCTGGGTCCAGACACAATCCGGACAGTGAGAACGAGAAATTATGACGCGACGCTCGCCCAGTCGTCATTTGGGATGCGGCGATAGCGGGGACGAAGCGATGAAAGCGCCACCTGGCGAATGATGATGTATTCGGTCGTGCAGCTGCTGGACCTTCTGGTCCGCCAGGACTCAGTCCACACATTTCAGCGTCACAACTCATGACACCCAAGCCCAGAGGCGTATCGTAGGCTCGTAGCACGGTGGGAGGGAGAGGGGCAAAAGAGGGGACAATTGCGTTCCCCCCGTAATTTTAGCCCGTCGAAAAAAATTATTGTTGGAAAAATGGTTTTCCAAGCACACAAAATTTGGGCCTCAAAATATCCCATTTTGCAAAAATTTAGGCGCAAAGTTGAAATTGCGTGCACCCATGAATGTGTTCGAAGTTAGCAGCTATTTGTCGAAAATTGTAACTTCCTACTTCCTTCTCACTTTCTAGACTCAAGACGCCGCTGCCTGAGCCAAGAAAAACAACGTTGGGCCGCAATGGCTGACGGGACGATAATGTCATCTATCAGAATTTTAAACTAGGCCCCATACAGTCTTTTACAAACTAGAGACTGCTGTAGTTCATTGTACATTTATTATCAGTGTTGGCGCATAATAAAAAATATTGTATACTGCAACAATTTGCATTAAAAAATAATGTTTTGCATGGTCATGTATCAAAGGCTTCAAAGCTATAACATGCAACTGAGTAAGTAGGCTAAGCAAATAAGTAAAGCATGAATTTTATAGGTTATGGTTGCCACGAATGTAAAAACTACTGCATCATTTTTAGAACGATTAACTATTAGGAAAAAACGTCTGTAACAATTTATAAAGCCGGCGAAAAGCTGAACAGTACCAAAAAAATACAACCTTAGAAAAAATGGCATAGGCCTACAATGTACACGCTTAGGCCGTACAGGACGAGCAAAAACGATAAACGAAAATTGAAAACAAAACTAAATTTTAAAAAGCTGGAAACTTAAAACAAAAACTAAAACAGCACTGCTACATACAGACTGGTACAAAAGCAAAACTAAAAGCAGCTATAGCCTAAGAGAAATAAAAACAGATTTATGATGGCTAAACTGCATGCGTTACCACACTGTCTACTGTTTGAGACTATTCTAGCACTGTTGCTGCTATAATGCTACTACGGTTGATACCATCATTCTATGGCGTGGCGGCTCGCATGTCTTGCGGCGATAACTCGCGCAAAATCTCCTACGCGTACAACTCTTGTATAATATATCACCATTCAATAATGCCGGAGGCTGCATGGCATGTTTGACCAGTTCCCAGAATGGTCTCTACACTTGAACAGTCGTATTTGTATCGCAAAAGCAAAGATGTCGGCATTGGTGTCGTGACACAAGGGGAGTGCAGCTGTTGCCCTGGCCAAATTTTGGGCTGTCGCAAAAATTTTCTGAAAATCTGCTTGTCAGAAAATTTTCGTCCAAAATGCAAAATTTGGCCCCCAAAAGTAAACCCCCATTTTGGGAAAATTTGAAGGCAAAATTAAAATTTTGAGCACTCACGTAACCTATTTAGGGATAGAAGGCTGAGTTGACCTAAGCGGCTGGTTGCATACCAAGATGCATACCTGCCCGCAGTCAGTCACCCATCTAAGTACTAACCCGGCCCGGTGTACAGTAACTTCGTTGATCGAGTGAAACGCGATACCACACTACCAAAACTCGCCGCACGACAAGAAGCACGTAACGTCATTATAATTTTATACAATGTCACATATACCAGATGTCGCGAACAAATCATAAGGGCATAATTGGGCCGGTCTGGATGGCCTAACAGCCAAAGACTGTTTACGGTTTTCAAAAGAAGTGCCGCGAGAAGCTTGGCATGCAGGTTTACAAAACGAATAAATACGACGCAATATGTAGCTTAGGCTAGGTTTTTGCGAAAAATTCAACTGAACATTATCGTACAAGATACGCCGCTGCGGATGTGCACACGTTTAGGCCACGATTTTCACGCTAGCAACCACCAGTAAAAGTCATATTTATAGGCCTCGCTATAGACCTATACTTCGTAGTTCGTAGTCTGCCGGTCGGCGCCACTATGCCGGTGCCATGCGTTGATGCGGCGCGGACCGTTGCGTGAGCAGCTTCAGCAGCAAGCGACACCGGTGCGTGCGTGCGTGCGCATTCAGCATCTTTGATTCCGACAGACCAGCTGCGTCTTCGCGTGACGTGATGGCTTTGCTGTCGTTCGACATTGCAGTGCTATAGTCGATGTCGTCACAATGTCGTGCTTCCGCCGCCGCTGTGAAGCTGTATAGCTGGCTGCAACTGTATGCGCGCATGATGGTAATTGCGTTTTGTTTCGTTTTGCGATTCGCATCGGTTTGTCGCGTCTGATTGATACATTGCTGGTTTCGTTCTCTCTCTGAGTCGACTTAGCTGCATGGCGTAGGCTAGTCCACTCATGCGCACGATCGTGCATTAGGCTATCAAAGGCAACAACGACTATAACTTCGCTGGCTGCTTTATAAACGACGTGTTCACGGGTCGGCGATCGGCTTGTACTACTGCAACTCGCTTCACTACCGTGATACAATAATATGATATAATGCAATAATATGAGAGTCTGCATGGCGCGAAGAGTTCTGGCGCTGTTAGCAGGGGGCACCTGCTGCAGCGGTTGGCGCTGGCGTCAGTACAGGTGGTACTCCAGTTGGCTGCCAAGCGTTTTCGTCTTCATGTTGCTTGCCGCAGCTGGGGGATGTTCCCTGCTCGCCGTGGCCGTCTGCCCGTCTCCTTTGCCATGCTACTGCATCGGCAACCAGGTCAGTAGCAACCTGGTAGTTGTTTCAATGCACTAGCCTATATAAAAGGGATGTTGGCTCGGGCTCCTTCTGAAAGTGGAAAAAATATTTCAATGAAAAAAGTAATAAATCATCAGAGAAAAGTCGTTAACTGCGAGGCCCATTCCCTAACGTATAATTTTTCTGCTAAAAGTAGGCTACACTTGGGCCAAAACTTTATCGCCAATACGTCCCTAGTTCTAGTTTTCTTATGACCCACTGTATCGAAATTCAGTTTAACCGTAGGTCTGTTAAAGTTCAGTTCCAATGCTATAGGTCTGCTATGCATATGCTATGCATTTTCCATAGGCTATCAAAATAGGTATGTGCAAAATAATGCAGGTTCTTTCCACCGCAAGCTATATGCTACAAAATTACCGATTCTGATGATAACCCGAACTGATCTTTCGATCTTCCACGCTCGTCGTTTTTCCTTGTTCACCAAATATACTAGATAAAATTGTCATTCAGTTTGAGGCGTACGATTAATGTTCCGTACCGGCCCAGTATCGTATAAAGTATTTGACAATCACAATGTTTATCGTTGATTTGCATGTAGTGTCTATGGACCTATAGCGTACGCCTACGTCCGCGAATCCGACAGCGTCTAGCATTACATTAATTCATTATTGATTAGCCGAGATGTCGCCGATGACGACGATCGATTGCGAACGAAATACGGAATGTGAACAAGCAGTTTAAGGTGCGCTTCAAAACTGACGATTTGGCTGATTTCACCAGATATAATACGTTAGTAAAAACTAAAAAGTAACGAATAAAATAACGTACGAGGAAAGATGACGAGCGTCAAAGATAGGAAGACAGCCATGCAATGAATAGAATCAATCTAGTGTGTATCAAGTAAGCAACTACACGCAAGTCTCTTGAATTGGGATTTATAAATACTTTCACTTGCATGTCGACAAAACACTTCGTATCATTTAGCGACGTCAGACCAGTCTGTAGGCTAAATGTCCGTAAAATCCGTCTTCTAGTTGCCCTGTCCATGAAAAATCTCTGTGCTAAAATTTTTTATCCGACTTCTCCAAAATATTGGTGCAGTTTTTGTTTGCTTTCATATTGTTCTGAAACGAAATTTTGCAAACCTAATCTGTTATGCTGCAGTATTTTATTTTAGTTACCCGTACTATTCGGTGTATTATTTTGTTTTATGAGCTGTTGTGCAACGTTGCACGAAATGTCATAAAAATAATAAAATAAAAAATATTCTTCCCGTTTTTTATTTTTTGCCAACACAGGAATTTTTAAGCCTTGGTAATAATGTAAAAAGATCTCAAATCTTATAACTCGTAACTGTTTACTGTGTGTGATTGAAGGTTATATACTGCGCATTTATGCGTCTACAAACGTTGCCGTATTTCCTTGACTTTGAGTCCGTCTGGCAAGAGCTGGACGTGTCGGAAACAGAACTGTCCCGTGAATATACGCGGTAACGTTATGTACAGAGAAGTATCTGTCCACCGTATAAATGTGCATGTGAAGGACTTGTTTGCTGGTCTTTGAGATACATGGATTACAATTGCAACGAGAGACAAATGAGTCCCGGCTGGACGTGTCGGAGAACCTGATCGTGACGCTGCCCGCTGACGGTCTGTCATCCGTGCGTGCCCGGTCTGTCCGGCTCACACGTAACGCCGTCCGTCACATCTCAGGGGCAGCTTTCCGTGGTCTAATCGGCGTCACAGAGCTCGATCTGTCTCACAATCAGATCTCTCACCTGCCCTCAGGTGTGTTCTCACCGCTGACGCAGCTGCGCACTCTGAGATTGAGGTACAACCGACTCGCCGACATCGGACCAGACGTCTTCCGCTCATTACCGCATCTCTATGAACTCGATCTACAGGTGGGTGGGTGACTGGAGAAAAAAACTTCGTTAAAACCAGCAGCACAAGAGTTAATTACTCACGATAACACGCAACCTGTGTGTTATGGTCGGGCTGCCAGAAGAGCAGACGCTCATAAATTTTATTAGGTAAAGGTAAAGTCTAGTGAGTTACTTGCTACAACGCTGCCTACGTGTGTCAGACTTACACAGTGTCGGAAAAAAGTAACCTTTAGACATCGTACAACAGAAATGTCAAATCTGAACGAATCTAAATAAAATTTTGCGCACTTAATTTCCAATAAATTGATAAAACAATCACCAAATTTTGTTGAAAATATTTTTTGTCGTAGTTATTAATTGCTGAATATGGATAACAAAACATCTCCGTTACCAATATGGCGTTACAGAAAAATACCACAAAACCGCTCCGTACATATGCGTAACTCCAACAAACAACATCTGATTCTAACAAAATTTTATGTCAACAATATATTATCTATTTGAAATTAAACTGCCAAACTTTAGTTAAATCTGCCAACGCCAACAATAGTTACGTTGGATTTAGTAAGGTTACCCCAAAACATGAAGTGTCCAGTATTAAACAACCGTTTGTTTAACCCTGACAGTGTCCACGCTTGCTGGAAACTTCCGCGATTAACTTTTAGCACTATATCTTTTCTCTTATCTGAATAGCTTAGTTAAAACACGATTGCGCATAAAATACCATTTTGTTATTCTTTTACGTTATTTTGATTGCGTCAACAAACGTCACGTTCGATCAAGCGACTGCACTATGTAACGCCATATTGGTAACGGATATATTTTGTTATCGATATTCAATAATTAAAAACTCCGCAAAAAATAATATTTTTCAACAAAATTTGATAATCGCTACAGCAGTTTATTGAAGATTAAGCGTACAAAGTATTAATATATTTGGATTCGTTCCGATCTGACATTTTTATTGTACAATGTCTAGGGGGTTACTTTTTTCCGGACACAGTGTATACATAACGATGATTATGACAATATTGCATTGACGATGATGACGATGATGACGATGATGATGATGATAATAATGATAAGGTAGTAATGGAGCACCTGTTGTGTGTGACGTCACAGGGCAACCTACTGGCGTCAGTACCGACCGAAGCGTTACGTCATCTGCGACGACTTCGCCAGCTCAGTCTGCGTCATAATCGTCTGCGTCTTGTCCATCCTTTCGCTTTCTACGGTCTCAGTCTTCGAAATCATCTACAATCTGTTTGTTAAACCTTACTCAGTCAGTCACTACGGTCTCAGTCTGGACCAGCTCGACCTCGGTAACAACGTCGCGCCGTTGTCCGTCCACCTTGACGCGTTCTGTGGCCTCGAGCCGAGCCCCGCGGACCGTCGCCGGACCAACCGTCCGCCTCAACGCGGCACGGCCGACGCGGGCGAGGCCGAGACGGACGGCGACTGGGCGGCGTCGGGTCTTTCCGACCTGCAGCTGGACCACAACGGCTTGACGACGCTGAGCGCGTGCCTGACAACGGTCGTCTGGACGCTGAGAACGGTTCACATTGCCGGCAACCCGCTGCACTGTGACTGTCGCTTGTTGCAGCTTGCCAGCTCGAGGACGTCGTTTCCCGGCGCTCAGTGCGCTCAGCCAATCACACGCGCCGGTCTCTTCCTCGACAGGTGCGTGCTTCAGCATCACTGTGTATCTAAGTAAGTAAGTAAAAGGTTAAAAGGTTTAAAGTTCAGTCACGAGCCATGTTACCCGCCATGATATTACGAGGCGCCGCGTTGTGGCTGCCAGTCACGTTATTGTGTTGTCGCAGATTTTGACGGTTTTTGTTGGACTAACAACGTCTCATTGCACTGACTACTATTACGTGACTTCACTGTTTAGGCTTATTGTTACGTGTCCTTGTAGTCTTAGCCTCTTAGGACTTAAAACGCCACGCTAAAGTTAATTCGTCCTTCATCATCATCATCATCATCATCTGACACAGAAAACGTCAGGCGGTCTTAATACTCGTTAACATGAAAGCGCATTGCACGCATGTCGCGGGTATTGAGTTGCTAGTTCGGCTTGCCTTTCTCAGTCGTCTTCTAGCATGTAACATACAGATATTTACTCACGAAAGACGGTAGCGGCTGAAGCACTTCATAGTGATTTAGTTTTATTAAACAGTTAAGTTTCCTACTGTATTATTTTTGCATAAAGCATATCGTTACTACTGCAGGGTAGCTTCAGACGAGCAAAAGCGACGTTTCTATCGATCGACTTCTGAAGCTGGCTCTGCATGCATCGTGAGAGATTAGGTATTTGAAATCACATGCATCAAAACTCAGTCAGCCGAGCTGTAGTCCTAGCTGTCAGACACGTCGTCGGCGAGGACGAATTTTGCGTTTCTGTCCATACATCTATCACTCACTGTGTCCCGGTATATAGGCTACGGAGCCTCGCTGTCTCGGGGTTTCGCGCGCTGCAGATTTGCAAATTGCGATGCGCCCACCGTTCCGACGTCTACGACTCGTGACAAATGGTCGGGGCGGATGTAGTGCGACACGCATGCGTACACGGCGCTTCCGGTGACCAATCGACTCACGAGCGAACCCTTCACGGCATAATCTTGTCTGCAGCGACTCAACTGATGCGATTGGACTGCTGCGACTGCTGTTAACCCTTTGAACTACTGTTCTTAACCTTTAGCCCATAATTCGCAGTTGAAGTGGGCCTAATTCGTAAAATCCTGTTATTAACTCGGCCTAACTAAGAATTACGGTACTTTTCAGTATTCATACGACAAATAATATTGCCACGTAACTATATAATGTAAGGTAAGATGTAGCAAATATATAATATGATATGATTATGTTTGACTTATTTCACCGTTGAAATCAGTGTTGCCATCAAGAAACAGTTGTGCCTTTCTGCAGTGACATATGACTTTCCCGCACTTGCGATTTTTTATCGTTAGGCCTACAGCGAATGATTTAACGTGCGTAATAAACACTGTAATGAATTATAAATAAACATAATTATGTCAGCTCGGTCGTCGCTCGTCGTTAGTACCCTGTTTACACGATGAAGCAAACATGAAGCAAACTTAGAGCACACGTCGTGCACGTATATTTCGAATACGTTTGCTTCATCTTTGCTTCATCGTGTAAACGGGTTATAAGCGTAGTCGGCGAGGACCGTAGCGTCACCCCCGAGTGTCCACGTTACAAGGCTCGTTCCCAGAGGTCAGCACGAAGTTAGTCGAACCATCTGTTCCTGGGGGCGGCGTGGACAACGTCTCCAGGTATGGTAAGTCAGGGACACGACCGAGGGTCACGTCGACGTGACACCGCAGAGTCTGATGGGCCGGAGTATCCTCGGCATGGTTACATGCCCAGTGCCGACATATTATTTTGCTGCCATCCTTCTGATCCACCATTTTTTGAACTGAAAATTGGCACACTAAGAAATGTTTACGCCAATTTTGGTTTTTACGTTTTTTTCTTATTCGAGTTAGGAGTCTGTACCGACGGACGGACGGGCATGACCCATAACGCTAGCTGTTAGGACGGCCGCATAATGGTTCTGTTGTATGACGTACAGTGTCGGAGCGGTCGACGAGCAGCACGAGTGTCGACACTGGCAGTTGAACGGCACTCGGCGAATGTGTCGACACACGTGCCGTGGAGCTGTGCCGCCTCCAGGGACGGCGATGGCACATTCCTGGATGTCTTCGTCGTCGACGTCATCAGTTTCAGTCTTTCCTGTACGTCAAAGTCTGACACATCATCCGCAGCGTGAAAACTTGCTCGTAATTGTTGTACTCTGCGTCTGGACTCTCACGTCATTGTAAACTAAAATGAAGTAAAGTCCTTCCCGAGTCATAAGGCCCACAGGACGGCGCTGATCTCCGTTTTCTTAGCTCTCAACCAGGCACCAGTCTACACTGCTAGACCACGAATGCGGGACTAGTGCATCGTGCGCTGTGCCTGTCTACGTCCCAACTTTTGCTAATACTCATTGCCCCTACTCACAGAGGGACGGCTAGGCTGATGCGCAGGTGTCCGGACATTCTTCCCCCCGGTCATAACTCCCCCTTTCCATTGTTTCAGTCTGTCATCACGCCTGTAATCGTAGCTCTAGTAGTGATAATAGAACGACGTTGCCGGTTACAACTCCCGTATAAACGAACAGTTATCTAAACACTTTTACAAATAGTTAATCACGCATCAACTCAATAAGATGACTCATCAGTGCATTGATTTACCAAATCTTATGCAAGTGTTTTTCTCATCACATAAAAAGGTACTGGCAACAATATTAAGTTCAGAGGTGAAATGTCTGAATATAGAAAAACTTCACCTAATCACATGCAGTTGTAGTTACCCAGTTACGAAAAACAGGGCATGCTTATCGACAACTGTTGATTACCTAACAAGTCTTATGCAATGACCTAAGGCCTGGAGTGTCTCGCAAAAGAGTTATTCCACCCTCGCACACATTGTTTGTGCGCTCCTGCTGCTGCAGCGTAGCCTCGTGCATGTTCCAGATGGACGACGGGTACAACGGTGGAGCTCGGCGAAGACGTAGGACCGTTGGTCTATTCGTCGTCGAAACTGTTGAAGACCTCAGTGCGCCAGACACATAGGTGACATCAAAGTACGAAAGCAAGTCTTCAAGGCCGTTGACCTCTGGAACGTTGGATTGCAGACGTGATGAAAGACCGCCGATGAGCTCCGCCACCTCGCACTGTAAAAGGGAAAGTTATGACCGGGGGGAAGAATGTCCGGCATTCGATGCGCAAGCCTCTTATTTGTGGCAACGCAGTGTAAACTGGTGTCTGGCTGAGGGTTAAGGAAACAGA
>Ga0056128_1009615_pt1 | contig 12119 bp, 8 predicted proteins | sample WorMetLIZISLAND2_FD_71113 | JGI IMG/M metagenome (GOLD analysis project Ga0056128, IMG submission 71113) | Marine gutless worms symbiont microbial communities from Max Planck institute for Marine Microbiology, Germany - Olavius geniculatus... ...
TCACAGAACTGGAGTAAGACATTCTTTGACAATGAAAAAACTTTTATTGGAATTTGGAATTATCCAAATAATAGGCCTAATATTCAAACTTACGCTCTGTGTACGTTTACTTTTAGTTTGCAAACGTTTACAATCTTTTTCCTAATAAACGCGTTTATTAACGTTTATCATAATTTTTTGACGTTTATCACATCTATGTTTAAACCCTCATAACATTGCTAAATAGTTACTCAGTTTAAATTTTTTGGCTGAAATTTCACAGGCAAATTCATTGAAAGTTTCAGCTAAAAGTGTCTAGGCCTACTTAGCTGCTGTCGCTTACAATTTCTTAAAGCATCAAACATACAATTAAGCCTAGGTCCCATTCGTCGACTTGAAAATTTCATTGAAAATTTGTAGACGCAGCTTTCAGTTCACGCGTTTCATAAAAACTTTAAAGCATTTCGTGAGTTTCGAACAAGAAGTAATGTCCAACTTTACTTGCATGCAACGTTTTTCATTTACCCGTTTGGCCGTGAGCTACGTACAGTCGGTAGACCTGTACGAGTATTACGATCGAGTCGGACAAAAATATGCTAACAAAAACAGCAGCGTGTAATTTTTTACACGCGTTCGCGACCTGAATCTGAGCGTTGTTTGTAGTGGCGGATATCGTCAATTTATTGGATGGACAATATTTAGGCCTATACTATTGTTTTTATTTATTGTCAATTTATTGGACACGGGGTCGCGCTTGCAACGACACTGGTCGGCTTTCATCTTGCTATGCACGTTGCTATGGTAACTGATGACGCTCTAGTGGCTGCTGCTGCTGCTGATGATGATGACGATGATGATGATGAGATTTGTCAGTGATGTTATTGTCACATCTTTCCCAGGCGGGCAAAAATGTGGACACGGCCGAAATCTGAATCGAGATGGGGCCCAGTTGACATGAAGCTCTGCATTCAGAATTGTTCAATATATATAATTATTGCCAAAAATGGAACCACTCAAGTTTGCGCAGAAACGCGTTTTGCGTGAACAGATAGGCAGTTGATCGTGTGACCACTTATGTACGATGAATATTCGCTACATAATGCATGGAACTCTTAATTGATCTGGGAAATTATAAGTAACTTTAGGCCTACACGCTCTCACTGACTCTGATTGTCTTAGGAGAGAAAAGTTCATTTGTTATAATCACAATGGGTCTATCAGTCAAAAACTATAAATGCATGGACAATTAATTCAAATTTCAAACAAATGCAGGCAGTCAGTGAAAAAAATCCATCATCGCTGGCCAACTATGATAGGCCTATGCTTAATTAGGCTGTAAACAGTAATAATATTATTGACGATGGAAAAATAATAACAAACAAAAAACAAAGAAAGATAGTGCTAACAAGACGAAAACTAAACTGAGAAGTGCGCAATGCAAGATAGAACGGATCGAAAACCACCCCTCAGGCTACCAATCTATTTTTTTTGTTTTCTGCATGTTGCGTTCGTGTTGCTGACTCGAGAACGGAGACCAACAGTTTATCGCCCTCACTGACTTTTATAGTGGGGAAAATGGTCCAAAATAGTCTGGTGTTTAAGGTTTAAAAACCTTTTAAAATTTCAGAAGTCCAGTTTTAAGTTTTTTGTTTGTTGTGAAATTTATTAGCCTATATATTACGGTGCACTATTTTTCATTACATATTTCAATCATGATTTTTATATATGACGTCAATCACGTCATTATGCCGTTCACTCATAAGAGTGTAGGCTATAAGATGTTTTTCTTGGTTTGTAATTATGTGTACTAACACCTAAAATTTTCTTTTAAAAGCCTAGGTTTTTCAGCCGTGACTAGGCCTATAGCGATGCTGCGTCAAGGCGTTCCTGTATAATGGCGCATTAGCGGCCTAGAACAGGCGGCGAGACTGCGACTGCCATCGTGCGAGACAGTGGCGCTATTGGATGCCTCGTATATACAGAAGCCTAACTAAGCTCGGTATATAGTCGCTGTAGCAGAAGCTCTAGCAGTGTATAATAGGCGCGTGCTGAGTTTTGTAAACAGGACTTTTGCAACCCATCAGACTGCACAAACGCTTCCTAATATAGTCTACTGACAGCATATCGGTTCGTATACATCATCAACGTTCAGGGTTTCAATCATTGAATGTGGAAAATGTAGGCGGCTTCTCCCAAGTGGCGAAATTTTTGTCTGTCCAAAAAATTGCGCAGTAAATGAAATAATATCTGACTCCAGTATATACATTGATTCTGATAGTGTAGGAGGCTACGGGAGTCGGGAAAACAGTTGGGATAGTGAGATTCTGGACAGTCTGCTGGCTGGGCAAACAGTACGGAGAAATTGTCATTGACATTATATAGGCCTAAAGGTGCGTTAAACGGTAGATTGCCCCTCTTTCCAAATTTTGGGTCGTCGCAAAATCTTCTTGTTTCCAGAAAATCTTCGTCCGTTACAGGTTAAAAAGGGACATGCAGATTTAGGGAACTTAGGGGACAAGATTTAAATTTTGAGCATCCGTAATCTTTTCTAATGGCAAATTTGCAACGTCTATGGAAAAAATTGCACTTCTATAATTTTTAGCCAACAATTTTAACGCCGCTGTTTTTGAAGATTTGGTTGGCAACAAAAATCGGTAAAACGTGACGTCACTGATCGCACCCGTGCAAGAATGGCAGGAAGACATCATCGTGTGACGTCATCAGTGACGTACGGTCATCCGAGCACGTGCTTTGTGATTGGTCGTTCGGTCGCTGGTCAGCCTAGACGACTGGGCCGGTGCAGGGATAACGCCAGCTGGATCTTCTACGATAATCCGGCTTATCAGATCACACAAGAACGGACTCACAACTCACAACACGGTAGGTGATTATGTTAAAAAGGTTATGGGAAACCCGTCGCAGAGCTATAGAGCGTCACCTGCCATATGCATGGGATCACACAATGTTACCTGTCTGCCACCCGACACAGGTGAACGCGCCCCCTCAATTTTGGACAGACAGGCCCGTATCCAATTTACCTACTCCGAAGGGATGGAAGGTTGAGTTGACTTTGGACAATTACTTACTTAGCTAGTCTGTGTAGTTGTTCAGGGGGTGTCTACATTGTAAACTAAAACAAAAACAAAGGTTGGTGTTTTCGAAAATTGTCCTCGAGAACAGCTCAAGGACAAAAAAATCGTTGCCTTAGGCCTAACTTTTGCCTTGGCCTTGGCCTTCATAGTCACCTCTAATGAATGCGCTCTGTATAGTGTATACAATGCGTTTGTGGTAGGCCTGTTGGCCTGTGTGTGATCCACTATGTTATGTCACCACGGCCGTGAAAAAATAGGCGGCCTAAGTAAGGAGCCTATTTGAATCTGCAGTTTTAATTTAGTTCAGATAGATTATTAGACAGCTCAGAGTTAAACAACAAAACTACGTCTTCTGCATTTCACGAGATGCTGTAGCAGTTTTTTTTCTTGATGCAAAGTGCCAACATCTATTAAAATCAGCCAATGTTTGACGAAGTTATTCAAAAAAATTACACGTATATTTGAGACACGGTGTAGTGTCTTTATCACTGCCTGAGTCACTGAGTGACCAGTGACGACCAATACATTACCCATCCCAGCCAACTGTACAGTACACTGCGCATGTTGGTATCCGTCTGTGTCTGAATTATTCACGAGTTGTCTGTCTGCAAACTGTCAAAAAGTCGCGTCGTTCGCTGACTGATCTCTGCGCCATTTTTCAGTTTAGTTTAGTTCAGTGACAGCATTTTCTTTCACGCAAGTCTTAACATAAGTTATGACGGCTGCGCTGATACGTAATAAGTTGGTGCAAGCATTTCAGTTTTAAAGCGCGTATATACAATGCCGCGTACAATGCTTACTTTGCGTTTATGCATACAGTGCGACGTACAGTAACTCAACTGAACTGAACTGACAAAGTTTAGCTTCTGGCGAACTGACCAATGGACAAGCAGGAATGCATTACAGTAGGCACCGTCTAACGTCGTCGGTAACTACTGACTATGCGCACGTACGCGTCAACCAATGACTAATGGGCTCGCCTTGTTCGCCTTTTGGTCAGTTCGTCAAAAACTAAACCATATCAGTTATGTTCAGTCCATAGTTCAGTTACGTCGCTCTGTAGACCTATAGGCGCCTTCAAGTTGGCGAGCGTATAGCTTGATGCGTTCAACTCGACCATTTTTGGTTAAAAACGGTAAAACAGAAACACAGGCAACTTTTTAAAAACTGCATGCTTCGGCGTAATGAATTCTGAACGATAACATCATTTTGCTCGGAATGTGTTTAGGCCCCGGGGCCTACTTTCAAAGCATGTTTTGACTTGAAACGGCGACTTGCGTCAAGACGTTGCATGAGGTGCAAAAATTGGTTCATTCTGCGGTTGCAGAAAATCTGTATAAACGAAACGCCTATGAACTGCGAAAGCGTTGGCACGGCAATTTGTCGCTTGCCTGTTTCTATAATAACGTAACGTAACGCATCAGAGTGAAAGCTGCCGCAGTCCGCCGGGTCATATCTTTACATCAGACGATAGTGTCATTTTTGCTCGCGCGCTTATCATTTCTCCTCCATTCCTTCCATCATCATCATCAGCAGCAGCAGAAGTGACGTCAAACGAAGCCAAATTTTTGAGGCCGAGGATGGGGCCAAGACCAGAACCATGAGGCCGAGGCCAGAAAGACGAGGCCGACGCCGAGGCCAATAGCGTAAGGCCGACGCCAGGTAAAAGGTAGAGAAAACTATTATAAAATTGTGGAAGTTTTATGGCGTTATAAGGCCAAAGCACTACACGACTGAGGCCAGGCCGAGGCCAAATGCTTAAGGCTGAGATCGAGGCCGAGGACGACAGTTTGGCCTCGAGGACTTAACATCTCTGATCATCATCGTCATCATCAGCAGCAGCAGCAGTAGCAGCAGAAGCAGCATTAGTATTAGTATCAGTTATCTAGCGGTTGATACAATTGATAGAATCCAGTAGGGCGGGGAGCTAGATGACAACGTTTCCGCCATTTTTCACGTAGGAAACGCGTCCCTTAATATATTTTTTTCTAAAATCCGTCCGATGTGTTTACTTAAGCCTACTGCTGCAGGAACATACCGGCCTATGCATCTGGTGTGCCTAATGCGTTAAAAAAATGAACACTTCGACAGTTGAAACATGTTACTGCTGGCTTATTAATTTGTTCTCTTTTTTCTGTTTAGGCCTGAAGTTATTGTGATTATAATATTATTTAGTAATTTCTACAATTGCAAACTAAGATACAATTCTACAATAAGTTTCAATGTATTACAACAGTTTATCGAACAATGTAACATTTTGTTATAACTTATAGATGTACTATTACTGTGCACATTGCAATATTTAAACGCATTACGGCGCAAAGCATGCGGAAATCAAGCAAGATTTCGCTTTGCGCCACTAATAAGTAGACTGGATACGGTAAAATGCGTCAATATCTGTCTGTGGAAACCCAACACAAAGCTAGTGTTCCAGCCAATCCCTATACTTCTGTTTTAGTATTACATCCGCGTCTAAATGGAGATATATAGCAGTCTGCAGCTGACTCTGCTCGGCGGATAGTGATTTACGTAAGTCGCCTCACTAGTGATGGGCGGTACCCGCCGATCCTTCAATCCCCGCGAGCCCCATCAGGACACCTTCTTGCCATCACATCAATCTACATTTACACAGGTATTTGGACGCTGCCAGTGTCCCATTATCAAATTGCTCCCCAGAAAAGTCTCCCCGGCCGACAATTTACTGGCGAAAATTCGCCCCGCCGGCCGGTCGCCCGGGCGGGACGAATTTTTACCGGTAAATTGTTGGCCGGGAAAAACTTTTCTGGGGGGGGGCGATCCTATGATGAGGAGACTTTTATGGGGCCAGTGACATTTTAATAAGGGGAGACATATCAAATCCGTGATTATTTTTCACTGGACGGATTTTTCATGGGGGAAACATTTTAGTTTGACACGAGCCGGCCGAACGGACGAACACGTAAAGATGCATTTTCACCAGCGTTAAACGACGTCGTCGGGGAATCGTTAAGGGCTGTCTACACGCCGCCGCAGACTGTGACGTATGAGAGACAAGTCACGTGACATCCTCAGGCGACCAATCGCAGTGTCGCCCTGCACGTGGCTTATAAAACAGCGTTACTTACTTATTGGGAGCTTCTTAAACCTAAACTTGACATTCGCTCAAGTTTCGCTTAGTCTAAAAGTCTTCAACTAAACAAAAGTCTTAGACGAAACTAAAATCTTACACTAGCCTAAAGTCTTAACTCGTGTTCAAGCCGACAAAAATGCAATAAACTATAATACAGTGAGATAATTCAGTTGTCTTAATGCATGCCGTTTCGATTCAGTTTATTTCATTTTAGTCGAGTTTATTTCGTTGGCTTTGTACCCGCCATTAATTAAACCGACACATTATTTTGCTATTTAAGTAATTTAGGCTTGGCTTTAGTTTTAGACCAAACTTTGGTCTTAGGCTAAAGTCTTAGCGAAAGTTGAGCTCAACCAAATCATGTCGAGCTCAAATTCCGCAAAAGCGAAGAAAACTATAGAATTATCTGATTGTGCATCCGCTCGTTTGGGCATGTTTAATGGGGTGTTTACACGATCCAGCAAAGGTCCAGCAAACTTCCAGCAATTCACGTAATTCTATAGGCCTAACCTAAACCCCAACTCTGACCTTTGGCCTTTTGAAATGAAAATTGCAGCACCAGTTACTCTAAAGTTTTCCTGCTGTGGCTGAACAGTGCATTAGGCGAGTAGATGTTTATGCTTAGTTCGGCGGACGTCTGCATATCATGTCTGCACCTGGCCGACATCTTCGCTTATCATACATGAGACATATTCGGTCAGGTACAGATTTAGAGCGGATATTATGGATATGTGAATAGATGTGCAGGCGGAAGCCAACGGATTAGATATCGGATCAAGTTTACGACGCCACAGCTTAGGCCTATCTCTAGTCTCCAGTCTCCAGCCTCTCTAATTCCATCGTAACCTGGCGAAGTTAATCCGGATTATTCGATACTGACCCATCACTAACTGTCGATTAATCAGAACTACGTCGCATTATGTACTTTCGCTGACGCATGCGTACTTTACTGTGACTTCACATTCGTTGACGGATAACGACCCTATTATCGTGAAGTTCGACTTTTTCCCCGTTACATCACTTGCAAATTGAGCATGGAACTTTGCAACCAGGGCGTCACGCCGTCATTTAAGGGACTAAGGGGGAGTTTACGGACCCTCCCCCAACCAGGATATGACTATTCTTTTTCTGTCAGTCATACCTCTGAAACTGTGTTACTGCCGCAAGAACAGTAGGCCTACGTTACGTAGACGGATGCCTGCAATGATTTACTGAAATGACGCCACTTTTTATAACATTATATTAATTTCCTCAGGTAATGCCGCAACAACGTTGAAATTAGGCGCGGTAGATTTTATTAAGGCCGTTTCCGCAGTTGGTGCATATTTAAAGTAGGTGCATATATTTAAAGTGCACAATGTCAGCCGGTGGCCGAATCTTTGAGTTCCTTTATAACGGCAAACGCAAGAAAGATTCGTTGTTAAAAGATCGATCCAAACTTGCCGGAATTAGGTCTATCGTAAAAATAAAACTTAGGCCTACGTGTTTTTACCGACGCGTGGTATACACGAAGAGATAAGCGAAACGTTCGGGCTGATGACGTCACCAGCCTGTCACAGATGACGTCATGCGCAGGAATCTTCCGCAGTAGTATGTCGGTCAAGGTCACGTGGTATGCAGCTGTGAAAATGGGTCAATACGACGAGTGACGTCATCACCGAAGCGTCACGAGTCGCGGGGAAAATATACGTGGATGGCACGTGACCTGGATGCTATACGGACAGACAGACGGGCGGACGGACAGACGGACAGACGAGCATAAGGCGACCCCGCCACCTAGCTCCACCGTGCCTTGTATATCACTGGCCTACAGTCTCTCGTACATTATGTTTCTAATACTTCTCGTGTCGACTCAGCCTTCTATCCTATCTCAGCGCGTTGACCATTCATTGGCCTACAATCTGTAGACTGACTGAGTCAGGGTGGACTTAATCAATAGACAGACACACAGTGACTGGTCACCGGAGTACGTCATAAACCACCGACATTCACCAGTAGGACTAGCTGATATCAACGCTTGCTTTCCTCGTGCACTTCCAATACTAGCTCTAGGCTTAGGCTAGGCCTATATGTCTCTCTGTTTTCCTCTTTTCGTCCTTCTGTCTGTCTGTTTGTGCCCGTCCGTGAGTGTCGCTGCAGAATGTCTTCAATATTTTAAACTTAATGCCTAAACTATTAAAAACATTTTGTGACAGACAGACGTAGACTGGGAGACACGGAGCTATAGTGTCCATGTCTCTTCGTTCCCTTCTATCTCTCTTCTTCTGTCTCTCTTTGTCTTGCTCTGTCTCTGTTCCTCTGTCTGTTTGTCTGTCTGTCTGTCTGTGTGTCACAAAATGTCTCTAGTAACTTAGTTTAGCTCTCACGGCAACCGGCTATCATTTTCTGCTTTCGCTTTCAACGCAGTCGACAGCAAGCGACGATAAAACTACAGTCGCTTGACTGTGCTGCAGTCATGAGCACTGCCACAGCGTAGATGACCTACATAGTTACACAGTGCGTTTATGGCTGTACAACGCGCTGTGCAAAATTAGGGCGCGACTGTATTTTTCGATGTTTTCTTTCGTGGCTGTCACGCGTCTTGCAAACAATCATTATATTTCAGTGGCTTAGGCTCGTAGCCACAATGTGAGTTGAAAGGCCTCGTCTCTCTTCCCCTCTCCTTCTGTTTCCCTTTTCGTCCCCTTCCCCCTTTCCCCTTTTTGCCTTTCTTACCTTTCTCTTTTTGTTTTTTTCCTCTTTTCCTCCTCTCTCTCATCTTAAAAGACCCTTAAAATCCAGCTATGAAATCTGGGAAAACGCTGTAAGCTCACCCAGCGGGGATCGAATTTGGTACATTGTGCCTTTAAAATATGAGATCTGGTGGCAACAACTTTAATTACTTTCCCGAGAATCAGCTGAACAAATTAGCACATTTAAGCTTATTTCAGTTTAAACATGTGCTTACCTCTTGTCTGTGGAATTGGGGCTGGGTCCCTACGCCACTATTATATTTACTATTTTTTGTCTGTGGAGCTTATATTGTTAAGTTATTAACTCTGCCGAATGAGAGAAAGTAGGGTTTCTTACCCGAGTCTGCTTTTCTGCAACTGGCGACATCACGAAGCACTGTCTCTGCTTGTCAGCTAATTGAACATGAATTGTAGGCCTAATTTTAAAGGACGGCTTTGATCATACGTGTCCTGTAAGCGAATAAAGTTAGCTGGCGCTAATGTGGATCATGAATTTTTATGAATCATCGGCGCACATTGAAATTGCATAAAGCGAGTTTATGGCCCCTATATGTTGAGATTTGAGAATATGACTTTGTGCAACAATTAACAATCAACTGTACATGCTGTTAATGGGCTATAGCGTTTTTGTTGCTATTTTTGTCATGCACAGAAACCGAACAAAGAAGTTTGTCCACGGATTCGCGTCGAGTAAAAGCAGCAGGAGGGGATTCCGACGTTAACGTACGAATGACCCGCAATGACGTCATCATGATGATGACGTCATCACCGATATCCTCCTCCATGCCTCACCTCGGCCTACCTGATACGATCCAGCAACCGCTGAATCACAATATCTACCGTTCATCGTCCGTCGCACTGACCGGTTGCCGTGGTGACGACGCCGAGGTTGCCGTGACAACGAGGAAGACCCGGACGACCAATGGTCGCCGTCAGGAACGTTGCCGCCGAGGAGCGATGACGTCACGGGATTCCCTGGCAACGCGGGATTTCCCGGAATTGGTGGAACAGTGGAATTCCCGCCGTCGACAGTCGCTGTCCACGGGAAGCAACAGCAGGTAGGCTACCTCTGCTTTATTACTTAAAACGTGTTTCTTAGCCCAAAAAAATCCATATGCAAAAGTTGTTTTGTCCCAAGCGTTCAAGAAATAACTGCGATATGATCGGTATAACTTCGCGTCAATGAGCAAACTTTGGGGGCCCTATACAGAAAATCTATAAAGATTTCGAGCGAGAACCCAAATTTTTTTGAAGCCCAAGACCTATACTTGCATATAAAAATGCGAAAAGCTATGGACATAAAAACGCATACAACTCCTACCCAGCCCCTAGAGTATACTGCTATTTCGTTATTTTATTTATGCTTAATATATAATGTTGATAAAAATAAATGTTTAAAATAAGTAAGTAAGCAAGTAAGTTGAAATATCGTACAATATAGGTTTGCTTCCGGCTGTGTCGTTTAACTTGTTCATAGTTTAGCCCCGGATATCAAATAAATAAACAAATACAGGGTGGGCCAAAAATGGCACCATTTTTGTACGCCTCATAACTTCACCAAATATTAATCAATTTTCAATTTTTTTCATGTCAGAATTAGGAGACAATTTTCAATAAAACTGTTGCTATAGATCCCACCACACCCAAAGTGTGTCACTACACTACCTTGCCAAATGTCAGTATCTTAAGATTAACAATTAAAAACAAGACGACTTTTGTAACAACACATTTTAAGAAATTAACAACAGAAACAACGTGTTTGTTGTCTCAGTTATTGTCTAAAAAATCACATCTCACATTTTTCACATCAAGTTTTCAATGTGTCCGCCTTGCTCTTAGACGCCGCATCAACGCCGGTGACTCCTCTGACCAATGGCGCGATCAACCAAACGCTGCGGCACTTTGCCCCACTCAGCGACATTGGCTTTCTTTAGCTGGTGGACTGTCGTGAATCGTCAATATTGATAGGCCATCTGTTGAAGGGCATCCCGAACAGCATAATCTGGATTTAAGTCTGGGTTGTTTGGGGGCCACATGCTAGGCTCGATCAACGTTGATCACGCAACTGGTCAGTGGCGTCGCCGGCTTGAGTGCATCATCTGACATTTCACGAGGTAGCGTAGTGACACACTTTGGGAGTGGTGGGATCTATAGTAACAGTTTTATTGCAAATTGTCCAATGATTCTAACAGTGAAAAATTTTGAAAATCGGTTAATATTTGGCGAAGTTATGAGGCGTAAAATAAACGATGCCATTTTTTGGCCCACCCTGTAGATAAATAAATAAACTGAATTAAATTAATTGTAAATGAATGAAAATTGTAAATAAATGTATATTTGATGCTGTATCGTACAGTTCAGCCCAAGACGCCAGTTCGCCCGAGTCTAGCGACAGCGGCATACAAACTGACCACCACAACAGCACCGGGCACATCGACTGCTTACCTCCTCACCTAATGACGTCATCATTCTGTCGCCATGGCAACAACAACAACAACGTCCATGACAACGACGACAACGACCACGATACTAATAATAACAACAATACACAGAGTCACGTGACCAAAGAGGTCAGTACATCAAAAGTTAATAGTTGAGCATAGCTCTTTGTGGAAAGCCCGTCAAAGAACTACGGAGCGTCACATGCCATATGAGATAACACAGTGTTACTTGCTGTCCGACACAGGTGACCGCGCCCACCTTAACCCCAGCCAGTCAGGCCGGTACACGATTTACCTACCCCGGAGGGATGAAAGGCTGAGTTGATCTTGATGTTTACCTGTCTGCAGAGTCACCCATCCAAGTAGTAAACGCTCGATAACGACCCGACCGAAATTCGAACCCAAAACCTCTTGATGACAAGTCCAGTATCCTACCATTACATGTACGTCACAAAGCCACATCAGGGTCACGATGAACGCTACAACAACATTGTTTAAGGTCCACGTTGACAAATGATGCATTCACACGTCGCGTAAGTTCTTCTTGTCGAATTTGTCTGAAACAGAAGCTTTCAAGTAGCTTTCGTAGACGTAATCATCATCATCATCATCATCATCGACAACCGTGGGCTCAATGCCCGTTGGTGTCTGATGCCATTCTTGCTATCGCTGCCCACCGCTGCCTATCTAGGGCATCGTGGCTTAACTCCTGCAGGGTTGTCCCACACCACTGCTCAATGTCATCTGACCATTCTCGGTGAGGCCG
>Ga0056128_1009616_pt1 | contig 12119 bp, 7 predicted proteins | sample WorMetLIZISLAND2_FD_71113 | JGI IMG/M metagenome (GOLD analysis project Ga0056128, IMG submission 71113) | Marine gutless worms symbiont microbial communities from Max Planck institute for Marine Microbiology, Germany - Olavius geniculatus... ...
TGAGTGACACATCGAAAACAGCAAAAATCATAAAAAGGTGATATTATTCAACAGCACATTGACAGTTAGGCGATGTGATGGTGAGTGATATCACCTTTTTATGATTTTTGCTGTTTTCGACGTGTCACTTATTGCATGTCGCCGTTAACAAGTGTATTAACTGATGTTTTGTACATTTATTAATTATATTGGTGATAGGCATATTGCCCATATAACACGTAGGCCTATTAGTTGTGGGCTAAGCCTAGGCCACGGCTTAGCTCACAGCTGATAGGCGGCGGGGTTCCATCAGGCCAGCTGGATGTTTGCTGGACGTTTGCTGGAACTTTGCTGGAAGTTGGCTGGATCGTGTAAACACCATATTAGTTTCCGCAATCTTTTCTGCCATACGTTGTGCGATTTCTACGCAGTCAAAATCTGCTTTATTCGATTTTCGAGAAAACGTTTCTCGCACACAAATAAACAAGTTCTGGAGTGAGAAGTTTTTGTTCATCAATGCTTGCGGAGTGCACCCGCTTGAGACTATTTCGCATAATATGATCTTCGACAGACAGGGTACGCAGAATTTAGGCGAAAGCTAAAACATTTCTGTTCTGAATCTGAATTCTAAACGAAACCAAGGCACAATTTTATATTCTCTGTACAATACATAAGCCTACTCTTAAAGGCCTATTTTCTTCGATCGTCACAACATTAGCAGAACAATTATACTAATGGAGAAACTGCGTGTACGGCCTATTATCAGCGACATACATTCTCACCTCGACTCCATCGTGGGTCGATGGTTGGCTGTTAGTCAGTCCATTAACTCGGCTGCAATGGATGGAGCGCCGATGATCACGACGTGTGGATGTGTGGACCGGGAGTCCCGCCGTACAGTGTATAGTCCCCGCAGTCACTCACAATGGCGACAAGCCATCACTCGCTTTGCCGCACAAGCAGCAGCATCAGCTGCAACAACAACTGTAGGTAGGCCTATTGGCCCGCTTTAGTTGGCATTTTCAACGTCATGATCTGTCACTGGACGTTCCCTGTACATCTCGGTTGGACAGAAGGTTAGCAGGAAGATGCACTCTGTTCTGAGGTCCGCTCTGACGTGCGCGTCATCGTCAACAACAGCAGCAGCAGCAGCAGCGACTGCGGATATACATTGTAGTCTGGCAGTGCTCAGTGCAACGGTGTCGTTGACGCGTTGGCTGCGTCGCAGCGTTCAGCCATTTCTCCTGCCCGTGAACGCCACACGCTCGGCCAACAGGGCTGTAGTTCAAAAGAAGAAACGGGGATGCTTAAAATCGTAGAGTTAGTATAAGTTAAGAGAAAAAAATACGGAAAAACTTACGTCTTTAAAACGCGGTTTATTGAATTTTTTATGCGCAAACGTTTGCGAGCGTTGAGTGAAAACGTCAGGGCCTTATTTTCCCAGCTTTATCTGAAGAAAAAAATCAATAATAATTGCTTCAAGATACTTTATTATTTAATCAACATTATTTTTAATAAGCGGTAAAAACAATTTAAAAATGGACAGTGATTAAAAATATTTATATACAACAACTACAGTGTTACTGATTAGATAGTCTAATAAATTTAGTACGTAGATTTACTGACTTAAACATGGTGACAAAAATTTGACGAATACATGTAAAAAGAAGCGTGGCGAGTCTGCAGCGTAGTGCAACATTTTGTTAGAATTTTTTTGCACCGCTTTGTTTCAAAACCCTAATGTACAAAAATTGTACGATATCAATTCTAATGCACGGAATATTATTGTTAATGTGTAATTTTCTCAGCTGCAGAAACTGTCGCAAAATGAAATATTAATACAAACAATTTGTATTTGTTGACAGACAGACAGATGAGGCCTAGCCTATTATGATATGTTCCATATAGACCTGCTCACGGTTTTTATGTTTACTCTTTTCGGTTTTTTCAGAGTTTTAGTTTTCATTATTATTTTTTATTTCTTATCTTTTCAGTTTTTTTTCTTATTTTAGTTGTCTTTACTTCAGTCATTTTTTGAATTTTGTCATTTTCACATTTAACACTATTTCTATTCTCGGTATCTCTCATTTCATTTTTCTTTTAAACGTTTCAGTTCTTTTCAGTTTATGTGCCAGATTAAACTGAGAGTTTGTCAGTTTTTGAGTGCAAATTTTCCATTGTATTGTATTGTATTGTACGCAGTTGAAACTATGAGCCATCTTTTAACTCTGACGTGAATTTTAGTAGAAACGTGGAAACGTGTGACTTTCTTGAAAAAAAACTGGGGAGACGTCACTCTCTCTTTACCGGCGTCTTCGCCCTTCCACACCCCACTACACGTCTACACCCCTGCCAGGCTGGCACACAATACACCTAACGCCAGCATCAACGTTCCGTCTTGGCGCGCTGTAAGCATTATAGCGAGTCTTTGTTATCAAGCAAGTCCCTCAAGCATCGGCCAATATTATACCGTGGACTTACGAAGACTACATCGATCGAGTTGCCAAGTCTGTAGTGTACGTTGGGCTCATTTTTACCCAATGAAAGTAATAAGCTAGCTACTTTTCTTGAAGGCTGCTCTGTCGGCGAAATTATTGTAATTTATTTGAATCAACTCAGAAAAACGAAGTGGCGCTCTCCAACAAATAACAATAACTACGATAGGCTTACAAGTGACTAATTTTACAGGGCGTCAACACACGAACTTGCTATGCAAATGCCCTGTTTTACCGATGGCAAAGGTGTCGGGTGTTCACGAAATTATCACCGACGAGCGCCGGTCTTGCAATCTTAGCTTTGATCATTTCTCTATCGACGCATCCTTAGGCTTACAATAATTGTACGCTAATCAAAACTATATAGGCCTAAACGACTAGCCAACACTTTTCTATTAAACAGATATTTTGATTGATTTGATTTAATTAGAAGCAGCTGTTACTGCACTTAGATCTCAAACCGGAATAACTATAGGCCTATAGGCAATATAATTATTCATATGTAAGACTTAAGTACAAAATGTTTGGATGACAAAAACAACAGCACAGGCCTAGGTAAAGATTGGCATAGGCCTATGCTTTGTAGGCTACATCGAAAATACATGGGGTCTTCCTTGACAGCCACACCGGCCTATTTTCTCTCACCACAACCACTGTCTTCCCATACGCTGACTAAACACTCCGCGGCAGAATTTACTGAGACGCGCAGATCTGTCTGGATGGGCGACAGTCACGTCTAGTTTGGACTCCCGGCGAGCATTCTTCCATTCCACTGAGCCGAGGCCCAGTCTTCTAACAGTCGCCAATAGGCCTACGGTGGAACGAAAGAAAGCCTCGGAATGGATGCCGTGGGATTGGGAATGACGCAGGCAATTAAACGCGAAAATTTGCAGCATACCCAGCGCGCCGCTAACCAATCGTCTTCAACGTGAGGCAACCGTAGGCCTACCGCTGCTCCCACCGTGACCACGCCACCTTCATTAATTTCCATCCTAACAATTGGGCAGGAAATTGAACAGCTTCAGTTAGCAGCGATGGTTAAAGTGAAAAACAGTCGAAGAGTCAGACAGCGGAGCAAACGAGAAGGTAGCATTATCTGAGCGACAAAAGAACTCGGCGAAAGACGACTGGGCGACAGCATGAGCAAAATAGGCCTACTGCTTAGTTGGAAGTTGGTCCTTAAAAATGTCGTATGAAAATGAGTATTGATGGGGAATAAGTCATGTAAAACAGTTACCAAGTAGGCCTCATTTAAGCAATAGGTTTAACTAGTTCTTAAAAATTCTTATACTTTTAAACGTTGGCCTATGTGGTAATACGTGCATCACTGTTCTATATTTGCTGTTTCCGTGTAATAAACAATGCTGATAATGACAGTTTATCTAAAACATCTAGTTCCTAACTGAAAACTTTTCTGCCCGCTGACTCTAAATGTACAGCTGTCGCCGTGTTGTTTCAGCATTTTTGTTTAGTCTGTCGCCCATTGGTCTTTCGCTTTGTGATGGGGGCAGGAAAACCCCCCTATCCTTTCTTAAATTTTAAGCCGCCGGAAAATGTTCCTGTTAGGAAACTTTTAACAATCGTTCAGTCAACAAAAAGACTCAACATACAAAGCAAGCTAGCACACTGATATAGAAATAATTACACCGTTATGATTTGCATGACTTAATTTGCTACATCCGTTCTTAAGCAACCGTCGGTAGACAAACTATTCACAGCTAACATGGTGTGATGTCAAAATTACTCGTACCAAATTAAAATTCATTCTGAAGATATTTCCCCGCACAATTTTTTATGCAAAGTTCCCAGAATACTGGTAGACTGGCAGTGTCGTGCAGTTCAAAAAATTATGACAATGTTGAAAATGAAAATAATATTAATAAGATGGACAATTTCTAATGCATCACAACGTGGCAAATCATGACGAAAATGCAAAAATTATGATGTATCTTGAAAACAAAAAGTACATGATCATTAAAAAATTTTACGAAATGGCCACTTAACTTCAATTAAACAGTAACAAAGTAATTATAAATGAAACTGTGAGGTATTTCTGGGGTTACAGCACCATTTTGCACCCCATTTGCAACAGTCAAGTGCAGCTTTCCCGTGGTATAACACTAGTGATTGCAATCCCGGGATCCTGAATCCCAAATCCCGGGATCCTGGCCGTTTTAGCCAATTCAGTTCAGGAATTGGTGGCTTCCCAATAGCAGTATTTCAGGACCCATCGATCCCAGGACTGCGAGATTACAAAAAATTGCTAAAATATTACTTTTACAAGTGTTGGACCGAAATGACAAAATAGCAATTTTAGCTATCTTATGCTTGCATTTCGAGTCACATTCACTCACTATGGTTCGGATATGCCTACCAGTAAGGGCCTTCTGCATTTTAAGCACGACATAAATCCGGTGGAGCTACTATAGCAATGTGGAAGCCCAAAAACATGATCCTGGGATTACAAATTTCTTCATCCCGGATTCTGGGACTGAGAAATCAATCTTGGGATTGCAATCACTACCCAGCACAATATGCCAAAGCAGACAATTATCACAGTTATCACATTTTCAAAGTTATTTGTTAGCAAACTGCGACGACACCCACGCGAGACCCCATTTGAGGTTGGTCAGCATGAACTTGAGCGCCTTCGTCCACTGCTCCTCCGAGTTAAACTGAATCCTGACAAAACACAACGTTCTACACTGGTAGGTGAATGCAACAATTTACATTCATCATTGCTCCGATGCAGCCAGAAGTGGACTAGGCATGTTCAGCACGTTTGGCCAAACAGGGGCCCCACAAAAAAGAGCCCCAACAGGCAGTAACGGCTCTAGCCCAACAAATCTTGGAGTGCTGTGCTCCACCCTAAACCCTGCTAGACAGGATGGCCTTTACCTATGCTGGTATCGCCGATAAAGATTCCCATTGGTCAATGTGTTATGCAAAGTAAACTGGGGGTGCCGACCGAGTCTAAACCTGGGGGTAACAGCACCCCCCCCGCCCCCTGCTCCAGGCTAAAACCACCACTGCCACAGACCAGAGAATGCTGGACAGCAGCACAACATTTCTAGCTTACAGAAACCTCTTTGTCATGGTGTGACATTTAAATTTCACTCAGAAGCTTTGGAATTCAGACAGCTGTTTCTCAAGTAAGGTAACAGTCACCTAATCGTCACAACTGAATTTACACGTAGCACGCATATGCAGAGCAAAAGCATAGGCAAAATAAGTCAACTTAGATCTATGTGTCACTTTTCAATGACAAATGCTTCTAGGGTATTTTTATTGGCCGTGTGGCAAGTTATGCATTTTCTGGAATTCTGGGCCCATTGAAACTTTTGCGCCTCAGGCTACAGTTAGTCCGCCACTCAGTTTCAGCCCACTGACTTTGCATGCCTTATAAATTTCTAGTATTATAGTAGTGATAAACTGACACAGCATGTGTAACTCACTTGACCGAGTATGTGGTCCCAGTGCTGGGATCCTCAATGCGTCCTTTGTCCATTTTATACGGTAAACAAAACCCATCATCACCTTTCTCTATCTCTTCCTTAAACTACACAAACAATACTGCAGTCAGTGAAGTGTGTACATGTTTTTATGAAAAAGATTAAAACCTATCTATGGGTCTTTATAGAAATCTCATTGCAGAGCTATGGAGCGTCGCCTGCCATATGGGATCACGGAGTGTTACCTGCCACAGAACACAGGTGAATGCGCCCTGCCTTAACCCGAGCCAGACACGCTGATACTCAATTCACCCACCCAGAAGAATAGGAGGCTGAGTTGACCTTGGTGTTGGTTATATACCAAAATGGCCTACCTGTCTGCAGACAGTCAGCCATCTTAATTGTAACCACTTTATAGCGACCTCACCAGGAGTCAAATTCACACCCTTTTGAATGTCTGTCCAACAGCCCAAAGTTTTGCCACCGAGCCAACTATTCGTTGTCGTCATCGTCAATGCTTAGCCAGTGGAGGCCGTGGCGTCGCCCCACAGTGACCACGATTGACGGCATGCCTCCAGAGGTCAGTGGGCGGGAGGTTGTTGTCCCGCAGAATCTGGTCGATCCATATGTTTCGAGGATGGCCTAGGCGATGACTCCGTTGACTACTTGGTGGACGTCCGCCGCGATAGGTCAACATGGCGGTTGAATGTCTTGTGCGCTGGAACGTCCTCTTGCAACTTGGCGACGTGACTGAAGACGAGCTGCGATGATGGCTGATTGACTCTGAGATCGACGGCAGACCGATGGACTCCGTTATCTCGTCGTTCTATGTATCCGCGCTGTCAAAACTAATTAATTGATGAACTACCACATTATTTTTGTAAAATGCTATTACCTCAATAGTTGTCAACGTTTACAGACTGCATGAAAAGTCTTATCAAGCAATTTGCCACAACAAATAAAATTTCAATTTATCTGCTTATTTATAATACTTAATAACAATATTGTGTCAGTTGTTGACTTTGGATATATAAAATAAATGTTCTTTTAATTACTTAAATAAAACATCACAATTATTTTAATCATTTTTTTACAAAATGAAATAAACAACATGATATAATGATAGCTCTGTTGAAAATAAAAAAGATAATCACGAACTTGCATACCTGCTGTAAGCAGTCAATAAATGCCACCATTGCCTGATCAAATCTAAACAAAAGCAAAAATAACAAATCAAACATTTATTCACACAGCAACATATTGCTGATAATACTTTGGAGGGAAAACTTACCATAAGCCAAAGTTACTGAAAACTTGACAGAAAATTACACTTACAATGATCACGAGAAAAATGACAATGTAGAAAAAATTGTAAGCAAAACTCAGAAAAAAGTTACAAAAATCTTAGGGATAACTATACTGCTGACTTAAGAAGAATTTCGAAATATCTAAGAAAATCTTGTAGAAAGTTTTGTTAATTAGGCTGAATAAGCTCCCTGTTTCTTTTCAGAGTTACCCTTTTGGATTTTGAACAAGACAGCAGTAAGTCTGACAACTTGCTGGTGCCAAACGAAAAGCATAATAAGAACTCCAAAAAACATTAGTGACAGTGCTACAAATTGATAAATTTTCTAATTGCATTAATGCATGCGATTAATTATTTTAATCATGCATTCACGCAACAATTAACACATCAGTTATTTATGTTGTAGACGACCGTCAGAAAATGACTACATGTCTCACCTACCTACAAAATGCGACCACTGTCGAACTTTATTTTATTAGCTTGTCAACTGAAATCTATGAGAGTAGTGACAGAAGCGCAACATAATAAATTACTGAATATTAATTGACTGTCAAATAGCCACAGTTTAATTAAACAACGGAATTCCTGCTTGACAGAATTTATGTATGTGCACTAATTTGTTTAATGGCATTAATTCTTTTTCAATCACATTTAATTCTTTAATGCATTATAACATGTTACTTCGACACCACTACTTAGTGAGCATTATAACTGAAAGATCTCACTTGGTATCCCAGAAGAACTTGATTCCACCAGCGCTGTAGAGAGGCAGCTCCTTTGACTTGTCCGTCAAAGACTCGAGATATGAATGATTGCCATATGGAACCAAACGATACCTTAAACACAGCCCATACAAACTTAACATATATGAATATGACTTTGAACGTCTTTATTCCCATACACCGGTAGCAAAAATAGAACAAAAAACACACTTTAAACAATTTTGCATTAAAACAACTGCAGTAAAATATAAAACAACATAATTAAAAACATCATTTATATAAGAAAAACAGCTACAATGCAAGGAAATCTCTCAATCTTAGTGACGTCAACTGACACTACTGGAAGTAAGGAGCAAACTGTAAAGTGAGTTAAATTCACACATCGATGCATGGTTAAAATGATAAAAAAAATCGAACAGCAAACAGGAAATTCCAAATACCCTATATTTATACTTTTAGCTATAGCAAATAACAACAACAACGTTAATAATATTAGTGCAAGTGCAGTTTCATCAACTGCTGACTGTGACTAATATAACATCATCCTAATCAAGAAAAAAATCACTGATAACAACAGAGATCTAAAATGCATCGCATAAATTGCTAAGAACTAACTAAACTTGTTTCCTGTTCGATTTTCTGTAATTGATAGTTTAAAATAAACACAAGTTTTAAACAGTTATTTCTACGAAAAATCAGACGTTGAGTAAATAATGCAAACAAATAAAGACAGTTGCACCCGAATAAAAACCACCATAAAATGAGTTCTAGGTAACAATAGTTGTTTAAAAAATATTAACAGACATTACTGATATGACTGCATTAATGGATAGTATGGACTCAAGTGTAAACGTAAGGCCTCAAAACAAAATGTACAAAAAAAACACAAAAAAAACACATCACCGTTCAAACTTCAAGTTCATTTTGTTGGCAAGTGAATGGAGTAGAAGCACCGTCTGACCCCAAGCAGTGTTGATTTCGGCCCACTCAACCTATTAACATCAACAAGCGTATTGATTGTTTCGCTTAGTCGAACGTTGTTGGTCTTATCAACGAAGTTAATAAACACTGGGCCCGGTTAGTACTTGAATGGGAAACCGTCAGCAGGCAGGTAAACCATCCCAGTATGTAACTAGCCACCCAGGTGAACTCAGCCTGGCCATCCCTGGCACAATGAGTACAGGCAAAAGCTCGAATGTAAACAGGCACATCATACAATTGACGCACTAGCCCATATATCTGTGGTCTTGCAGTGTAAACTGGTGTCTGGCTGAGGGCTGAGGAAATGAATATCAGAGCCACCCTATAGGTCTCATGGCTGAGAAAAAACTTTACATTTTTGCATTCAGAGTTTCAGCGTCAACGTGTTCTTCTTTCTGGCCGTGTTATTCTATAAAATGTATTAGACTTCATTTAGGGCAACCGTAAGTACAGTTTTTGCCTGGTTGTTCTCAGCTATATTACTGCTTCATTGTACTATTTTTGACAAATTAAATAATAAATTGATCAATTGATTGATCGATAACAGTAACTATGAAATTTGTGCTGAGTTGTCAGTTGTCACAGAACACAGAAGTGAGTTTCGCACCCATTCACTGTCCATAGAAATAAACTACATGAATACAACTACTGTGCTATACAGCTACAATAAAAAATCGAAAATTATTATAATAAAAATTAAGTTGATACGAGCAATGTCATGATTGTCAATGCTTTGCTCAAAATAGCTCCATAAGTACATAGCTATACATATTACAGAGAACTAAAAAAAGATAAAAACTTAATCCAAAACAAAAGCTATTAAAATATTAAGCTCTGCTACAGTAAAATGACGACGTGAGAACAAATACAATAAATACCCACAGGAATGTTTGGTAGTCGGCCAAGGCGGAAATTGTTGATTGTACCAAAATGTCCGCTGTGCCTGAAACAAAATTAGCAAATACAGCATTTACATAAATATATCTTTAGATACCTTTTTCAGAGCAACGAAACGAAGTAAGATATGAAGTAAAACAATAGAATTATGTTAATGTTAACATGCTTGGTGGCGTAATGCTTGTGAATTCAACTCCTGGTTGGTCAGGCTGCTGTACCTTTAATACAAGTACTGTAAGTGTTATCAGTTTTGTTTAATCCAATTATCCAACAACTTCTAACAATTTACTCCAGCTTCATAAAATACTAGGAACTGCAGTAGAATTTTTATAGGCAGAATCAAACAACGATGAAAAGTTACACTATATAGAGTACAAACGAATAAACAGAGATGTCAGCATGCCTTGTGCTGACATGAATGCGGCCATCCGTCTTGTTGCCAAGGGTCATACATGCCCACTGTACACTGCCTTGAGTTAATCATGATCTTAGACCAAACTTGAGCTTAACAAAAGGCTAAGTCAAAAAGTAAGATCACGCCACGAAAGCTGGCCATCCAATGTGGCAAAAGCAAACATTTGCACATTTTCCAAAGCTTTTGGCATGTGCCAACGTTAGCCATTTGGTACACCAGTCACTCCTGCCTTTGAAATTAACAGAATTATAACATGTTAATGCGTTAATAGATTAACATGCATCAAAAAAAATTATTGCATATACGTAAATTTACGTTAATTTACTAAATTCTGTGAAGCAAAAGTTCCAATATTCTGTTAAACTGTGGTTATTTAACAATCAAATGAATTCAAGTAACTAAACTGTAATTGCAGTTCCATCACTACTGTAAATAAATAATTATTCAAACGACAAGCTAATAGATTTCTATGCTAGCTATGACGTCACTATTGTTGATTATATGCTTAAAATGTGTTTCTAATTTTCTTTCTATATCCTACAGGAGAGGTCCCCCAAACGTCGTGGGGCAACGGGTAACTTAACCCCCTACTGTGCCTCTCGACGGGCCTGGGTGCGTTAATGACACATTAATTAACGCATTAAAAAAATTAACGCTTCCACAGCTCTATTTGAAATGCAATCAAAATTTTAGTAATATACGTGTTTTCATTTTCGTGTCAGGAGCCTGTACAAAAGTGACAGATGAAGGTACAATAAAACAAATAGGCAAAACCCGCCATGCAGCCTCATAGGACAGCCATATAATAAACCTAATTATATACATATGAACAGTGACAAGGTCAGATGCTGATATGATGGAGGTTAATGTTAATGTTATGTGCTATATGAATTCATGTTTTATTTACTCACTTACTAATCAGAGTCAGGCTATAAGGAATATGTCAGCATCAAACGAAACATAAAACAGTTGACTGATGAACAAACCAAATGTGAAAAGTGGTGTTGAATACGTTGGTCTTCTTGAGTCGATCGAGCTGTGTCTTTGCATATTTTAACTGGTTGTCGACGCTGCGAACAAACAACTCATGTGTACAGTCAGTATACAATGCCACTCCACTTTTTCACATTCGGCACAGTTTACATGGTGTTTCATAAAAAGGTGCCCCTTTTCTTTCTTTCATAATTCAGTCAAATGATGACCAATTTACACAAAACTTTTAACAGATGTAGCTGAAAAAAAATACTAATTGCAAAAAAATATTTGGAAAAATATGGCTGTTAGTGAAATATTGAGACCAGTTGAGACAAGCCAGTTTGTACTCACGACACACTATAACGTCAGCATTACATCACAACCAGCAAAGAACATTTAACCTACAGCCATATTTTGTCCAAATATTTTAAATAAGTATTTCTTCAGCTACATGTGGCAAAAATTTCACGTAAATTCATCATCATTTGACTGAATTATGAAAGAAAGAAAAAGGTGCCTTTTTTACGAAACATCGTGTATACACTATCCAGTGGCGTCCAAAGGCTCTGAGGACCCCGGTTAAATGGTAAGTTAGGGGCCCTCAGTTGCGAGGCCCAACGAAGGGTGCAAAGCAGTGGATGGGGTTTAGGGATAAAGTGTACCCTCTCCCTACCAAACGTAAAGGGCTTGATAGTGATGTAAGCTTCCCAACAGGGTTTGGAGGGGAAGCCCGATCCAGCAAAAAATTTGATGTTTCTATTGTCTCAGCCTTCTACCCTCCGTGGGACGGTAAAATGAGTAGTAACTCATTTACATGGGTTATGGAAGGTGGGGACCCTGGTACAGCTGACTGGGGTTGCCTAGCCGGCCGCTGCGCCAGCCTGTGTCTGCAGGCTG
>Ga0056128_1009617_pt1 | contig 12117 bp, 5 predicted proteins | sample WorMetLIZISLAND2_FD_71113 | JGI IMG/M metagenome (GOLD analysis project Ga0056128, IMG submission 71113) | Marine gutless worms symbiont microbial communities from Max Planck institute for Marine Microbiology, Germany - Olavius geniculatus... ...
AACACTTCAAGCAATTTTACTGCAGGCAGTTGAAAAATGGACAACTGAATGAAATGTCAGCCACAGTGTCAGAAATGTGAACAAAATGTGTTTTTACGCATTATGTTAATTAAGCAATCATATTGCATTGGACAAAAAAGTGATATTTTGCTGGTTGTGCTTTCCCCAGGTAGTGCAGAAACAAACTTTGGGTGAGGTGGGAAACTAAATGGTCATTTGATGGCAAGTTGTGTCAGGAATACTTATACCAAAAATTATCATAATCTGGTAATAGGTTTTCAAGTTACAGTCAAAAATGTCGGGGATGTTTTTTTTGGGACACAGTGTAAATAGGTCTCCATTAATTTTCCCTAGTTGTCCATCTCTGACGTCATCAGTACCACTATGAATACAGGATTATATTACCCAGACTGATTGTGAAAACTCGATGTCAGATGGAAACATGGCAGCTATTCTTGAAACTCGGTGGCAGCATTTGCCAAAAGCACGACGTTACAACGGTGGAAAATGCGCCATACTAAGTGCCATCCATTTGCTGGAGCGGCGAAATTTCTGCCATTTAAAAAATTGCTACACCCAAGGAAATTCCACCGCTATGCTGCGTGATAAATTGCTGTGAGTCTTGTGAGTTGTGTGCTTGCCATTTGAGACGATCGATCCGTCGATTGCCTAAACTGACCGCATTATTGGCGAGCTAAATCTTTTGCAAAAGAATTAAAAAAGGAAAACAGTTGAAAGGAAAAAAAGTAAGGAAAGGGTAGCGTGTTGCAACTTGGCCAGCAGTTGCATCCTGGTGCTAAGGGGGGTGGACGCACCTGATCTTAGCGTTTACACTCTATGATGATACCGTATGTCCCTATCATAATTGATCGCCTACTCTGAGCGGCGCAATCGATTTTTCAATCACCTCTCATTTTTAAATGGCAAGCCTAGCAGACAGCCCTTGCAACATTTCCGCCACTCCAGCAACTATGCAGGTTCCACCATACCGCAATTTCCGCCGTCATTAAGCGGCAAACTGATTGCCAGTTAGGCTACATGTAGAAAAATTGCTGCAGTAAGTGCTACAACAAACGCTAGCGTATAAGCCTACTACAGATATTTAATTAAGTCTATTTGCAAACGTAGCATTTGAGTTTGGTGCGGAATTTCCGCCACTCCAGCAAATGGACGGCACATGCGGCGGAATTTCCGCCGTTCGAGATTTATTCTTGCCAAAAAGTACCAAAAAACAGTCAAAAACTACCAAACTTTTCGATTAGGGGTAAATTCAGATTTTCAGTATCGAAAACGTTGTCGGTATTTTTCGGTATTTAGTGCCACCTCTCGGAACTCTGCAGCAAAGCGTCACAGATTTTAGCAAGTATATTCCGTCAGTGAAGTATTGGTCTAGTGTTAACACGTGCGTGTTGAGGTGTCTTATAATATACCAGCAACGTTTGTTCTGCTCTTGAGCTTTAATCAGCAATTTTACTACTTTCAGTTCAATTACACAATTTTTGTAACAAAATAAAAAAATCAGGTCAAACGTCGCCTAAGCAACAGCTCCGCATAAAAATCGACATGAATCCACCCACCTCACATTCCTTGAACTTAAACTTGATTAGTTTGTCTAGTACAAAGCAGTGGTATAGTAGTGATGATTCGATATCAGGATTTCAATTTCGATACGATATCGATACGATATTTTGAAAATATCGCGATATCGATATCGATATTAGTAAAATAATAAGTATGTAAATCTTGTACAAGCACAAGAACAAGACGTAAACGCTCAGCAAGGCAATTTGCTTTACGTATACTAAATTGTGTCAGTGAACTTCAAAAAAATTAACTAAATACTGTCATAAGTGTCGTTAAATTATGACACTATAGTTAGTTTGCTTCAGTTAATTTGTCGTTTTGTCCGTTTATTCTCGTTATTTTGGTAATGCAGTGATCAAAATATAAACTTTTGGCGTAATATATCGCGATATATCGAAAAATTCGATATTTTTACGACGATACGATACGATACGATATATCGATATTTTCGATAGGCCCTATATCGAATCATCACTACTGTCTAGGGAATATAAACTTTAAAAAGCGTCCTGAGGTGATGGTCTGATTGCTTTTTAAAATGTGAAAATATTTAAAAGTGGTTTAAGTCCATAATATTTAGTCATTTTTGGACTTAGTTCACATTTCGTTGGACCCTTCAAAAAAATCTCAGCAGCCAAACATCGGATCCACTTCCTGTCTGGTTCTAGCTGGGGTATACTATAGTAGGCGGATGGTTACGTCACACACGTGACTGATAACGTCACGTGACCCCAAAAGGTCAAATTCGTGACCGCATTATCTTTGAGGTGATCAGTGTTTGAATTGCCGTGGGGTTGGGGGAGTTGAACCCCCAACTGTTTTTTCAACCCCCCTAACACACTGTCAAATTATGTTCTGGGGGCTACTATATAGCCCACATGATTTACGTCATAATTTTGGTCGGGCTCCGACAGTCGAAAAGTTCAACCCCCCGGCTAATTTTTCCCAATTCAAACATTGGAGGTGATCTCATATCTACATTGACCTATCAATAGGGAAGCAAGTGCTCCAACTCACCCACAACATGCGTTTGTCTTTCTTCGTGTCCTCCACGGTCTGGATAGCCCACATCACCTCAAAGGACCGCCGCTCTCGGGGCTCCATCTGGCGCTGCGTCGCAATCGCTCATTATATCCGTCATTGGCTCCAACTAAGTGCCTTCGCTGTTAAACGAGCTTTTTCAACTTTGTGCTAGCCGTCGCGAGCCGCTTGCCTACTGGCTTGTTGTGCTAATTAATAGTGTAATAAAATTTCATGTAGGCTTAGCTATAAGATTGCAATCTCGAGATCCCGGGATCCCGGCCGTTTTCGCAAATCCTGAATCCCGAAATTGCCGGCGTCTCAATCCCGGAATTTCGGGATTACAAAAATTAGTTGAAATTGTACTTTTTGCGCGTTATCATAAATTATATAAATGGAAATTATAGTCGTCTGGTGAATAAAATATTTTATGTACGCTAGAGTCCTACTTTTTATTGTGCACTTTAATTTGTATTTTGACAGTCACTGGCACTCGCTACAGTTCGAATAATACATTCCATAGGGGCCTATAGGCCTACTACATGTCATGCGTGAAATGAGTCAATTGGGGATATCAAAATGACGACAAATCTGTAAGCCTAATCCCGAAACGGGATCCCGGGATTACAAATTTCTGAACCCCGGTTCCCGGGATTGAATTCTCAATCTTGGGATTGCAATCACTACCGACCGCAATGAGGGGCCACTCCATGAATGTATGCATGGAGTGATAAAAAGCGGCGCGTCGTGTTCTTCGTAATGCAAGGAAGCTAACTAGTGAATCAGAGCTCGAGCCTCGAGAGCCAAATGGAGCACAGATGGTCGCATAGGATTGCCGTGCAAACACGGTGAAAATATTAGACCCTAGTGTCGATCCCGAAACGTCGATACTGCCCCCATGCGATAGATGGGGCGACTAAAATCACGAGACCTGACATCGCGAGAATGGACAACGTGGCACCAAATAGCAAGGGTGGACATCGCGAGACTTGTTTTTACGCGCGAAAGCAGCTACTGCTTTCAGAGCGTCTTAGCCATCGCAATTCTGTCCGTCCGTCTGTCGATCCTTCTGTCCGTCCGTCTGTCACACGGGTGGATCAGGCAAAAACGGTTCAAGCTAGGATAACCAAATTTCCACCGTCGGCTGCCTGGAAGATTCTAGTTTCAGAAATTGTAAAGCTTTTTCATAAATTCGAAAGGGGTCACTTCGAACGAGGGCGCTATAAATGAGAGGGGGTGGGTAAAATTTGCGATTTTTGGCTAATAAGTCGCTGTAGGCCTATCTCAGTAACGGTGCGAGATATGGCCTAGGTTACTATTAATCACTAATAGGAAGTCGTACACTGGCTCTTGATTGGCTCTAATTCAATGACCTTGAATAACCTTGAACGCCAAAATGGGAGGTTTATGGATTTTTTGTCGATTTCAGACTGCGAGACACATTGCAAGAGCGAATTGCGCCGAAATCAGTTGAGATAGACATGGACAAGCTGCGTATGTAATTTTAAGCATTAAACGTAGATTTCAACGGTCCAAGTCTCGATTTTCTAGGTTCAAGGAAAGATGCGCACAAGGGCATCAAAGAGCGGTACCCAAGTAAAAGTCGCGACGAAATGGCTGGAGATAGACTGACAGTTTGCGAACAGGAACTGCTATAAACTTTCGCGCGTCCCGTGAGCATTAGCTCAAATTTCTTGTATTGTTTAAGTATCTTATTGTAGCGTTTTAGTGTTTTACGATGTTTCTGACAACGCGAAGTAAGGCTAAATGCGCATAAAATAAACTTCAATTCCACTTAACCCGTAGTCAGTTAAACATTCAATAAACTTTAGGCCTAACACGCGTGTACACGGTGTTTCATAAAACTGCCATATTTTGTTCCAATATTTTAAATTAGTATTTCTTCAGCTACAACTGGTAAAAATGTTGTATAAATTGATAATCATTTAAGTGAATTATGCGAAAAACAAAAAGAGGCCCTTTTTATGAAACACCTTGTAGTTACGAAAATAACGTCAGAAAGAACATCAAAATCAGCCAGTTTAACATCGAATAAACTGTGACACGCGTTTAGCTAAGAAAATATCAGCAAAATATTGGTCGGACTGACAATACTCAGTACTGTTTATGCTCGCTGTTGAAGAGACTTTTTGCTCAACTTCTGATCAGGTACAACATTGTCATGTCTCGCGATTTCAGCGCCTCTTGATAGATGTATGACAGGGTGGGCCAAAAAGTAAGCTATTGTACTTTTTCCATATTTTTGCTAAGTATTGACCAATTTTTTCATTTTTTTCACCTCTAGACTCCGGAAAAAATTTGCTACTCAGTGACATGCAAACCACATTTATTATGTCACTACACTACCTTGTAAAATACAAATATCCAAAAACGTACAATATCTACAGATGGTAATAAGGTCGAGTGGTGAATTTTTATAGTATTTAAGTAAAATGTTAATTATAAGTTATAATAAGTGTCAAAAAGTTTAGGGGTAGCTACGGGGTAAGTTTTCATGTTTCAAAAAATAGTGCACAACTTGTAGGGCCGCACAATTGAAATACATTGCTCTGTATGCTCATGTAGTTAACTGAGCAAGATTGCAGCCATCAACCAACATTATTGCACATTAAAAATTACTGCACAGTAAAATCGCTAAAATTATTTGAAAAAAATGTTTATCATATTCACCAACGTTTTTTGACACTTACTATAATTCATATTTTGACATTTAAGTTAAATACCTCAAAAATTTACCATTAGATTTTCTGTCCATCTGTAAATATTGTGTGTTTTTAAATATTGATATTTTACAAGGTAATGTAGCGACATAATAAGTGTAGTGTGCATGCCACTGAGTAGAGAAATTTTGCAAAGTCCACTGGTAAAAATTGTGAAAATTGATCAATATTTAGCGAAGATATGGACAAAATACAATAGCTTACTTGCGTTGGTCTTTGTACACTGTGTCTCAATAAAAAAACGTGTCACGTTTATTTTTTGAATAACAATGGCCGATTTTTATAATTTATGGCACACAACATCAAGAAAAAACCTTAAGTAAATGACTGTAGTTTAGCTCACCTAACCTTTTAAGTGTTTTACACTACCTTGTGAAATGCAGAAGTTGTAGTTTGGCCGTTTACAACAATGAATTCATACTGTGGAGGGCATGCGTCGGCTGAGAAAATCACCAAAACCACAAAATCATTGAAAAACTGTCACATATTCAACATTAATCGCATTCATTTTAAGATCGTACGTCGGCGAACTGAAATGACGCATCAATAGCGAGTGAGCCGCTCTGGGTCGCGCGTTATTGGACGTGCTGTTAGCGAGTCTCGTCAACGTCCACTGCTTGCGTTCGTGCTGTTAAACAACATTTTGAGCGCATGCAGTAATAAAAATGTGACGTGACACGTGTAAGGTTTTGAGAGATAATAACTGTTACTACTGCTTGTCGTTATTTAACTGATCATTTCTGAGCTGATGCATTCATGCCGATGCCGTATATAAATTCATTGTTGTAAACGGCCAAATTACGACTTTTGGATTTCACAAGGTAGTGAAGCAACAATGTTAAGGTAAGGCGGGCTAAAATAAAATTATTTACGTAAAGTTTTTTTTGTGATGTTGCGTGCCAAAAATTATCACAGAGTTATTTGAAAAATAAACGTGGCACGTTTTTTTATTGAGACACAGTGTAGATGTTTGTCACTTGTGGCATCCGAAAAAGACATCCTGAACGGCGTCAAAAATGACGCCATCGTCGCTTAACTACTGCTTCTTGAAGTCTTAAAAATTGATACCCCTCACCCATCACGCTTCGAGCGTAGTTCTTAATGAACGTGGACGCCTGGCTGCGTGCAGCCGCCAGTCACTGAACATGGCCTGTTCAGTTCGTTGAATGACCAACGACATCTCGATTGTCACAGGCTCAACCAACATGGAGTCAATGGATAATTGGCGGATAAAAGTGCAAAATATCTCCCGATACGATGTAAGTGTGCACGATCAATTTCTTCGACAGAATGTCGTTTCACATTTCGCTTATTTGTGCGTTAGGAGTATTTGGAACAAAAAGTTGCCATTTTCGGACAACAAGTCAAGCTGCAATTACCGACAAAAAAGACTGTGGGTACTCAAAACTTTAATTTTATTGCCCAATTCTCAAAAATGGGACATTTTTAGTTTCAACCCCAAATTATTATAGATGTTTAAAAAATTATAAATTCCGACAAGGTTTGATGTGAGTTAAACTTTAAAATAAACATTTGCAAAAATGTTTTATTCTACACATAACCACGCCTTATATTTCAACGTTGTGTTTCAATATTTTGTACGTTTTCATCTAACCTCTATCGCAAAAATGTTGCTAGCGTCCGATTTTGCTAACTTAATGTCCGCTAGTCTACAAATTACGCGTAGGCTTGCGAGATAAGATAATACATTAAAGATTTTACATGCGTTTGCTAAACTAATATAAAAATTACCTTATTGTAAAAACAAGAAATTTGAGCTAATGCTCACGAGACGCGAGAAAGCCTATAGCAATTCCGGTTTAGTAGTTTAGCTGAAAATTGGGGTGTTCACGCTAAGTTAATATACAAATACCAAATTCTCTATCTGGATCGCATAACGATAGTAACGTGGCGCCACCTTGTGAATGATATAAACTTGTGTCGCAACCCAAAATCGCCAAAAAATCCATAAAACCTTCTATTTTGGCGTTTAAGGTCATCAAAGGTCATTAAATTCGGCGCCAATCGAGAGCCAGTGTACGACTTCCTATTAGTGATTAATAGTAACCTAGGCCCTATCTCGCAACGTTACTGAGATACAGCGACTCATTGGCCAAAAATCGCAAATTTTGCCCACCCCTGTCTCATTTAGCGCCCTCGTTCGGGGTGACCCCCTCCGAATTTATGAAAAAGCTTTGCGGTTCTTAAAACTACAGTCTTCTAGGCAACCGAGGGTGAAGATGTGGTGATCCTAGCTTGCACCGTTTTTGACTGATTCACCCGTGTGACAGACAGACAGACAGACAGACAGAATTGCGATAGCTAAGACGCGATAGCTAAGACAAGCAGTAGCTGCTTTTGCGAGTAAAAATACTGGACAATGATCCAAATTTCGCAAAAAAATCCAGATTGCCACCAAACTCAGTAATGACGTAAATACTCCAAAAAGTACTTAAGTACAAGTACAAAGTACTCATCAAATAATGCAGACCTACTTTAAATACAAGTAAAAGTACATAAGTACATATTACATAAGTACATATACAAAAATAAAAAAAAACTTATCACTTTTTTTCTGGGCCCATGCCCAACCTATCCGCAATTAAACTGACTGATAATTTCGACTACAGCAGTATCTTGAGCTGTCTTTCAAAGACGGCCTCGATCTAGTTCGCTGCTCCAGATAATGCCGTTGCTAAGCTGCAGTGGACTTGCTTGACTTATAGCGGCGCTGCATGCAAGCGCTCTACCGAGTATAAGATGTCGTCGGTGCCGCCGCCGCATGGCGCATTGCCACGCCAGCACGATATGGCGATTCGTGACGCACAGATGCGGCTCCCGCTGCTGCTTTTGCTGTCGACGTTATCTGCACGGCAGCAGAACGGCCGCTGAACCTACTCAACTGTGTTCAGCACACAGCCATCGGACCAACCGCGCGCGTGGTGGTAATTGTCTCGCGCCGTCTAATGTCCAGCATCATTCACTCGTCGACGAACGACAGCCGCCTGCAGCGATACGGCCCAGTTCATACGAATACGTAGACTGTCATCCGCAACCGTGAACGTTCTTCACTGCTAGCCAACTGCTGGTAATATTTGCCTGCTTCACAGGAACGATACTCCGCACGTGTTTATAGCGTGCCGATAAGATGATGACTGCTGAAACGACGTTGGTGGAGAACGTCTCGCTAACGACCTCGTCGTCGTCTTGGTTGCCGCAATACGAGACAGGCGACGTCATCTGTGGTAGAGTCGTTGACGTTATTGAATCGGTCGCATCACCGATCATCATCGGCGTCGGCCTGACCGGCAACGCTGTGGGTAGCGCGTCGTTGCTGCGCGTGGCCGGACTACGCAGTCGCGGCATAGGTCATCTCCTGGTCGCCCTCTGTGTCAGTGACGCCATCTTCCTGGCCAGTCTGCTTCCGACCTGGCTCGGACACCGCTATGGACGCGGGTACGACCTGTACAACAGCGACGGCTGGTGTGAGTTGCTGTCGCTCACGACCATGTCTTCCAACTTCCTGTCCACCTGGTTCACCGTGGCACTGGGCGTGGAGCGGTACGTCGCCGTCGAACACAGTCGACGTCACGGACGACGGTTGAACCGGCGGCCGACGTCCAAGCCGTACTGCGGGCCGACGAGGACACGGGTAGCGATCATAGCTCTGACGGTGCTAGCGACTGTCGTCTTCGTCAACATGGTCGTCAACATCGGTGTGGTGGAGCGGCCAGACGGGGCACCTGTCTGTGTGCCGCTGCCGCCTGCCGTCGATGCCATGCATGTGCTCAACAACGTCGACCTCTTTGTCAACGTCATCGCGCCGGGCCTCATCATCACCGCACTTTACAGCATCATCGGCGTCCGTCTGGCCGTCTCACGCTGCCGACGTAGTCGTGCCATCAGCCGTCTGGCACCGCCGAGCTTGTTACGACCAGGCTGTGACCGAGAGAATGGCGGAACAACCGTTTGTCCGACAGAGATCAGACTGACGCGGTCTGCGTTGCTGTTGAGCGGAATTGTTATGCTGCTTTCGGCATCAAACCACGCCGTGCGCACCGCCCACGTCGTCGCACAACTCTTTCGACTTCCGGTCTCGGTGCAGTTCGCCGGCGGCAGGGTTGTACAGCTGGTCGTTCGCGAGTTGTTCTACGCCAGTTTCGCCGTTCCTTTTTACGTCGTGTTCTTGTCACACAGTCGCATCCGTCGGTCGATTGTTCTTTCCCTGCGGCTAGCGCTGGAGTCCGCATGGAAGCGGCTACGAGTGGTCTGCAGTTGGACGTAGCAAACTGCGTCTAGGATTTCGTAAACTGGAGGAACAACAGTTTAACAGTCGGTTTGCGCCACAAGTTAATCGCTCATCACCTGTTTTCGTAGTCTTGACATTTACGTCGACATTTGCTATTTTTTTCTTATTCAAACGACATACACTATTCTTTCTATTAAATATTGGTAAATACTTACCCGAATAGAAAAGTAAAGCCTTTCCTAAGTCATTAAGTCCACAGAGCGCTGCTGATCTTCGTTTTCTTAGCCCTGAGCCAAACACAGAGCCACAGAGAGGAAGGACCCTTAGTACCCCCGGGCGGGGGCCTTACGTATGCTCAGGGGCCTCATGCTAAGTGTGAAAAAAAATTTTTATTTTTTAAAAATTATATATTCAAAATACAAAATGAATAAATATGTGGAAAATTTACCCAAAGTGGACAAATCTATTACTTTTTATTACTGTACAGTTATCTGTGACGTATTGCGGCCTAGGCTTATAAACGTCATTTTTTGAAAAGACACCACAAATTGTATCTGATTTTTGACGTTTCGTATTTTCTAAAAGTGGACAATTTTGCGACTTTCAGTGAATGTCCAAAAGCCAAAAGTGTTTCAGCTTCAGGGGGAAGGGCTTTGCCCCCTGACCTCTTGACTAGAAGCTCTGCCTCTGGACCCCGCTGGGGGCTCTGCCCCCAGACCCCTTTGTGTTTGGGGAGCTTCCAACTCTCTAACGCCGGTACTGGCCAAACACCAGTTTACACTGCGAGGACAACAGATATAGAGACTGTAGTGCGTCGTGCGGTGTGTTTGTTTACGTTCTTCCTTTTGCTAGTACTCATTACTCAATGTAGGGATGGCCAGGCTGAGTTGACCTGGATGGCTGGCTATGTTATGCGCAGATTGAAACCAACGCGTTACCAGTTAAGCAAGCCATCAAACTAAGGGCGTATTTCGTTCGGCTTAGTTATTTTCTTTTAAAGTCGTTGGAGTAGTTGTAACGGCACTGTTGTAGCCTACGTCTTAACACTATATTCGCCGTTGTTTACTCTCTAGAGAATTTACACATGCATTACTTGTGCATTTGTCATTTGACGTTTTAATCCATTACAATACTTGTATTTTTTAATTTTTTACAAGTTTTTCCTGCGTCTTTTTCAATGTATACGGGTTGAGTGTTTTGTAGACCGTGCTGCCTTAATTAATTAGACATTATGGATCGACGAATAAACAAATATAGGCTAGCGCCACCCGGCTCTGCCGCTCTGGAACCAGTTTGTTTGCCATGCTTTAGCAAACAATGGCGCATAATAGACAAGAAAATAAACCGTACTAATACTAATTTTATTTTTCAAATCTGTGCCATAGTCTACGCCATAATTAATTAAACATCGCCTTTTTGTTGCTCGTCTGGCCATCCGTCATCCTAGTGAATGGAAGCTGTTGCTTAATGAACTATAACCAGCAGCACATTTTGCCTATATCGTTCCTCTAAAACAGCAGTGTTACAACTGCAGTCGCTTGCCCGATACCTGGAGGTACAGACATTGACTGGAAAACATGAATCTCATTCTGGGTTGTAAAAAGCTTATACAGCGACGAACAACGACGACTGCAGCATGTTTACTGTGAATAGGCTGCATAGCACCACCCTGTACGTATCGTGTGGTCCCAGAAGGATCTCTCACCGGGCCGATTCTGTATGTTCTCTACAATGCGGGTCTCATTTAACTGATTGAGATGAGCGATCGGCATAGGTCTGCGTCCCTCTGCCTATGACCGACAGAGATATATGTGGCTTTTTTGCTCCAGCCGCCCGAGTGTTGTAGGCTACTTGATCGAATGGCTGCGCACACAAGGGACGTCTCCCTTGAATGATGTCGAACCCAGAATAAAACGCTGCAAAATCGCAACACTTTGGTGCGCTTCAGCAGTACGTAATCCAAACGGTCCACTTTTTGTGCAGTTTAGATTCTAAACGTTATGTAAGAGTAGATGTGGCGAGTAATTAAAAATAAGACATTTAGGTTTTTTCTTCACTTTTCTAGTCGACAAACTTTTCTGCCATATTATACCAGCTTCAGTTCTTGTCTTTATAATATTAATATGCCAGCATCATAACGGTCCCGCTGTACACCCTATTATTACGCGCGAAAAGCAGAATGCTTCGCGCGTCTTTGCCATCGTCTGGGCGTCTGTCTGTCTGTCCGTCCGTCTGTCTGTCCGTCTGTCACACTCGTGATCTGTATCAAAACGGTGCAAGCTAGGATCACGAAATCTTCACTGTGGGTTGCCCCAAGGTCTCTAGATTATCGTGACAAAATTTCGTGCCACTGGGTGCAGGGGTTCCCCTCGAACGAGGGCGTCAAAGAGAGGTATACCCCCTAAAAGGCGTCATTTTGCCGTTATTGGCTCGAATAATGTGAAAACGGTTGCAGATAGGTACATACATGCTGCTTATCATAACAAGCACTGGTGACAGGCTTTTTGGATTTATCAACATCGA
>Ga0056128_1009618_pt1 | contig 12117 bp, 6 predicted proteins | sample WorMetLIZISLAND2_FD_71113 | JGI IMG/M metagenome (GOLD analysis project Ga0056128, IMG submission 71113) | Marine gutless worms symbiont microbial communities from Max Planck institute for Marine Microbiology, Germany - Olavius geniculatus... ...
CCCTGCAGGAGTTAAGCCACGCTGCCCTAGATAGGCAGCGGTGGGCAGCGATAGTAAGAATGGCGTCAGACACCAACGGGCATTGAGCCCACGGTTGTCGATGATGATGATGATGACCTTCCCAATAATGTATCTACCCGATCTATCTCTAGCAACTTTCCAGGGCTAACAGCAAGATCACCGATTTACTGCTATAGTTATTGTAATTATAGTGGGCCTTAGCCATAGCGGACTTGCCCAGTGTGTGAAAAACTGGAAAGAGCCACTATGATACGTTAACCATAAGTTAAAGCTACCATTCACAACTGATTTTGTAATTAAATCACAAATGCATACACATTACTACATTACCTAATGTTTCCAAACAACATTCCAATAATTATTGTTTTTTTAATTTTTCGTGACACTAGTCAACAGACCGGAGAAATGTTTGCACACAGCTGATGACCTTGTATGATATATCTGTGTCAAAAAAAAATTTCCAGGACTTGCAGCTCTCTTGCATTTCACTCGGTGTAAGACAGAGTGTACGAGAAAATACTGACAAGAGGTTTTAACGTCAACATAAGACAGTTTTCGTTTCAAAACATTACCGATCACACATCTGTGAACAGAATGGCAGTAAAATCATAAACACACACTGACTGTCTGTCTTTCTGTCACTATGACAACAGCAACAAGCCAAAGATACCAAAATTCACGCAGACACACGGTACAGACACACAGACAAAATTCCGTCACATACTGATGCACAGACAGATGCTAGCAATGAGCATTGTGTAGAGTGAAACGGCTGCAGTGGGCAAGAGGCATGCATCTGTAACCTAAGACACTGAAAAACATTCAAGTATGCCAATATTCTGTACCATACAGCAACACAAAGTCAACAGAGCTGATGGATATGCCAGACACATTGCAAGGACTGAGAGCAGATAGTTTGGCAAGCAGCACGGAGTGTCTACCGTAAGACCAGTAACGATGGGCAGTAAAACCTACGAGACGCAATGGCAGAGAGCAAGGCCACAGTCACTAAGAGACAACACTTTGGCTTGGAACTGCTGACAACGAGCTGACTGTTCCCGATGCAGATGATTTGGCACTGTTGACTGCAGTCCCTGAAATGCAAATCACAAGTACAAAATCACTCGTCAAACTATAACCAATATAACTATACAACAACACAAAATCAAACAGAGCCTATCAGGATTCCTACTCTTACTGACAAAAAATCCAGGACTTTCCAGGACCACCATGAAAAATATTCCAGGACTTTTTTGCAGCCGATGAATGATTAAATATTACACACTGGCACCACAAATTAAAAAGTAGGAGATTACAAGTAATCTGCAAGGGAAGCAAACTAAAAGGATGATATCCATTTGAGCCTATGAAAAAAATGCATGATTTCAAGGATATTTTTCCAGGTCTTTCCAGTTCCTGGAATTTTCACGAAAAAATCCACGACTTTCCAGGAGGCGTGGGAACCCTGGCTACATCTACCCAAGGAGGAATGGCCAGGCTAAGTCATCTTCTTTACGTGTTCTTAGTTGTTCTACCCTAAGGCAGGTTTACAACCCATTCTCCTAACAGTCTTTCCTCTGACTTCCATTTTGTCCCTTAAGCTGAGGATCCACTAGGCTGTGTGCGGAGTGTCAATTTCGGGCGTTCCAGCATACACCGGTACACCAACATGCATCCATTATAGGGCTTCGGCTTTGTATCAGCTGCTTCCCATCATCTTGCAGTGCGGTCTTCCTCAGTACTACTAGCAGGCATGAAGCAAAGTAACTTCACACACCATACCTCCAAGCCAAGCCGCAACACTCACAACAGGTACTGACACAACATCCGGTATTCTGTGTCTGTTTTAGCAGCCTTTATTTACTTTGGGATCGAAAAAAAGTTATTGACAAAAGTAACTACTGGGATGCATGTGATTTTTACACGCCAGATAGGCATACCAGTGGGGTCAGAGTATGAAAAGAATCGGCAATATAAGAGAAATATATGCTGTGTCTCAAAAAAAGTATCCCAGAATTTTCAACTGTAACTTGAAAACCAATTACCAGACTTTGATAATTTTTGGTATAAATATTGCTGACACAACTTGCCATCAAATGACCATTCAGTTTCCCACCTCACCCAACGTTTGTTTCTGCACTACCTGGGGAGAGCACAACCAGCAAAACATCACTTTTTTATCCAATGCAATTTGATTGCTTAATTAACATAACATGTAAAAACACACATTGTTCACATTTCTGACACTGTGGCTGACAACTCATCCAGTTGTCCATTTTTCAACTGCCTGCAGTAAAATTGCTCGAAGTGTTTGCCCACTATGTATGTGAACATAGACAAGGAGACGCTTTCTCCATTCATTGATAGCAATATCGACAATGTTCTGCTCCAGACCAATCGAACCTCTACCAGTCGCTTCTTGACTTTGCAAACATTCCTAAACTTCATCTGGTAGACACATTGCTGCAAGACCTGCTGTTGGGACCAACAAATTAGGATAGATGTAATTCATTGACGTTTTTCATTCACTTTAACACATATTATGCTTGCTCTGCTTTCCCCAGGTAGTGCAAAAGCAGACAATGGTTGAAATGGAAACGAAAACATTTATTTAATATCCAGTTATGTTGGAAATATTTCTGCCAAATATTATTAAAATCTGCTAATTTTTATTCAAGGCACGATCGATAATGTTGAGGATGTTTTTTCAGGGTTTCCTTTATTTTAACACATATGTTGCTTGATCTGCTTTCCCTAGGTAGTGCAGAAGCATACATTGGGTGAGATGGGAAACTGAATGGTTATTTGATGTAAAGTTGTCAGGAATATTTGTACCAAAAATTATTAAAATCTGATAATTGGTTTCAAGTTACAGTCGAAAATGTCGAGAATACTTTGTTGAGACATAGTGTACAGCAGAGATACACACAGCAGAAAGGCTGGACAAGTGTACAATTTGTACTGATAAATGTTTTCACAATGCACTGATGACACCATCATGACATTCTGCATACCTGTTACTGGCACCGCATTTGGCGTTTTTGCCGGAGAAACATAACCTTTCAAAACTGGATCTAAACATACAACACAGCATACATACATGTAAGCCACGACTTCAACTGTCGACAAGTTAGCTACAAGTACAAGTATAACGACCTTTGTATCCTAATGAAACTGCAGATTATGGGTATAATAACCAGTAACAAAATTTCACAGAAAGGGAAAATGCCAAGTTCCACGTGTACAGCAGAAAAAAATGAAATAATGCCTGAATTTTGGTAACTGCTTTAAATGCCAAATCAAGACCAAAGCATACCTGTGAATTATTTGTTTCTGAAATAATGCCTAGACAAATATTAAGCATGCTGCACTTAAAATTTATTCAATATATTCCATAACAGAGAACCAACTAGAGCTAAAATGACCACATTTTGAAACTTTCTAATTTCATTCCCTATATTTGACTTGCATGCTACAACTTTTGTTTTTCAACATTTAACCTGCATATTTTTCTGAAGTTCACCCAAATTTGGCCATGCTCTCGAAAGCCTTAGAGAATCACCTTTGTAGATAATTGCAGCAGGTCTTTTACAGGCCAGCGGCCACTTTAGCATTTGATAGCAAGTGATAATTTAGGCATGCAGATGGACGAACAGCGTGTCAAATAACTCACAAAAATACGGGTGTTCCATTGCCTCGCCAGCCGTGAGCCTGTCCTGGTGGTCGTACCGTAGCAACTTGTCAAGGAAGTCCAGAGCCTCGGAACTGACAAGATGTTCGTTTTCACTGTGAATGAAGCGTTCCCATCGCTTGCGTGAGTGCCTACATGTACCGCAATGCAACCAAGCTAAATAGAGCCAACTGTCAGTTCAGTTATTGCTTTTTAAAAAAACCATTTATCCATCCAATCAGTAGGGAGCATGTGGATCAGGCACTGAAATATCACTACTTGTGTACTTCGGTTTATTCACTGGTGGTAATGAGTACGGCAAAAGATGCTAGTGATCCAGAAAAAGCCAAATTACTGGATGGCACATCTAAATCCTCAAACCCAGAACAGGATGAAGTTAAAAAGTCCCTTTAAAATCTATCCAGTGCCAAAGGGTCAAAATCCACACTTCACTACATTAAATGCCACTAAGGATTGCCGCATGTCAAAGCAAAAATTAGCCCGCAGAAAATTCTCGGCCTGGAAATGTCAACAGTCGGGCACAAATGCTGTGATTACCTGCCCAGGATGTCGTTGAACCGTGGGTCCAAGTCTATCTGATATTTGTCAATGTACTCGAACAACTCCTCTGTCCCAAGAACCTTCGCTATGCGAACAAGCTGCAGGACAGATACAATACAACACATAACTTTCTACACCGCTGCAATCATATACTTACCAACTGCAACACACCAGAAATGAGACAACGGCTAACAGTGGCCATGCACAGCATGCATTCAACTGTGATTAACCGGCTTTGTGAAAATACTTGTTGCTTATGTTGCGAAAGAAAGATAAATGCAGCACTGAATGTAGCAAGAAAAATGCTAACAGCCAGTCACAATTTCTGCTTGACTAGCCACAATCTTGCACATGAATTTATAATACAAAACACAGTTCTTGTCAATGACCGGTATCGTCATACCTGATCATAGTTGTCGTGGCCATGGAAAAACGGCTCCTTTTTGAATATCATGCTGGCGAACATGCAGCCAAGACTCCACAGATCAAGTGAATAGTCATAGAGCTGAACACAGTATACATAACAGCAATGACGTTTGCTGAAATTAAATCCAGGCATCAAAATCCCTTCCACAAACATATGCAGGCAGAACACAAGTGGGGATTACAGTCCAAAGAAAAAGAAACAAAATCTAACTAATTATGGAAATTATGCAAAATAATAATTTAAAAAAAAGTTTACCAGCCATCAAACCAGAGCACACCTGATAGTCAAGCAGAAGTTCTGGACCTTTGAAGTATCTCGAGGCAACGCGGACATTATACTCCTGGCCAGGATGGTAAAACTCAGCAAGACCCCAATCTATTAGTCGTAGCTGTATGACAAAACACATAAATTTTAATGCATTTAATGAATTTGCCAGTTCTAGGAAACATTTAGGCATTAAAAACTGCTGTGTTGTAGTGGTATGTGAAGATGGCCAGTAGAAAAAAATAAATGGCTGTACATCCAAGTGTTGGTCTTCTTTGCACACGCAGTAAGTGTTAAAACAAATGCCTCATTGCTGTAGTGATGAAGATAAAGACAAAGAGCAAAAATGTTTCAGTCTTTACACGGCCGTTTGGTTCAGTGATAATATGTGAGTCGGCATCAACACTACACAAGTTCCACACTGCAAACGAGTGAAAGGTGTCGCCTGAAGACTAAATAAATGGAAGCCAGCGCCACCACAAATTCCACTACTGCTCGTAAAAACAGCTACTGTAACAGCAGCTCTGTTTACCTTCCGAGCTTCGTGGTCGATCATAACATTGTGCGGCTTGATGTCTCGATGCATGATGCCTTGGCTGTGACAGTATTCCAACGCCTGCAAATAATTTCCACACGTTGTAATGACTGCTCTGGCACATACTTCGATGTTTCTAGTGTTATTATAATTCAACTTACAACAAGTCATGTCACTGACCTGCATCATCAACATTCGCCAATTTATCAATCACAACAATTGCATCTAATTATCATCAGCACTCTGCAATGGCTGCCGCTGCAATTAGGCAGCATTACCGCAAACACTAGAAGTACCAAGACCCCATCCAGCAGCAGTTACGGGGATGACTTACACTAGATGAGATCTTAATTAGGGTTGTTAAGACTAGCCATTCACTCTGACCAGCTAACCGTCAACAGAAGGACCGGTTAACCGGTTAACAGTGGGCAAGCAGGCGACGTGTTGCTGAGAGGGTGGACAAGACAGACTCAGGTGCCCTCTTAACGACACAAAGCGCAAGGCCTGGACAACATGACAGCATGGGATGATGTGTGTGTGTGTTACGGACTGACTGACTGACAGGCATATAATAGTCTGCCGCTCACGCTCACATTTTCCAACAGCCTACCTCACCCGTTGCATCACCAGTGCTGTCAGTGTGGTAAACACCGCTTCACTGTCTGGCACTAATTGGCAACTCACCCACGGTCTCTTCCATTCATTCAAAGATGCCAAGCCTCACTCTCCCCTCTCACTCGGGGCGCACAGCACCGAAGATGATCTCAGCTTTGATCACAGATGATAACACCTGCAGGCGGGCAGGTGGTCGAGCAGAGTCCTGTGTGGCTCATCTCATCTATTATTGCGGTTAACCAGACCGACACATTCAGGCCCGGTCCTGAAGGCAAAACCGGTCCAACGGTTAACCAGTTAACCGTTAACAACCCTAATCTTAATACGATTTATGCGGAAATAAGCTATCTGTGACTTGGCTGTTTCCCATGTGGAAAGGGTTAGAATTTAGGGTTATGGTCATTAAGTCAGGGTTAGGGCCAGTTTTAGCACTTAGGAAACAGCCACATAAAAAATAGCTCAGAATAGTTATTGTTATTTATTCCAATGCTTGGCTATTAATTAGTTCAAACAAACAGTCCTTAAAAGCAATGCAAAAGACGTCAGATTCACAATTTTTTACCTGCCCGCAGAGAGCACCCATCCATGTAATAACCACTAGTAGTAATGATAATGTGTACAAGACAGGCATATTACATCCATACAAGTGGCTTCAGTTGAACGAGATAGCTGCAAGTACTGAGTGAGTGAGTAGGGTTCAACATTCCACCCGACACAGTATAGGTCATTTCGGGGATGGCCTTTCCAAGTGGAATGCACACAAACACATAATAAAGGAACAGTAAGTTAATCCGTGTATAGAATTCATCTTAAAACTAAAAGAAACCATTTGAAATACAACAAATGTAATATAAAACCGAGAAGCTGCCTGTCGCTGTTCCTCCACAGGCAGTTCAGGGACATACAGTCAAGCACAGAAGTGCTTACCAGCTTTCTTAATAACTGTCACTAAAAGAAATACTTGGTAAACTGAATACGTACTTTTAAAACCTCCAATATATAGTATCGGATGTCATAGTCGGAGAACGTTTGATACAGTTGCTAAAAAGACCACACAAAACAATGACAAACACTATAATAACCAAAATGAATATTGCACCCTTAGGCAGCTACAATGCAACTAATAAATGCTGAAAATTTATATTACAACACAGCTGGCTAAACAAACAAACTGACATACGCATTACACAATATGCTAGACAGTTGGCTGATTACCCGATTCCTGCTTGATACCTCTATAACAAAAAATAAATATGGTTTACAATCCTTGCTGATGACCCGATGGTGAAATACAGAACACAGAATGTATGCTCACAAAGATGTCAAATCTAAGTCTGTGGTAAATTTAGAAAGTTAGGGTGCTGCTGTTATAACTATACAACAGCCACACTTCTGATCAATGACTTCCAATGTTAATAATATATAGTGACATTCACCAAAAAAACTGCAAGCCAGTGGGCAGAATGAATCCCAACACACTGACAAAGCAGCACATACAAGCTACAAAAGCACTGAGCGTTATTACACATTTAGCACTTGTCAGTACAGCACACTCAATGTGTGATGATAATGATGATTCCAATGACGAAATGATGACTGTGATACAGGCATTGTCACACATACCTTGAAGTCAGTATTGTTGACATATTCAAATATCAATGCAGGCGTTCGAGACTGCAAAAACACACATTAAGAAATTCAAAAGATAACTGAATGAATCTTACTATAACGTGCGAAAAGTTTGTCTGTCATACCCTTCTGGCGCTGTCTATATTGCACGGTCGCAAACCCCGACTCTGACATTTGAGTCCCTAGGCCTTAAATACGGGTGCTCCCAGCCTCCCCACCTTCCTCCACGAGCAGCCCAAGAGTAGACCCCTAAGCCGCTGCCATAACCGCCGTCGCCAAATAATTTTTTCGGTTAGCCACTGCCGCCGAAAAAGTTTTTGGCTAAACCAGCTTAGCTGATGTAAGATTTTATGCATAACCACCACCAAAAAATCGACTAGCCAAATTCTGTCAAATTGTGCAGTTAACTATATATGGCTCAATTAGCTCTTTGCAGACTATTAATTCAAGTTAAACCCAAATTCCATTATGCCGACTTTGCGACAGCAGACACAATACATGAAAGTCCGCAACACAAATCATGTCGCAGACTTTCATAATTTGTGTTGCAGACTTTCCTGATTTGTGTCAGCAACAAAGTCCCACTTATCCTGTACATTGTAACGTACTAAATTTTATTAGAGCGACACAAACGGGTTCATCGCGGACTTTGTTGCAAACATCTCGACATGTTTCATGATTTGTCCACAACTTTCCCCGTGAGGAAGTTTCGGTGAAAGTCGGTGTAATAGAATTTGGGCTTTATCACGCACAGTTATCGAATGTCCATTGCTATAGTTGGCAGTCTGATTTTCGGCTAGCCGCCATAGCCACCGAATTTATTTCAAAACCGGCACCGCCAAAAAAATATTCGGCTAGCTGGCTTAGCCGGCTAGCCACCAAAAATTGTAGTTAGCAAGCCGATACTTTTAAACAAATTCAGCTTATGGGTCTACCCAAGAGGGGTTGAGTTACCAGGCAATGGAGTGGATCATCCCATAACAAAATGGACCCACTTGTAGGGTGGAAACTTTGCTAGTAATTTACAATTCCTACTGCAAACAACAACAACACATTCCTCTGAGAGCTCCAGCTTAACGCCACCACGCCTGACAAGTTGTCTCAAATTAACTTAGCCAATAATGACGATCAACATATATGTAAGTAAAAATCCACAACTATTACAATGCACTAAATGCTGGCGGACTTCTGTGAATCACCGGACAGAAAATATGATTATTAAACTAAGTAATACAGTCTTACAGCATCACTAAACAGACAGCAGACACAGGCTGGAGTGGCCCTGAGTCTGTCACTTTGTGGCACCGAGAGCACATTAGGTACAGTGTACATGTAGCTCACTGACAGTCTAAAGCCTGTAGTTGTTAAATGTCCAAAAATAACTTTATCTGACAAGAAACCTATCATATTTCAGCTACCTTGCAGTACAATTGATATGCCGAATGCAACAGACCAACAAAAACACTGATAGCACCGCATTGCAATCTAGGTATTCTGCCACTTTATCAGTGTTCTGAACTGTGCAATAGTTACCACTGGATCTTTGACAATCGCTAGCAGATTAATGACATTTGTTCCATTTCGTAAATTCTCGAGAATCTTTATCTCTCTTTTTATTTTCTTCTTCTTCACCGGCTATCAAAAAACACAACAATAACTACTATTATTACTATTTCATGTTTATTGTATAGTTTATTTTATTATTACTGCTATTATTACTATTTCAATAGTCAGTTCAATGTGAAAACTTACAAGCCTCACTTTGTTTCTGATGCACTGTCATAAAACATGCAATCTCTGCACTATCAGATTTTTGATTACAAATCAAAACTATTAACAATAACAACTGCAAAAAATGATCTTTCTTGGCACTGTTTTACTTCAACAATAATAATTACAACTTTCAGACAAATATCGCAAAACAACGAAAGCTTAAAAATCCTTTAATAGTCCAGAATAAAAGATAATCATTGACATTATTATCTCTAATACCAGTAACAATGTCAAGAAACTTAACAACACAGTTCACTATAATGCTGACATGAGCTACATCTATCGAATGTGTGTCCATCTGCACCAGCGATAAGAAGAAAGTGTGAATAAGTTTACTATAGAATGTCAAAAGTATACAGTAGTACAAATTCAGTCTCAAGTACAAGGAAGCACTTGCATTAGTTATCAGTAAAGCGCAGGCTGACAATGACTAACTTCATATAATATCTGGGCAGTCATTTCAAATTTAATGGTGATGAACAGTATCTAGTGAAATCTTCTGTCAGTATGCTAGTCGGCTAGTAATGTGACAAACTGTACCTTGAGAATTTTGATGACACACTTTTCGTTGCTTGTGACGTTAATAGCCTCAAAAACTTCACTGTACTTTCCACGGCCTAGCTTCCGTACACACTGATAATCATCCTGCTGACTACAAAACACAGAACACCCCACATGTAATGACACAATATCAAAAGCTATTCTAAATCAGCATTCACGTTAACACAAAGAAATCACATAAGCTAACATAGTTAACAAGTCACAGTTCCCATTACTAAGCATGGAAAAACGTCTCATTCGATAAAAATGGCCCTAACTAGCCAAAGAACAGTTCTTAGCTATTAATGAATGACTGAAAACAGTTTACAACGCAAGATGTCCATCTATCATAATGTTTCAGAGACAAATCACAAGTACTGTAGCTGATAAGATATTAGCTCCATCTAGCCAGAACATGTCTTAGCAAGTATCCAAACCAGAGGCACATCTGGCAAGGTAGTGGCTATGAGATTTTGGCTGCAATACACTGCGAACCACTAAAATTTTTCATCAGACAACAATGTATGTTAGTGGCTAGTGCAGACAAATGTGACGTCACATTTGTCTACTAAAGATGGTTATTGGTGGTTGTAATTGCTGAATTTTGAGTAAAAGTAGTGATTATGCAAACAATTCTGCATTAACTTTATTTTATACTGTTTGGAGACATATTTAGTTTTTTTTCAAATGTCATCCAAAAATTGATACGTACAGAAGCCCTGGATGTTGGCCTAAACTATAACGTAGCGTATGCTCGTAGTGGCTGGTAGCTGTCTTGCCGTAGCCGAGTGTCCTGTAGCATAGCAGCAACGAGCCACTCGTAGCCACTACGTTACCGGATGCGCCTCAGTTTACAGCTCAAAATGTGGTTACCATAGTGCTGGAGACAAACTTAAATAGCAACTCACTCACCCCCAAGTGACAACATGTGATTCATAGTCCCAATAGTCGCGTGTCCGATGTGTGTTGACGTCAGCATAGACACGAGCCCGGCTTGGCACTGGCATCCTTCTGGAGTAGTAAACCAACTGGTTGCGAATGACACACGAGGAAACAGTAACTAGCAATCACCACAAACCATCACAGATCAACCTCAGCCTATGATCACCGCAGCTTAAAGATTAACAAAAAGTACAGTAGCAGTACTACCATTCTGCTACCATTTAGCATAAAGCATAGACTCTGAATTTAAAATGATAACAAACACAAAACTCTATGCTAAGCAGAGATATGACACAGCAAAGGCTGTTGCTTTGGCAATGATGCAGTACACAAACTAAAATATCACTATAATTACTTGCTTATTTCCTTACTTACAGCTGCATAATGCTATGTCAGCAACAATGATATGTTTAAAATATACTGCTCAGAATTTTGAAAAACACTGAATCCATTAGCAGTAACTGCTGACAGCAGTCAAGATTAGTCATTGGAAATATTAGAAGACAGACAACACAAAAAGCAAGCGCATTAGTACCAGTGAAAGCACAATTCTTGCCAAAACTTGACATCAGACATGAAGAGTACTGCTCTAGCTAAGCCAAATTATTTACAAACTAGAAATTTGGGGCAAAGCCCAACTTGAGTCCGACCGGCGGTGGGGGAAATTAGAAAGGGGGGGGTAAAATTTTCCCGGCATAAAAGTCACGTGGCCCGAACTCAAATGCATTGGCATACGCCAAACGCGCATTGTCGACTTAGGGTAGGTCAACGTGAGCGCTTATAACTTTGTTCGTGGTGGACCGAATTTCACAACTTTTTTTTTGTTCAACGCCGAAAAGATCCTTCTCGTCAACGCCATTTAGATTTTGTCGCTATCTTCATCGATTCCAGAGATATTTGCGGTCAAACTCCAAAGTTGTCGTAAAACGTACTAAATTTTGGACATTTTTTGCCCTCCCAAATTTTAAGGGGGGCAGTGCCCCCAAACTTCGTACTTGCGTTAACACCCCAACCTAGAGACGCGTCAAGTGCCAAAGTTTCGTCAGGCTACACTTCTTAACTCCGAAGTTATAAGCGCTCCTTTATTGCATTTTAAGCCAATTTTTGACTCCCCTTTGAAAAAAGTTGTAAGGGGGCCCC
>Ga0056128_1009619_pt1 | contig 12117 bp, 8 predicted proteins | sample WorMetLIZISLAND2_FD_71113 | JGI IMG/M metagenome (GOLD analysis project Ga0056128, IMG submission 71113) | Marine gutless worms symbiont microbial communities from Max Planck institute for Marine Microbiology, Germany - Olavius geniculatus... ...
ACGTCCCAGTGGTCTCGTCCAGTTTCCTGCGGGGGAAGCTGTTAAGATCTGTTTTGCATCTGTTTCATCAGGCATTCGTGCAATGTGTCCGAACAGAGACAGGCGCCTTGACTGGACTATGGCTGGGAGATGGGGTTGCTTGGTTAACCTTCAAAATGAATAAACAACCAGTGCCTTTAACCGACCGGGTCAGTATACCAGCCACAGTCCTGGCCACAGGGCCTACTGTTACACAGAACTCGCCATTTCTTCCCTAACGATAGCTATAACCACCACCAGCACTTATTTTGCCTACCCAGAAAGGGACGGGCAGACTGTACTACTCGTAACAAATTAATCACCCACTCCCACTGACCAGATTTGGAAATCAAGAATCTCTCTCCAAATGAAGTTGAAGCTGTACAATACTTGCATTCTACCTATTTTCCTCTATGGTTCTGAGTGTTGGGCAGTTACTAAGAATGATGTGCACAAGATCGATGCACTTGATCAGTGGTGTCTGAGAATGCTGCTAGGAATCAATTGGCACCAGCATGTGTGCAACGACGAAGTCAGAAGGTTGACCAAGCAACCTCATCTCTCAGCCATAGTCCAGTCAAGTCGCCTGTCCCTGTTCGGACACATTGCATGAATGCCTGATGAAACAGATGCAAAACAGATCTTAACAGCTTCCCCCGCAGGAAGCTGGAGGAGACCAATGGGACGTCCTCATATTACATGGATGAAAACCATTCAGCAGAATCTGAAATCCAGCGACCTCAATATGGACGACGCAGTTGACTTGGCTCAGAACCGTCAACTCTGGGGATTGATGTCTACGTTCGGCGTTACGCACTCTTAGTGGTGCTTGTCAGAAATGATGATGATGATGACTCCCACTACTGTTAGGGCACGTACAGAGAGATATAACTGAACTGAACTGACCAATAGGCAAGTAATAATGCATTACAGTAGGCACCATCTAACAGCATCAGTGTCTATATGACCACACACACGTATGCGTCAGCCAATGACCAATGGGCTTGCCATGCTTGCCCATTGGTCAGTTCAGCAATAACTAAACCACGTCAGTTCAGCTCAGATCAGTTACTTTTCGCTCCGTACATGCCTTTACATGTTACCTCCTCCTGAAGTGGCATAAGATCAACAGAAAGATCACCAAAGAGCGCCTAACTGACTGTCACACACTGACTGTCTTTCTCCTGCTTCGTAAACTATTGACTGCTAAATTCTAATAAAACATCTTACCTAATATCTATGACATTATCACATCAAAAATAGCCTATCATGTCTGATGTGACAACTGGCAGTAAAGGGTGCAATGTGCCCATAGTCATTGTGAAATTCTGAAGTAAACGTAATAATTACCTGTGTGTCATCGTCCTCAGCGCCATCCTGCTGTGTGACATCATCCTGAGTCTGTGCGGGAGGTCTGTCAGTAGGTGGTCTATTGACAGCACCTGCAGCAGGCTGTGGCTCAGCGACTGCAGCATTTCTCTGATTGAAGCGAAACCACCCCGCCTGACAGCTGTCACACAATGACAAGCTTAGTTGTACAGAAAGTACTTTCAGTTCTCTCATGACATTATAGACAAACTGTTAGTTCTTGGTCTTTCGGTAAAGATCTTGAGATCGCTGTAATAACCAAGACATAAACATGGGTGTAGCCAGAAACTGGAGTTGCACGGAATGCACTCTAAGGCCCAAAATTGAAACCAAGGGTTGAAAGCCGGGAAATGCTTTTGGGGAGGCAACAGCAAGTTTCCCTATCCACCAGCCAGGGGTCTTCGGAAGCACTGTAAGCTACACTGGCAACATCCAGAATAAAGCCCAGGTTGCAAATGATAAGTTTTACCTCACAAATTTACATATTTCTTGGGCTATGCCCTGCACCCTCTGGCTACTAGCCTGTGTATCTAAATTCAAAACCACACTGGCAAATTTACAAGTCATCTATTTCATCTATAATACAACTTTTTTCTTCCATTGTTGATGCGCGGCTGCCTTCTTCGGAACGAATGTCCACCAGGTGTCGCTGTGACGGAAGTAAGCAGTCATAGACATTTGGTAGTTGGTAGAACCTCTCGTCTCGGTTCATCGACCTGTCTTGTTGTTTTCTAACGTGTATCACTTCCCAGATCCACTGGTACATTCTGTTGCTTTCTCTGTCAATTACCTTGGCATGGTCCCAGTCTAAGATGTCACAGACTGGGACGAGGCCAAGACAGAGAAAGCAACAGAATGTACCGGTGGATCTGGGAAGCGATACACATTAGAAAACAAGACAGGTCGATGAACCGAGACGAGGGGTCCTATCAACTACCAAATGTCTATGACTGCTTACTTCCGTCGCAGCGACACCTAGTGGACATTCGTTCCGAGGAAGGCAGCAGCAGTTGCCGAAATGTCAACAATAAAAGAAAAAAGGTTGTATTAAAGATGAAACAGATGACTTGTTTCAAGCTATGAGTATGTTCAACGACACATTGGTAAATGTTTTACGTTTTGTGCATAATCGAAGTGACTGCATAACAACTGAGAAAACTGTAAGTATAGGAATGTAAATGTGCCTACACAGCAACATGATTAACTGAACTAACACAGTTCAGTTTCGGAAAAAATAAGTAAGCAGGGCGAGTCCATTGGTCATTGGTTAATGCGTGTGTGAGCATAGTCACTTAGGCCACCGATGCCGCTAGACAGTGTCTACTGTAATGCATTACTGCTTGCCGATTGGTCAGTTCATGAAAAACTAAACCATGTCAGTTCAGTTCAGTTACGTCACTCAAAGCGAGTAAACAAACTACTAACAGGTAGACAATGATGACAAGGACCATGGTTGCAACGAAGCGATCAAACGACGAGTAGAAATACAGAATGCACAGCAGCAACAGGAACCGAATGAATGTATAAACCCAGTCCAGCCAATCACGATTCCCCATCTCCTCATCGTCATCGTCATTGGCCAGTGGACCTCCCTGCGCATTCATTCGCACTATCTCCCGTCGAGGTCTCTGATTGGCCGCCGCAGCATCGGCCCGCGCAGCATTGACTGCCTGATGATTGGCTCCCGCTGGTGCGTTTGGCACTGGCTCATTGGGTGGCACAGGAACTTGCTGCTGGTAAAACCCAGGTTGATAGCTACACAGCAAAAACACAAATGCATGGTTCTTACCCATCTGTCAAAATCAAATTCAAAAACTTTTCCAGAACCATACAATAATATATAAGCAGAACTAAATTAAATCAAACCAGAATTTGTATAAGCATTACGCATACATAAAAACGTCCAGTTCACATTCAACAATTCAACACCTTCAAGCCTTAATCAAAAACTGGAATTATCAGCAAAATTTATCAAATGCATCAATAGTTGTCACTGAACCCAATTATCACGTTCGCCCATGCCATTTTAGAAAATCAAATTCAAGCACTTTCAAGGACCTTCAGACACAGACTTGACTTTCAAGGACCATGTCTGTTTTCAAGAACTTTCCAGGCCTTGAAAATCTGGAAAAAAATTCAAGGACTTTCAAGGACCTGCAAGAGCCCTGCAGATGATACTGTGTGACTGACAGTATTTTATTAGTGCTGCGACCGATAAAAAATTGTTTGTCGAAAAATCTCCAAAATCAATCGAAATTAATGAATAATGCAAGGACACCAAACTACAACATGAAATGGAGAGCTAAACAAAATGTTTACACTGTTTGGTATAAACTGACAAAGTTTAGTAAAATTGAAGCAATATTAATATCACTCACTAGCGCATACACTGTGCCATGTACTGGGCATAAATGACTTAATGTTACTGCAACTGGAGTACCAAAAGTAACTCTGATAAAACTAAAAATTTCGGACAGGGTCCAATGTGAAACCACCTGGTGTCATAACTCTGACTGTCTTTCTAGGTCCACGACAGTGATGTGCGGATCTCAAAATTTTGAGTCCTTGTCAGTCCGTAGATTATTACCAGGGATCTGCGTTCATCCGCATCCAGAACAAAAGAGAAATATTGAATCCGCTGTCAGTTTGCATCCACACTGAATACTCGTATGCCTAGTCTTTAATACATAAGTAAGTAAGTAAGTAAAACATAAATTTATATAGCGCATATTGTTAAATTAACCTCTAACGCGCTTGTCACACTGGTACTGACTGAACGGGATTGTTTTAAAGGATCGTTTGAAACTGTCAATGTCACGCGCTGGATCTCTCTGGCAGTGAGTTCCAGACCGCTAGACCAGCGACTGGAAAAGCCCAATGGCCATACGTGTTGAGCCGACAGCGTGGTACAATGAGCCGGTGTCGGTTGGCAGAACGTAACGTAGTCGATGTCGAGATGCAACTTCGATGGCTGGAGTGATGCGCACAGCGAGGTACCGAGGTGCTTGTCCATGCAAACAACAGTACGTCATGAAGCCGAGCTTGAAGGTGACCCTCTCAGGCACATCCAGCCAGTGCAGTTTGTCATGCAGGAGTGTCGACGGACCACGATCAAACTTCTTCGTATCATTTAGGGACGACTGATTCATGTCCAGTTTAAAGATAACCTATAGGTTAAAGTCGGTAATTCAAAAACTTAACCTTTGTCACGTTGATTCATGATGCAGATTTTGCTAAAATTTAACCTCAATTTCATCCATATAAGGGCAGTCCTTCTACCCAATTTTGGTTTTGGCCCACTGTCCGGTTTTGAAAAAGAAGTGAAAAGAAGTGGAAAATAAAGAATGAAATTAATTAAAGCAATATCAGCATGACTCACTAGTGCATGTACTGCGCCATATACTGCGCATAGGTCTGTTGCATCCATAATAGTTGTTCTGCAGTATAGACCGGCGCCTGCATAAAACCTGCCTGGCCTGGAGGCATTCCAGGCACTGGTCCACCCGGCTGCATCCCGAGGTGGATGTGTGGATTCGGCAACGAGTAATGATGACTTGCTGATGACATCACACTGCTGCACCAGCAAACACAACTGCAGATACATTAAGCAAGTAAGCTGGTATATGTGAGCAGTTTCTAACAGACATTTCAAATGCACATGTTTACAATAAAACACACATACAACAAGAAGCCCAGCTGTCACTAGGATGGGCTTAATGTACTACCTATATGAAAATGCTAATGTCCGACTTCCAGTCGTGGAAAGAAAGTAATTTCCCAGAGTCAGCATCACTCCGTATATGCTATGGTGATGCTGCTATATCAAATGCTACAATCAAAACGTTTCAAAGCTAAAGCTAGATGGAAATGTCTGACTGTTAGCATTAAGACAGCGCCAGTGCAGTTCAAACCTGTATGCATAACCTGAAAAGGCGTAAAGAAGAACATTTGAAGAGAACCAAAATGAGAATGCTAAGATGGATTCTCGGCCTCACGTTGAGAGACAAGAAAAGGAAGGACAATATCCGTCGCATCCTCGGAGTAGCGTGCATCACGGACAAAGTATGGGAGGCCAGATTGAGATGGTTTGGGCATGTACAACGCCGAGAAGAGGAGGATTGTGTCAGGAGAATCTTGGAGGCAGACGTACGTGGACAACAGAGTAGGGGAAGACAGAGAAAAAAGTGGATCGACGTCGTGAAGTACAGCATGGAGGACTTGCGGGATCGACCTGATGGACGTGGAGAATAGAGCCGAGTGGAGACGGAAAACCCATGTGGCTGACCCCTCACCTGAGGGATCTAAACCAACCTGAAGGCGAGAGAGAGAGAGAGAAAGAGAGAGTGCAGTTCAAACCTGTAAGTGGGAGGTTGTGGTGTCCGATGACTTAAAGGCATGCTGGGGGCAACAGTAGCAGGGTGACGCTGTCTAAGTCCTTCTCCCATCATGTTCGCAGTCTACAGCACACAGACATGTACACATAGTAACAGACATACAAACACACAGACAGACAGACAGATGCATACACACAGATACAAACATATAAACACTGATGTACTTACAAATGAATAGAGCTACACTGTCTCAAGCAGTGCAGCCTGTCAACAAGTAAGTGGCATTTTTGTTCTCTTAGTTATAAAGTATCACCATGGCAATTTTTTAAAGAAAAATACCATTGCTGCAGGCAAAAGTGGTACGTGACACTTCGGCACCGCCATTTTGGCGCGACCGTTTCGGCGCCTGGATGTTTAGGCGCCGCCGTTTCGGCGCTGTGCTGCTTTAGGCTTATTGTAGATACGTGAAAGAAGCTGCGACCGATCGTATACACATTACAAGTAAAAAAAACGTAAAGTCCTTCCCGAGCCTTACGGCACATAAGGCGGCGCTGATCTCCGTTTCCTAAGGCCCTCAGCCAGACACCAGTTTTTACACTGCAAGACCACAGATACAGGGCCAGTGTATCGTGCGGTGTGCCTGTTTACGTCCCAGCGGTGAAGCCGGTACCAAATTATACTGCTTGGTGACAGAGGCACATGTGTGCGAACAACTTGCCTAAGGTCGTTACCCGGCAGTGTCCCGGTGCGGAGTCAAACCTGCGTCTCTGGATTACAAGTTCGACACGTTACCGTTCGACACGTTACCGTTAGACTACCGAGCCACATATTACACAACGTTTCCCATTTCCATACAGGCACAACACACACATAATAAACTAATAAACTAGTTCATCATACGTTAATGGCAGTAACGCGACACAGCGATGAAACGGTCGGGCCCAAACGGTGGCGCCCAAACGTCTTCAGCCACCCAAAGGGTGAGCACCGAAACAATCGCACCCAAATGTCCTGCTCCGAGGCAAAAGTAATCATCATTGATACATACATGATACCAACCTTAGCAAAACCCCAATTTCTATTTCTTCTATATCCAGTGTGATCATACTATATTCTCAGTACACAGCATTAATGACAGTGGGATCATAAGTCAACCTGCACTGATGCGGGTGGTGCATTGGGATATGACAGCGGGGGTACATCAGTTGATGACGGTGAACACACGAGATGAACGGTGTGAGTCTGCTGGTCTGGCTCATACTGAAACCACACACAAGTCAGCTGCACAGCTGAGGCACCCAAGAAGATACCCAAAAAACCCACCTAAAAATCCCGCTAAAAACCCACTCCGAAAACCCATCCCAAACTTAATCCAACGTTAGTTTTTGTTTCATTAATAATGAAATATTTTATTATGACCAAGTGTTTGAAATATTTAAACTTTAAGAATATGCAAATACTGGTATATTTTATGCTACGGGGAGCAAACGGTAACTCGTATGAATCAACCAACTAAAAACCCACAGAAATCCCAAAACTCATTGGGCCTTTTTATAAACACTGCTTTAACCTAAAAACCCAAGAAATGAAACCCAAAACCTAATAATACCCAAAATCCCACTGGCTTGGGCTTATTAAAAAAACTATATATAACCATATAAAAATCTAAAGGAAAAGAAAATAGATTTATGACAATCCTCAAAATGCAGTTTACAAAAAAATCATTAGAAACAAGATAATGTTCATACGAACACAGAGTCTGTCCAATGATCTTCGATAGTTTACAATATATGTCCGTATAAATATAAGCAGTTAGCTGGATAGAAAAAAATCAAAAAGTAATTTTAAATTACACAGCAGCAATGTTACTGTCATCCTTTGCTATTATTTTAACTAAACAACAGACATTGTCAGTCACGAGACCATTCAATTTGTCACCAGCGCTTTATTATAAATGGTCCATCGTCACCATGCATCTATCTGGCACCGTTGTGGAGATATGGCACCTCAAAAATAATGGGGTTATGACTTTGACCTTTTGGGGTCGCGTGACGTCATCGCCCACGCGACCATTCGACTCCCGGGGATCAACTTCCTATGGGTGGTCCATGGTGACAATGCATCCATCTTGCACCGTTACACAGATATGGCACCTCAAATGTTGGATGCACGAACATAGACACGGAAAGAAAGAAGAAAAAAAGAAGGGGAGGGAAGGGAAGGAAAAAGAAAAGTGGAAGGGGAAAAGGAAAGGGGAAAGGAGAATGGGAAAGGAAGGGGAAAGGACGGGTAAAGGTAAGGGGAAGGGAAAGGAAAGAGGAAGGGAAAGGGAAGTGGAAAAGAAAGGGAAGGGAAACGGAAAGGAAAAAGGGAAAGAGAAAAAGGAAGGAAAAAGGAAAAGGAAAAAAGTGGAAGAGGAAGGAAAAGGAAAAGGGATAGGGGAAGAAGAGGAAGGGGAAGGGAAGTCAAGGGGAAGGAAAAGGGATGGTAAAGGAAAGGGGAAGGAAAAAGGAAAGGGGAAAAAGCGAAAGGAGAGAGGGGAAGGGAAAGGGGAAGGAAAAAAAGAGAAGGGAAAGGGACATTGGGACAAGGGATGGATGGACAAAAACTCACAGAAAAATACCTGTATATAATTAAGCTGCTGACACATAAAGAACATCGAAGAAAGATCTTACCTAATTCGAAGAATTTCTGCAAATTTGGCCCCATATCAAAAATAATTACATGAAATTTAAAGAAATACTTAAATACCTCCCTGCATAGGTCATGGATCTTGCAGCAGGCAAACTGACGCAGAATATAATTTATTAGCAAATGTCAAAAGCAGGAAGTTGAGATACTTCGGTCATATCATAAGAGACAAAGACAAATCTCTTGAAATAAGTATCATTGAAGGGACCTTGCCGAAAAAAGAAAAAAGTCAGACCAAAAACAGCATGGATAAACAATGCTACTTCATGGACAGGATTGAAGCTTCAGAGGCAATCTGAAAAGTGGACAACAGATCTGCATGGATTGGAGAATGGCGATTCATAGTGAAACTAACCTTCAAATCAAGGATGGCTAAAAGCAAGTATGTCAAAATAAATGAAGTGCTATATTTGATCACAGACCTGTCTCAAGACATCTTTCAGCTTGACGTCATCTTGCAGCAGCTGTCCCGAGTAAATTATCCGCTGTTGTCTCTCTGTCTGTTCATTGGTACAATTCATCCATACCAACATTTACAAATCTCATCATAACTAGAAATTTGGGGCATCGCCCAACGTGAGGCCGTGCACATCCGCAATTCCAATTGGGGATCTTGGTCCATGGCTGCTGATTCATCAAAGCATCTATTATAAGTGTGGAAAAATTGCTTCTCCCTCCAAGACCCCTCAACAAATCTTGCTGAAATTTTGCCTTAATTTCTCCCAGCTAAGAGTTGTCCTTCCTCAAATTTTGGTATCTTGGCCTGCTGTCCGGTTTCGGAAAAGTGAAAAATTCGAAAAATAAGAAAAAATGAAATGAAAACATAAGGCCTTCCATCACAACAAACCCAAAAAGAACAAAAATTATTTCAATTTATACTCTACTATGTGATGCAGAGACAAAAACTTTCAATGCAAATCAATTACATAATTCAAAAGTTCAAACATGACATAGCCAATTTTTCTCAGCATTTTGAAGATGCCTTGTAAAGCAATAAAAACGATGAACACTGGTTGAATTTGTTAAAATATGGTACAATATACATAATTCACTATAATATTGTCTGTATTGTGGCAACATGTATGAAATGAATCCAACTTGAAGAACTGTCACAACAAATAAACCTGCTGAAATTTTATTCTGAGGTAGTCCTCAGTAACAGCCTCTAGTAACAGAGGAAAAATAGGCCAAGTGAATGAAAACCATTTGCATGCATGTGTTTCTGCCAGCATATGGTTAGCACTCTGGCTGAAAGAGTACAACATGAAATAACTAGTAGCAGCATTGCTTACTGGTTTACTCGGATAAACAGAAGACAGATGCTGTTTCAGCTTCTTGACAGTCCAGTCGAGAGCACACTCAATTGTCTGGTCTGCAACCTTCTGATTTGGTGCTTTCACCACCAGAGTCACTGGCGTCAGGTTTTCCATTGCTGATGAAAACTGACAAAAACATCAATAAATTCTGGTCACTTGGTAGCTAAACAACGTACAATAAGCCTAGTGAATATGAATTTCTTTAGATTGAAAAACGTATTTCAACTAAAAAAAGTTACGGTTGGGGTTAGACACATAGCATAAGCACTGATTCTCACTAAACCCAGATTTCAGGAAGCATGGTGTTATTGACTGTGCGCTCGCACGATCCAATGTGGCACAGAAAATGATATTGACCATGCACGCTTGCATGCCCTATCCATTGAAGTTGCGGTTAGGTCTAGTTTCCATGCCTATGTGTACGGGCTGAACTTCTGAACTGGATTGTATGACATCTTACGTGATATTACATCATCTTAGGACACTCTGGACGGTAGTAAAGGCCTAAAGATCAACATGATTTGAAGCTAAAATATCAGCTGAGAAGAATCTTCAGTTGTCGACACTGCTGTAGCCAAAACAGCCTCAAATATTTTTAAAGCTAGTTTTCTGCTCATAACTAAGTAATAGCAGCAACATTAACAAAAAAGCAGCCATGCAACTCTTTGCTTATACGCCATCGGTAAGCATGTACGATCTGTGCACGTAAATAAAACTTTGTGACCGCATATGGACCGTGCGTGTGCACGGTAAATATAATATTGTTTCAAGAAAGCAGAATCTGCCGAGTGCAACTGTAATGAAAAAACAGAAAGTAACAGCAAAAAAAATTTCAAAAACATTATATTTGAGTGGTATTATGCTCGTTATTGTTGTCTTCTCAGACGTCCATTCGCACCAAACTCCAGCACTGAAAATATCTTCAACGTATGTCAAACTCAATGTAACACCAGGCCACTTTAAATCGCTCGTGAGGAAAAATTTAGCAAAAACCCACAAATTTTGTTTTAGATATCGACTAATAAGACGAAGTAGTGTGCAAAAAAGTAATTTAGAACGCAATGCTCCGAGGACAGGTTGGTAACTCTTGGCCTGGTGGAGTACCGCAGACATAGTTTATGGTAGGATGTAATCCCTGAAATGCTCAGGGATCGATGTATGAACAGCTTCATCAAGAAGACAGTTCCAGTCTCTGACTGATAGTCAGCTGATGACGCAGGAACATGATATGCCAGTGAGTTTTCTGTTCGAGTTGGTCCTGAGTTGTACTTTAATTCGAGTGGCATATTTATGGCACCTAACTTACGCCCCTTTTCTTTGGGCCCACTAATCTAAACCTTTGCGTATTTCACATTTAATACACACCAGATATGATCAGTCCTTTTTCTTACTCGTAGAAATAAAGCAGTACAGTTTTCACATTACCTAAAATGATATCACGCCACTTTAGCACCAAAATAATAACAAAAACACACAAATTTTCATCCAAAAAACAATGACGTAACCCTACCACTGCTGATTATTATTTCCGGTTTGCGACAAACGTCGACAACGCCAACTGCACTTTATGGACGCAGGTGTGTCGTCCACGAGTGTCGATTCTGAATTCTTATGAGCTTGTTCATTGACCCAGAATCTCGATGCAGAAAGACTCAAAATTTACTAAATACGGCTGCGTCTAATTTGTTCACGTACAAGCAAACCGTGCGTTTGTCGTCAATACCGATAAATTTCAGGCTGAAATTGCTGATGCGATTTGCTGCAGCTGTAGCTGTTACCGTTATGCTGATGACACACAGTCAGATATCGGCGTCGGAATCGGTGCCGACTTCTGTGCTGTCTGTCATGCAAATTCGGATCCGAAATCGGCACGAAAACTCGGCGCCGAAAACCGGCGCCGATTAGAACACTGCTTATTCCAAGCCGATAATTGGCGTGCAACTCAAAGCGTGAAAACGTTAATTGAAGTAACTATTAATCAGTGACGTGACTCTACGTACTTACTTGTTGCCTTTCTGTAAATTGAAACACAAGCCTCAATAATGAATCACCGGTATATTCAACGGAGGGCGAATCAGCCAGGGGCGAACAAGCCAGCCAGGAAGCGAACGAGCCAGGGGGCGAATAAGCCAGGGGACGAACCTAGAATGATGTTTAAGCCTTTCAATCTACGAAATCTGAGCCGTGTATAACAAGGCTAGGGCGAACCGGCAAAGTGGCGAAAAAGCCAGAATTCCTTAAGGGGATGACAGACGAACGACAAAATCGGCCGATTTTATCTGCCGACAAAATCGCCCGATTTTGTCGGCCAAGATAGAGCATGTTCTATCTTCGACGATTTTGTCGGCCGACTTTTCGTATATCGGACAACGAATTTTGTTTATGTTGCC